>Ga0209023_10002791_pt1 | contig 21378 bp, 23 predicted proteins | sample LakOneMetagenome_FD_187468 | JGI IMG/M metagenome (GOLD analysis project Ga0209023, IMG submission 187468) | Freshwater and sediment microbial communities from Lake Erie, Canada (SPAdes) (version 2) | ecosystem: Environmental > Aquatic > Freshwater > Lentic | place: Lake Erie, Canada...
AGAGTTTCCGTTGTCATGGAAAATTTTGTATAAGGCTGATAATTTAGAAGACAAAAACACCAAAGCACTTTTAGAAAAATTAAAAAAATTCGCTAAAGAAAGAACCATTGAAACACTAACCATTTCCACAGATCTTTATACCATAGACAAAAATTTTATAGTAATTCATGGAATTAAAGATTTGGATAATGCCAAAGGCATAGCTCAGGTGCTAAAAGAATTTAAAGAGTATAAAATTACAGAACCTGCCATTATCATTTCTAGTGAAAATTATAAAGTAGTTCAGGTTAAAAAGAATATTGACGAGTATGTTATTGGTGATTGGTTGAATAAACCTATTGTTCCTATTCAAAGAACTATTGTGGTTCCACAAGAAAAAACAGAAACCAACAAAAAAGGAGGCGAACCATCAAAAGCCGGTCAACCATTAACCAATCCAAAGCAAGATAACGGAAAAGGAAAAGGAGTTGACCAACAAAACGTTCCAAAAGATAACATGAATTCTGATGATTTACCTCCACAAAGCATGATGCCACCAACACCAGACATGCCCAAAAAACCATAAAGTTATGTTTGATAAAAAACCAAAATCATACACCGATCTTTTAGGTAAGACCAATAGAATTGTAGAAGGAACTACCATAAAAGGTGATATTATTTCTCCAGCCGATTTTCGTTTAGACGGACATTTAATTGGAAATTTCGAATCAAAAGGCAAATTGGTTATTGGTCCGGCAGGAAGCGTAAAAGGCGATATAGTTTGTAAAAACTGCGATATTGAAGGTAAGTTTGATGGTAAAATTCAAGTTACCGAAATACTCAATTTAAAATCTAAAGCCAGTATTCACGGAGAAGTAATTTGCGGAAAACTATCGGTAGAGCCGGGAGCCGAATTTAGTGCTACTTGTGTCATGAAACCACATGTTAAAAACCTACCGCATCATGGACAATCAACCGAAGAAAAAACAGCGTAATAAGTGGTTGGCATTGATTAATATTCCGGTTCAGATGGGAATAATAATCTATCTTTTTTCTTTATTAGGCACATGGCTTGATGGAAAATTCCCAAACAATCATACAGTTTTTGTAAAAATAAGTACACTATTGGGTGTTGCAATTGCCTTTTACAATTTAAACAGACAATTAAAAGACATCAATTCTTCAGAATAAGCTCATGAAACTAGCATCATTCAAACCTATTTTTTCATCCTTTGTAGTTTCCTTAATTCTATTTTTAATTCATAAATTAATATTTAAATTATTATGTCCAATTGAGTTTATTAATGGAATGGTTTATTCTGTTCAAGAACTTTATGTACTGTTCTTTCTTTTCACGGCAGTAATACTATTTATTCTGCTATTAATTAATCAAAAAGGAGTTGATAATGTTGGATTTACTTATCTGTTTTTAACAGGTGGAAAGATGCTAATAGCTTATCTTTTAATGCAACCTATATTAAATGCTAAGAACGCCTTTGCTTTTTCAGAAAAAATCAACTTTTTTGTTATTTTCATTCTTTTTTTGATAATAGAAACGGTATTAACGATTAGAATGTTGAACAATAAACAATAAATGTATTGAAAATCGATAATTTCATCAAAAAAATAAAAGTTATACTTTTTAATATTAATTTAAATTGTACTTTTGCACCAAATTTCAGAAAATAAATTAAAGATAATTATCAGATATGGTGTTTTCAAACAAACCACTCCAATTTATAGTAACTGTTTTAGTTGCTTGTCTTCCATTATTTAGTTCTGCAAATACCCCAACCGATTCTGTTGCTGCCAAAACAGAAGCTACTCCTGTTGAGGCAACTGCTCATGGAGAAGCAACGACTCATGAAAAGCACGAAGAACCAACCGATTTAAAGTCTAAAATTAATGCCTATATCAATCACCACGTTTTAGATGCTCACGAATTTTCTTTGTTTGAAGACGAAGCTACTGGAAAACACTATGGATTTCCATTACCAATCATTCTTTGGGATAATGGCGTACATATTTTTTCTTCTTCTAAATTTGAACATGGTCATGCAGTTGCAGAATCTAATGGTAATTACTACAAATTAGGTCACGACGAAAAAATCTATAAAACCGATGCTGCAGGAACATTAACAGGCGAAGAGCACCATCCAACTAATGCAAAACCAATTGATTTATCTATAACCAAAGCAGTTTTTTCAATGATGCTTGTGGCACTTTTAATGTTTTTATTATTTAAAGGTTTGGCAAAATCATATGTTAAAAATGGCGGAATTGCATCAGGTGTTGGAAGATTTTTTGAGCCAATTGTATTGTATGTTCGTGATGATATTGCAATTCCTAATATTGGTGAAAAGCATTACAAAAAATACATGAGTTTTCTATTGACGGTTTTCTTCTTTATTTGGTTTTTAAACATCATTGGATTGACACCACTTGGAATCAACGCTACAGGAAATATTACCGTTACTGCTTGTTTAGCAATTGTAGTATTTTTAATCACAAACCTTACGGCTAATAAAAATTATTGGGGACACATTTTCTGGATGCCAGGTGTTCCAACTCCAATGAAATTTATTTTAGCACCAATTGAGTTATTAGGAGTAATCATCAAACCATTTTCATTAATGATTCGTTTGTATGCCAACATTTTTGCGGGTCACATCGTATTAATGAGTTTGATTGCTTTAATGTTTATTTTCAAAAGTTGGTTAGGAAGCAGTTTATCTTTCTTACTTTCGTTTGCAATTTCATCAATTGAAATATTAGTAGCATTGCTACAAGCGTATATTTTTACAATGTTATCTGCCTTGTTCTTTGGAGCAGCAGTAGAAGAGCATCATCACGAAGAAGCTCATCATTAATAGTTTAGATAGTAATATCTATTTTAAAAAGAATGTTTAATTTTTAATACATATATTATGAACATCCCAAGAATTGTTGGAGCAGGATTAGTGGTTATCGGAGCTGGTATTGGTATTGGTAGAATCGGTGGTTCTGCAATGGACGCTATCGCTCGTCAACCAGAAGCTTCTGGAAAAATCCAAACAGCTATGCTTATTGCAGCTGCACTTATTGAAGGTATTGGTTTCGCAGCATTATTTGCTGTAGCTGAAAACTAGTAGAAAAAATCAAAAGCTATAACGGTTGGTTATAGCTTTTGTTTCTAATTTTGAAAAAGTAAATACATACTATAATTATAACATAATATGGATAAGTTAATAAATGATTTTGGTTTTGGATTGTTCTTTTGGGCATTAATTATTTTCGTTGGATTGGTAATTCTTTTGAAAAAATTTGCTTGGAAACCAATTCTTGATGCCGTTAACGAAAGAGAAGAAGGAATCAGAAGTGCATTGCTTTCTGCTGAAAATGCTAAGAAAGAAATGCAAAACTTGAAATCAGATAATGAAAAATTATTAGCTGATGCAAGAGCTGAACGTGATGCTTTAATGAAAGAAGCTCGTGAAATCAGAGAAAAAATGATTAACGATGCTAAATCAGAAGCACAAGCAGCTGGTGAAAAAATGATTTCTCAAGCTAAAGCAGCGATTGAAAGTGAAAAAAATGCAGCGATGGCAGAATTGAAAAATCAAGTTTCATCATTGTCATTAGAAATTGCAGAAAAAGTATTAAGAGACGAATTATCTAACAAAGATTCTCAAACTAAATTGGTTGAGAAAATGTTGGGTGACGCTAAATTAAACTAATCATTATGTCTAGAGCAGCGATTAGATACGCCAAAGCAATATTAGACATTGCACAAACTTCGGGAAAAGCCGACGCTGTAAACAACGACATGAAGTCGATTGTTACTGCTGTAGCTGATAGTGCCGAATTGAAAGATTTTTTATCAAGTCCGGTTATTAAAATGGATGTAAAAAAATCGGCTTTGTCTGAAATATTTTCAACGGTTCAAGCAGAAACAAACAGTTTGTTTAACTTGTTATTTGAAAATAAAAGATTTGAAATTTTAGAATCAATAGCGATAGAATACAATAGATTGTTTGACGAAAGTAACGGAATTCAAGTGGCCAAAGTAACTACTGCGTTTCCAATTACTCCAGATTTACAAACTAAAGTATTGGCTAAAATTGCAGAGTTTTCAAACAAGAAAATTACGATTGAAAATATAGTAGATCCAACTATTATTGGTGGATTTGTATTACGTGTGGGCGACCAACAGTATAACGCTTCGGTGGCTAACAAATTGAGTGAGTTGAAACGTGAATTTGCAAATTAAGATGAAGCATATATTAGTCATATTTTTATTAGGTATTTCTTTTTTAGGATTTGGTCAAGAAATTGATTTTAAGAAAGGAATTATATCTATAGATGGAAAAGAATGCATGAAATATGATTCAGATGCAAATACTGTAACTTTTCAAAACCTTAACGGTGATGATATAATGATATTGAAATTTATGAGACCCGATGGATCTCAAGCTTCATTATATACAAAAGTAATTTTCATTGAATCACGTCAAGAATTTACGTCTCAAAACTATATTTTCACAAAAAAGAGTTTGGTTGAAAAATTAATTAAGTCAAAAGCTATAGTTGATTGTGTTTTAAATGAAGAAAAAGTGGCAAGTTTTATTTTAAAATACGATGAAAAAGTCGAAGATAGATTAAAAGCAAACACAACTAATACAGTTATAATAAAAGAAGAGCCAGTTAGATCTGGAGTTAATATAAACATAGGTAGATAATTTATACTATTATGGCAGAAATTAAACCAGCTGAAATTACAGCAATATTAAAAAAACAATTATCTGGTTTTGAATCAGGTGCATCGTTAGAAGAAGTAGGAACTGTACTTCAAGTGGGTGATGGTATCGCTCGTGTTTACGGTTTATCAAACGCTCAATATGGTGAGTTAGTACAATTCGACAACGGATTAGAAGCTATCGTATTGAACTTAGAAGAAGACAACGTTGGAGTTGTACTTTTAGGGCCATCTACTGGAATTAGAGAAGGTTCTACTGTAAAACGTACTCAACGCATCGCTTCTTTAAAAGTTGGTGAGCAAATTATCGGTCGTGTAGTAAACACCCTTGGTGAGCCTATCGATGGTAAAGGACCAATCGGTGGTGAACTATATGAAATGCCATTAGAAAGAAAAGCTCCTGGAGTTATCTTTCGTCAACCAGTAACTGAACCATTACAAACTGGTATCAAAGCAGTAGATGCAATGATTCCTGTTGGTCGTGGACAACGTGAGTTGGTTATTGGTGACCGTCAAACTGGTAAATCATCGGTTTGTATTGACACTATTTTAAATCAAAAAGAATTTTTTGATGCAGGGAAACCAGTATTTTGTATTTATGTTGCTATTGGACAAAAAGCGTCTACAGTAGCAGGTATTGCAAAAATGTTGGAAGAAAAAGGAGCAATGGCGTATACAGTAATTGTAGCAGCTAATGCCTCTGACCCAGCACCAATGCAAGTATATGCACCAATGGCCGGTGCTGCAATCGGAGAATATTTCCGTGATTCAGGACGTCCTGCATTAATTGTTTATGATGATTTATCTAAACAAGCTGTGGCGTACCGTGAGGTATCTCTTTTATTAAGAAGACCACCGGGTCGTGAAGCATATCCTGGAGACGTTTTTTACTTACACTCTCGTTTATTAGAAAGAGCTTGTAAAGTTATTGCCGATGATGATATCGCAAAAAACATGAACGACTTACCAGATAACTTAAAGCCAATCGTAAAAGGTGGTGGTTCGTTAACCGCTTTACCAATTATCGAAACTCAAGCTGGTGACGTATCGGCTTATATTCCAACTAACGTAATTTCGATTACAGACGGACAAATCTTCCTTGATGGTGATTTGTTTAACTCTGGGGTTCGTCCTGCGATTAACGTAGGTATTTCTGTATCTCGTGTTGGAGGTAATGCTCAAATTAAATCAATGAAAAAAGTGGCTGGTACCTTGAAATTAGATCAAGCACAATTCCGTGAATTGGAAGCGTTTGCAAAATTTGGTTCTGATTTAGATGCTGTTACTTTAAACGTTATCGAAAAAGGTAGAAGAAATGTTGAAATCTTGAAACAAGGTTTGAACGACCCATATACTGTTGAAGATCAAGTTGCCATTATTTATGCAGGTTCTAAAAACTTGTTGAGAAGTGTTCCAGTAAATAAAGTTAAAGAATTCGAAAAAGATTTTATCGAATACTTAAACAACAAACACAGAGACACTCTTGATGCTTTAAAAGCAGGTAAATTAGACGATAATATCACAGACGTTATCGAAAAAGCAGCTAAAGAAATTTCAGCAAAATATAACTAGAATTATTTTAAATTTTGAATTATAAATTTTAAATGGGTTCCATAATTTATAATTCAAAATTTATAATTTAAAATAATAAAAATGGCAAACTTAAAGGAAATCCGTAATAGAATTACTTCCGTTTCATCAACAATGCAGATTACTTCTGCGATGAAAATGGTTTCTGCGGCAAAGTTGAAAAAAGCACAAGATGCTATTACAGCTATGCGCCCTTATGCCGAAAAATTAACGGAATTATTACAAAGTTTAAGCGCAACTCTAGACGGTGAAGTAGGCGGTAGTTTTACAGCACAACGCGAGGTTAACAAAGTTTTAATTGTAGCTATTACTTCTAATAGAGGTTTGTGTGGTGCTTTCAATTCTAACGTTATCAAGCAAGCTAAATTAATTGCCGATTCTTATCCTGGAAAACAAGTAGACGTTTTTGCAATTGGTAAAAAAGGAAACGATGCTTTGTCTAAAACAAACACAATTGTGGGTAACAAAAGTGAGGTTTTTGATAATTTAACTTTTGATAATGTGTCAGAAATTGCTCAAACATTAACCGATAAATTTACTGCAGGAGAATACGATAAAATTGAAATTGTATACAACCAATTCAAAAATGCTGCGACACAAATTGTTCAATCCGAACAGTTTTTACCGTTAGCTCCAGTAAAATCAGACACACCAGCTTCTACAGGAGATTATATTTTTGAACCATCAAAAGAAGAAATCGTTTTAACATTGATTCCTAAATCATTAAGAACACAATTGTATAAAGCAATTCGTGATTCATTTGCTTCAGAGCACGGTGCTCGTATGACTGCTATGCACAAAGCAACTGATAATGCCACTGAATTAAGAGATCAATTAAAACTTACTTACAACAAAGCACGTCAAGCTGCTATTACTAATGAAATCCTTGAGATTGTTGGTGGAGCAGAGGCTTTGAAAGGCTAATTTAATTCAAAATAAATTCACAGAAGAGTCAACATTTGTTGGCTCTTTTTTTATTACTTCAATATAATACCTATTTTTGTTTCTAATTAAAGAACAGCTACTTTGAGTTTATACAAAAACCTATTCAAACAAACACTAATTTATGGGCTGGCCACGGTGCTCCCAAGAATGTTAAGTTTCTTTTTAGTAAGGTTATATACGAATGTACTTCCGAACAGAGCAGACTATGCCGATTTAACTACCGTTTTGGCTTGGATGGTTTTCTTTAATGTGATATTATCTTACGGATTTGAAACTGCTTTTTTTAGGTTTTATAATTCTGAATCAGATAAAAAGAAAGTGGTTTCAACGTCAACCATTTCTATTTTTTGGAGTTCAATAGTGTTTTTATTTGTTGCATTATTATTTAGAAAAACAATTGCACATTATGTTAATGTTGATGAACAGTATATAACGTATTCTATTTGGATTTTAGTTTTAGACGCTTTAGTAGTAATCCCATTTTCAAAACTAAGAGCGCATCAAAGACCCATGCGATATGCAGCAATTAAGATTGGAAATGTAGTAATAAATTTGGGGTTGAACTTCTTTTTCTTATTGCTACTACCTAAGATTGCAATTGCAAATCCAGATGGTTTTTTTACAACAATTTATGTTGAAAATTTTGGCGTAGGATATATTTTAATTGCTAATTTAATTTCAAGTTTATTGACTTTTTGTGTTCTATCTCCAGATTATTTTAAAATAGAGTGGAAAATTGACAAAGAATTATGGACTCGAATGATGCACTATGGATGGCCAATTTTAGTCGCAGGTCTTGCCTTTGCAATCAACGAACATTTTGATAAAATCCTTTTAGGAAAATTACTTCCTGCAAATATTGCGAAATCAGAAGTTGGAGCTTACTCGGCATGTTATAAATTAGGATTATTTATGGTTCTTTTTAGAACGGCATATACTTTAGGTATTGAACCTTTTTTCTTCAGCCATGCCAGTAACGAAAATGCTCCTCAAACCTATGCAACTATTACTAAATATTTTGTGATTTTTGGTTCGTTTATTTCATTAGGAGTTATTGTTTTTGCAGATGTTTTAAAATTCATTTTACTTGATAATAAAACGTATTGGGACGCCATGAAAGTAGTTCCATTAATTGTTTTTGCTAATTTTTTTCTAGGTATTTACACTAATTTATCGGTTTGGTATAAATTAATAGATAAGACAAGAATTGGCGCCTATATTTCAATTATTGGCGCAATAGTAACCTTAGTTTTAAATTATCTTTTAATTCCTTTAAAAGGCCCTTTCGGAAGTTATTATGGCTCTGCAATTGCAACTATCGCAGCCTATGGAAGTATGATGCTAATATCCTATTATTTAGGAAAAAATAAATATCCAATACCTTATGATATGAAGCGAATTTTCGGATATTTAACATTGAGTATTGTATTCTCAGCGATTTCATTTTATATTCCCTATGTTAGAGAAAATTATTTTATAAAAGCGGCTTTATTAGCCATATTTTTATATTTCATCTATTACAGTGAAAAGGATACCTTGTTACGAATCATTAAAAGAAAAGCAAAATAATGACCATCAAAATCATCAATAAATCGCAACACGATTTACCTAATTACGAAACTATTGCTTCGGCCGGAATGGACTTACGCGCCAATATATCAGAATCAATTACCTTAAAATCATTAGAACGAACGATTGTAAAAACCGGACTTTTCATCGAATTACCTATTGGTTACGAAGCGCAAGTGCGTCCAAGAAGCGGCCTAGCAGCGAAAAAAGGAATTACAGTGCTTAATTCACCCGGAACAGTTGATGCCGATTATCGTGGCGAAATTGGAGTAATTTTAGTAAATTTATCCAATGAAGATTTTGTAATAGAAAATGGCGAACGCATTGCCCAGTTAATCATTGCCAAACACGAACGCGCCGAGTGGATTGAAGTCCAAGAATTATCCGAAACGTCTAGAGGCGAAGGTGGATTTGGTAGTACGGGAGTGAAGTAGTAAAACACTTTAAAATGGAAAAGCGAGTCACATAAATAATGAATTTAAAAAGCTCAGCGCCCTAGCATATTTGCGAGAAAGAATAAAAATTTAAGCACTTTGTGCGCCTATATAAAAATAAGAAAAAATGAAAATAATAGTACCAATGGCAGGCCGTGGTTCAAGATTAAGACCACATACGTTAACCATTCCAAAACCATTAATTCCAATTGCAGGAAAACCTATAGTACACCGATTAGTAGAAGATATTGCTGGGGTTTTAAACCAAGCTATCGATGAAGTAGCGTTTATCATTCACGAAAGTTTCGGCAAAAAAGTTGAGGAAGAGCTTATTGCAATCGCTCAAAAACTTGGCGCAAGAGGAACCATATATTACCAAAACGAAGCTTTAGGAACGGGTCATGCCATTATGTGTGCCAAAGATTCTTTAACTGGACCCGCAGTAATTGCGTATGCCGATACGTTGATTCGAGCCGATTTTGATTTAGATACCACTGCCGATAGCGTCATTTGGGTAAAACAAGTCGATCAACCCGAAGCTTTTGGGGTAATCAATTTGAATGAAGCCAATGAAATAATTGAGTTGGTAGAAAAGCCAAAAGAATTTGTTTCAGATTTAGCCGTTATCGGAATATACTATTTCAAGGATGTTGCCGTTTTAAAAAATGAATTGCAAGCCGTTCTAGATAATAACATCATTCATGGTGGTGAATATCAAATTAATGACGGAATCAAACAAATGATGGCTAAAGGCATGAAATTTGTCCCAGGTAAAGTAGACGAATGGATGGATTGTGGCAATAAAGATGTAACGGTTGACACTAATAATCGAATGTTGAATTTCCTTCATAACGACGGTATTCATTTAATTGATTATGAGGTGAAACAAGAAAATGCTACTATTATTCCGCCATGTTATATTGGAAAAAATGTAGTATTGATTAATGCAACCATTGGACCAAACGTATCGCTTGGAGACGGGTGTCACGTTCAAAACAGCACCATCAAAAACAGTTTGATACAAACGCATTCGCACATTAAAAATGCCAATTTAGACAATGCTATGATTGGAAATCATGCTAGTTTTGATGGAGATTTTACCAGCATAAGCATTGGCGATTATTCGGTTTTAGAATAAAGAAACTGAAATTAATTCAGCTTAAAAATGAAAAAAATAGTTTTAAATAGTATACTTTTTGGAATGTTTTTCCTTCCCATAGCACTTTTGGCTCAAACCGAACCTAAAGATACTTTGGCATTGGCAGAAAACAAATTTGAAGATTCTTTCTATGAATCTTTGAAGCAAAAAGGCATGGAAAACTATGATAAAGCTATCGAATCGTTAGAAAAATGCCAAACGCTTCAAGCCGAAAATGCGGTCGTTTATTTTGAACTCGGCAAGAATTATTTGGCACTTAAAAAGTATAAAGAGGCGTTTGATAATTTTGAAAAAACAACTAAAATAGATCCAAATAATCGTTGGGCTTGGGCAGGAATGTACGACGTGTGTTATGAAACGCACGACTACAATCGAGCCATTACTATAGTACAAAAACTAGTAGAGTTTAAAGCAGATTATAAAGAAGATTTGGTCTCTTTGTACATGAATACACAACAATTTGACAAAGCGTTAGATTTAATCAACGAGTTGAATAATACCGTAGGAAAGTCGGATAAAAGAGAATTATACAAAGCTCAAATTCTACAAGATGCTAAATACCAAGGTTCGGAAAAGGCAAATTTGATTGATAAAATAAAACAAAATCCAAAAGATGAAACCAATTATATCGCTTTAATTTATTTGTATTCGCAAAGCAATCAGGAAGAAAAAGCGTTGGAAGTTGCCAAACAATTGGAAAAAGAAATTCCAACATCGGATTGGGCTCAAGTGAGTTTGTTTAAATTTCATTTGAATAATAATGATGGAGAAAAAGCGGCAAAAGCCATGAACATTGTTTTTGCAAGTGATAAAATTGATAAAAAAATCAAACACCGAATGTTGAATGAGTTCTTGATTTTCACCAAAAATAATCCGCAGTACGAAAAAGATTTAGATACCGCTATTGGTTATTTTAGTGATGACAAAGAAGTCAAAGTGGCTAAAGAAATTGCAAAATTTTATCAAGCTAAAAAAGATTGGACGCACGCCATTAAGTATTATGAAATGCACTTGAAAACCACTAATGACGACATGGAAACCATTTTGTTGTTACTTCAAGCGTATACCGAAAACTTACAGTTTCCAGCTTTAGCAAAAGTTTCTGAAGAAGAAATGCAGTTGTTTCCAACACAGCCGCAATTGTATTACTACAACGGATTGGCGAATAATCAACTTAAGAATTTCAAAAAAGCTAAAGACGTACTCGAATCGGGAATTGATTTTATCATTGACGATGCGGTTTTAGAAATCAATTTTAACCTTCAATTGGGAGAAGCTTACAATGGTTTGGGCGATATGAAAAAGAAAGATTTGTATTTTTCTAAAGCCAACGCATTATTAGAAAAACAAAAAAAATAACATTCAAATTCCTTTTTTAGGATTCTTATATGAAAAAACAGTTAGCATTTTTACTAGTAATGGTATTAGTTTCTTGTAAATCGAAAGCGATTTTAGCAGACAGCACCGTCAATGCCAGTAATACCATTTCGACAGAAAAAATAATTGAGGGTCATTACAATAACAAAATTGAGTTTTCTACGGCAAACATAAAAGCAGGCGCGCGGTATGAAGACGAAAAAAACACGCAAAATGTTTCGGCTGAAATCAGAATTAAAAAAGACGAAAAAATCATGGTCATTATCCGCGTGTTGGGAATTACTATGGCTAAAGGATTGATTACGCCAACCTCAGTTCAATATTATGAGAAAATAGGAAACAAATATTTTGAAGGTGATTATGCCGGATTGAGCCAATGGTTGGGAACCGATTTGGATTTTCAAAAAGTTCAAAATATGTTTCTTGGAAAAGCATTTGACGATTTGCATAAAGGAAAATTTGCCGTTTCTGTCATGGAAAAAATGTATAAATTGCAATCTAAAACTGAAGGAAATGATGACAAATCCTATTTTTTTGAAAGCGAAAATTTCTTAATGAAGCGACAAGAAATCAATCAGCCTTCGTTAGACAGAACCTTACAGGTGGCTTATCCCGAGTATAAAAAATATGATGAAAGGATTTTACCATTATCTTTGACCATCGATGCGCGTCAAAAGGAGAATAAAACCAACATTAACATCGAATACAAAAATATTATATTCAACGAAGATCTTTCTTTTCCTTACAGTGTTCCAGAAGGTTACGAAAGAATTTACATCGAACAGAAATAACACTATGCAAAAAAGATTAATTACATTACTTTTTATTTGTTTGACTTCATTGGCTTGGAGCCAACAAACGCAAGAAGAATTAGAGCAAAAGAAAGCCAAAATTCAGGAAGAAATTCGTGAAAAAGAGCGTATGCTTCAAGATGTAAAAAGCAAGGAAAAGTCGGTTGTGAAATTACTTTCACTTCAAAAAGAAAAAATTGGTTTAAAAGTAAAATTGATCAATACAACGGCCAAACAAACAAAACTGTTGAGTGACGATATTTATATCAATCAATTACAAATTAACAAACTCAAAAGAGACTTGGTCATCCTTAAAGAAGACTATGCTCAAATGATTATTAAGTCGTATAAGAGCCGTTCTCAACAAAGTAGAGCTATGTTCTTGCTTTCGTCAGAAAGTTTCTCCCAAGCATACAAAAGATTGCAATACATGAAGCAGTATTCTAGTTACAGAAAAATGCAAGGCGAAGAAATTAAAGATAAAACAGCAAAATTAGCCGAGCATAATGCTACATTAGGTGGTCAAAAAACAGAGAAAGTAAAACTACTTGCCGAACAAGAAAAACAAAGAGCCGATTTAGAAAAAGAAAAAAAGGAGCAAGAAGTTATAGCCAATAGTTTAAAGAAAGATAAAAAACAAATCGCTGCTGAAATCAAGAAAAAGCAACAAGAGTCTAAGAAAATTGATGCTCAAATTCAAAAGATGATTCGTGATGCGATAGCCGAAGCGAATAGAAAAACAGCAGCAGCCAAAGCAAAAGCCAATCCGAAAACAACAACCGCTGCAGAAACTAAAAAAATTGAAGAATCAACCAAAATTGTATTAACGCCAGAAGGGCAAATCATCTCGAATAATTTTAAAGCCAATAAAGGAAGATTGCCTTGGCCAGTAGAAAAAGGCGCTATTACTTCAGGTTATGGTGATCAACCGCATCCGGTGTATAAATCGGTGATGGTGCACAATAATGGAATAGATATCACCACCGAATCAGGGGCTTCTGCTCGAGCGGTTTTTGGTGGTGAAGTAACACAAATTCAAAAAATTTCACCATTAAAAATTGCAGTTATTGTTAAGCATGGAGACTTTTTTACGGTGTATCAAAACCTAAGTACAGTAAGTGTTACCGTAGGAGATAAAGTGTCTGCCAAACAAAGCATTGGAAAAATTAGAACTGATGCAGAAGGAAAAACAGTTTTAAGGTTTATGATTTCTCAAAACGTTACCTACACCAATCCATCACAATGGATAAGTAGATAAAAAAAGAAGTCCGCTTTTAGCGGACTTCTTTTTTATATAAACAATGCTTTCAATTCGGTAGCTTCATGTGGATTCATTTTTCCAGCAAGCACTAAACTCAATTGCTTTCTTCGTAAAGCAGCATCAAAGCGCAACTTTTCTTCTTCAGTTTCGGGTTCTAATAATGGTACAGCAACTGGATTACCTGTTTCGTCAACGGCAACAAATGTATAAATGGCTTCGTTGGCTTTGGTTTTGTTACCCGATTCTCTATCTTCAATCCAAACGTCAAGATATATTTCCATAGACGAGGTAAAGGCACGTGAAACTTTAGCTTCAATAGTTACCACACTTCCTAATGGAATAGATCGATTGAAAGCCACATGGTTTACAGAAGCCGTAACTACAATTCTTCTAGAATGTCTTCGGGCTGCAATGCTGGCTGCTCGGTCCATTCGGGCTAATAATTCGCCTCCAAAAAGATTGTTTAAAGGATTGGTTTCACTGGGTAAAACCAAATCAGTAAGTATGGTTAATGAATCGATGGGATGTTTCGGAGTCATAGTTTTTTTTGCAAAGGTATTTATTTGTCCGTTTAAAACAGAATCAACAACTACTAAAAAAATAAAAAATCCCGAAATATCGGGACTTTCTTATAGTTCTTCAATCAACACCCAAGCTTCTGGATTGTGTGATTTTTTGATGCGTTCCATTTCGGTTTGAGCTTCAGCATAAGAAGCAAAACTGCCGTAAATTACTGGATATAATCCGTGTTTGTTTTGACGTATTTTTTGAGCATGATACCCTAATTTGATCAATTCATCATACATTTTTGTAGCATTTTCTTCTTGTAAAAAAGCACCAGCTACAACATGATACGGCATTTTTCCTTCTGAAACAGTAAGTGTTACAGCAGGTAACGGATTTGAAATAAAGAAGGTTGCTTCTTGTATTTTTTGTTCTACTTGTTTTTGAACTTTAGTTTGAACCGCTATCGTTTCTTGTTGAATTTTATCCTGATAATATTGATTTCCAAAGAAACCACCAGCGCCTAGTAATCCAGCACCTAAAACAAAAATAGCAGCGTATTTCAAGAAATTAACAGAGCTTCTTTTTTCTGGAGTAAAAGCAATTGGTGCTTTTTCTTCTAGAGCTTCTACTTCTTTTTTGTATTCTTCACGCTTAACATAAGGCGAAGCAAAAGTAGATAATCCGAAGGAAGTCGTTAAATAGTTGATTTGATCAGCCGGAATAAAAACCAAACTTTTTTCGGCATTTAAAGTCAATTCACCTATGTTTTTAAGCGAAATCGAACCGTGTTCTTGAAGTTTGTTTTTCCATGAATTTACTTCGTTTTGAATAACGGTAACGGCTATTTCATAAGACATTTTTTCTGCCTGAGCAATATGATTTGCTAATAATCCATCGTTGTTTTTCAAATACGCATTAAACGACACTAATTTTTTTGGTGGGTAAAACGAATGGGAACCTTCATGCAATTGTGCCGATTGGATTTCGGTTAAAAAAGCTCCGAATCCAGGCACAGTTACACATTGGTAACGGTAAAGTAATTGCGAAATGTATTGGTCAATCTTCATAATGACAAATTTAATTATTTAATGGTGAATGCAAAATTTTATCAACAAACTTTGTTAACAATTTTGATAGTGCTTACTTTTGGACTTCTATTTATACACCATACCGATTTAATTATATGAACGACACTGAATTACTCTACTTGTTGGCCTTACTAAAGATTGAAGGCGTTGGCGATATTGTAGCCAAAAAATTGATCAATCATTGCGGAAGTGCCGAAAAAATCTTCAAAACCAAGGCGTCAATCTTGTCCTCAATTGACGGAATTGGACAGGTTTTAATTAAAAAATTAAAAGACAAATCAGTTTTTAATTTGGCCGAAGCCGAACTTAAATTCATTCAAAAAAACAACATTAATTGTCTTTTTTATCAAGATGAAAACTATCCTGATCGATTGAAACATTGCATCGACGGACCCGTTTTATTATTTTCATCGGGTAATATCAATTTGAATAATCGCAAAATAATAAGTATTGTAGGAACTCGAGAAATCACTTCTTATGGCACCGAATTTTGTAAAAAACTTATAGAAGATTTAGCGCCATTAAATCCAATCATCGTTAGTGGATTTGCTTATGGTGTTGATATTGTAGCTCACAAAGCAGCTCTTGATCATAACCTGCAAACAATTGGTGTGGTGGCGCACGGGTTGAACCAAGTTTACCCTAAAGCACATAAAAAATATGTGACTAAAATAGAAGAGTATGGCGGATTTTTAACCGAATTTTGGAGTACTTCCAATCCAGAAAAAGAGAATTTTGTGAAACGAAACCGCATTGTTGCCGGAATGAGTGAAGCTACCATTGTGATTGAAAGTGCCGAAAAAGGAGGTTCCTTAATCACGGCCAATTTAGCCAACGATTACAATAGAGATGTTTTTGCCGTTCCCGGAAGAATATCTGATAAATACAGTCAAGGATGTAATACTTTAATTAAAACCCAACGCGCTAATATGTTGACTTCGGCAGCCGATTTGATGTATATGCTCAACTGGGAACTAGAATCACCAAATCAGCAACTTAAAGCGGTCCAAAAACAACTTTTTATCACTTTGGATGCTGATGAACAGAAGATTTATGATTACTTATTGGAACATGGAAAAGAAGAGTTGGATATTTTGGCGTTAGACTGCGGTTTTCCTGTTTTTAAAATGTCTTCAATGCTAATGAACATGGAATTAAAAGGATTAATTCGACCTTTGCCCGGCAAGATGTTTGAAGCGATTTAGTCTTTTATTTTGAAATTGATTAGGAAAGAAAGATTAAAATTATATTTTTGTTTTTCACTTATAATCTTTTGGCAATGAATATTATTGAACTATATGAAAATTCAGGAATTTATAGAGAAAATGTAACCGAATTTACTTTTGATGATACTGCAAAAGTTCAAAAACAATTTGAAATTGAACGCACCCACAATCCAAATTTAAGCCCAAGTCTTCAACAGGATTTGATTAAGGTTATGAATGAATTTCCGAAAGAGTTGTTGTTTATTTCTTCCAATCGAATATTGTATAATTTCTTTGCGAAAACCAATCATTCCCGCAATAGATTCAGTTCAGACAATAGTATTTCGGTCACTAATGATGCAGTAAAAAGTTTCATCTCCACTTTTTTAAGTGCTGATTTAGATACTTTTTTTGAGGAAAAGATAGCACAAAATAGATTTGATGATGTTGAAGATTTTCTGGCTGTAAAAGACTATTTGCCTGAAACGTCTTTGAATACATTGAGCCAATTTATTGACGATAAATTTGATGCTGTTTTAAACACAATTACGAATAATCCAAGTCAAGAAAGTACATTAAGTTTCAATTTTATCAAACACCGAAGTTTTTACGACTTACTATCGCATTTTAGATCTTCTAAAAATGACGAACGCATTCGAACGCTACTCAACACAATGACGAGTACTTTAGTTGATTTTAATATTAAAAGTGTTTTTTTAAACCCCATGATGATTGCAATGGGAAATTATAAAGCCGTTGATAATGATTTAGCCAGCACTTTAAAATTCAATAAAGACCAAACACTTGCTAACAGTCAAAAAATAGGTTCTAGTAGCAGTTCGGCACTGTCAACTGGAGGAACCATTGTATTAATAATTCTTGTTATCAGAATAATTTTATTAATGATTAGATGCAGTAGTTAAATTATTTCAACATGAATATTATAGAATTATTAGATAAACAATACCTTAACAAAACAACCGCTAGTCCTTCAAGTGATATAGATTTTGTTTATGTTTTACATCAGTTAGAAGTAGAAAAGATAACCAATTCGATGGTTGATACAATCCTATTATCTCAATTGATAGAAGCCATAAAAAACTATAAAGAGGAACTTCAGTTTGTTGTGAACAATAGAATTTTATTCAATTTTTTTTCTAAAAAAGATTTACCAACCAGCAGTTTTCCTGATAACAACATCAGTATAAGTGATGATAGAATTAGTTTGTTTATCCATACTTTTTTGAATCAGGAATTGGAGCTTTATTTGGACCAAAGCGTAAGTCAGAATAATTTTGAAGAATTAAACCGATTTATGCCAGTGCATAAGTACTTTCCAGTAAATAGCAATGCGCTTTTACGGGAAAAAATTTATGCTAAAATTGATTTTGCCATAGAAACTTTATCTAGTGCTAATACCGATTTATCTAAAGTTCAATTCGTTAAAAAAATATCTTTTTATGATTTTTTATCCCATTTTAGAAGTCCAGAATTAGATGAAAAATTAGGATTGCTTTTGGATAAAACCTTGAGTATTTTCGCTGTGAATAGACAGTCTGAGTTTGCCGGAAACACTATTGTTTCAATGTATAATTACAATCCGGTTCAAACAGAATTATTAGAAAAAATAAAAAAGAATCGGAATTTAGTGTATGACGAAAGAACAACCTCTGGCGGTCCAACCACTAAATACCCATGGAAAATGATTGTAATTGGATTAGTTGTACTCGTTAGAGTCGTGTTTTTTGTAATTAAAGTATCTTCTGATAATTCGAGAAACAGCTACGATACCTACGACAATCAAGAAAGTATAGATACCATAATTACAGAAGAACCGCCTAAAACATTAGACCCTTACTATGTTAACATGCAACGAAAAATAGATAGCTTTCAGATTTTCTTAGCAGGTTATAACAAAGAAGAAATTCAATATGCAAAGTACAACGATACGATACAAACTGGCGACAATCCATTTGAAAATGTATACAAAAATTCGTCTTTGCCAAGCAATGGAAGTCCTGTTTTTTTTAAAAATAAAACCAAATATGATGTAATATTATTTGAAAACCCACTAGCATTTGATTCGATAAAAATGCCAGGCAGGGCTTATTTTATTAAATCTGGAAGCACTTATAAATTGGACGATGTTCCGTTACAGATGAAAAGGGTTTATAATTTTTATATTGGAAAAAAATTGGCATCATTTGTAACCAAAAGCAATCATATATTTGTTCGAAGACAATCGGTGATGGAACCAAGATTTACCGAATTATTACCCGATAGTAAAGCTATTTTAAAACAAGATTATCATTTTGATAGCAACGTAGTCATTAAGGATAATAAAGGTAAAATAGAAATTACTTCAGACTAAAAGAACAATGGCAGTTCTTCAGTTTTTAGTTGATGAACTGCCAAAAGTATCAGGATATATAAGTTTTGTACTTTTATAAGAAACCTAATTTTATACGAACTCTTTTTAATACTTCATTCGCAACAGCATGTGCTTTTGAGGCACCTTGTTCTAACAAAGTATCTACTTCGGAAAGGTTATTCATGTAGTAATTATACTTTTCTCTTTCTGTTTTAAATCGTTCGCAAATAAGTTCAAATAAAGCTTGTTTGGCGTGACCATAACCATAATTTCCTCCAAGATAATTTTTACGCATTGAGTCAATTTGGTCTTCATTAGCGACTAATTTATAAATAGCAAATATTTTACACGTATCTGGATTTTTAGGATCTTCTAGTGGCGTGCTGTCACTCTCGATACTCATTATCTGTTTGCGAAGTGCCTTATCGTCAATAAAAATATTTATTAAATTGCCACGAGATTTACTCATCTTTTGTCCGTCGGTTCCGGGAACATACATAGTTTCTTCTTGTACTTTTCCTTCCGGTATGACAAAAGTATCACCCATTTGGTGGTTGAAACGTGAAGCCACATCACGCGTGATTTCTATATGTTGCATTTGATCTTTCCCTACTGGAACAAAGTTGGCGTCATACAATAAAATATCGGCAGCCATAAGCATTGGATAAGTAAATAAACCTGCATTTACATCTTCTAATCGATCGGATTTATCTTTAAAAGAATGGGCTAATGTTAACCGTTGAAACGGAAAAAAACAACTCAAATACCAAGATAATTCGGCAGTTTGAGGCACATCGCTTTGTCGGTAAAAAGTTACTTTATCAATATCTAAACCACAAGCCAGCCATGCAGCAGCAGTGCTATAAGTATTTGCCTTTAAGGTTTCACCATCTTTTATCTGAGTTATAGAATGCAAATCGGCAATAAACAAAAATGATTGATTTGCCGGATTGTTAGATAATTCAATAGCTGGAATGATGGCGCCTAATAAGTTTCCTAAATGCGGTGTGCCTGTACTTTGAACGCCTGTGAGTATTTTTGCCATGTGCTGATAAATTTTTCAGTATCTGATATTATTTACTGCAAAGTTAAACCTTTGTATTAAAAATTGCATACTATTCCTTATTTTTGACACTATGAGAATAGTAAAATGTCTTTTTTGGATTCTTTGGCGCGTTTGGTTCTACATTGTTATGGGAGCATTAATTGTTATTATGTTTCCGTTTTTAGTATTATCAATCCTAAGAGAAGAATGGTATCCCTATTTTTTTGTTATGGCTAGAATTTGGGCAAAAGGAATTCTATTTTGTATGGGATTTAGCACCAAATTTGAGCGTGATCAAGAATTAGAAGCTGGTAAAAGCTATATGTTGGTTGCCAACCACACGTCCATGATTGATATTATGTTGATGTTGGCAATTGATAAAAATCCCTTTGTTTTTGTTGGGAAGAAGGAGTTGGTTAATATTCCGTTATTTGGATTTTTTTATAAAAGAACCTGCATTTTAGTGGATAGAAATAGTCCGAAAAGTAGAGGTGAAGTATACAATAGAGCACAAAAACGTCTGAGTCAAGGCATGAGTATTTGTATTTTTCCAGAAGGTGGTGTTCCCGATGAATCAATGGTTTTGGATGAGTTTAAAGATGGTGCTTTTCGATTGGCAATTGAGCATCAAATTCCGATTGTACCCATGACATTTGCCGATAATAAAAAACGTTTTTCGTATACCTTTTTTAGTGGAAGTCCAGGGTTGTTAAGAGCGAAAGTTCATGCTTTTATAGAAACAAAAGGAAAAACTTTAGACAATAGAAAAGAAATAAAAGAGCAAACAAGAACAATAATATTAAAGCAATTACAAGAATTTAATCCATAAAAAAGAGCGCTTAACTAGGCGCTCTTTTTCGTTATTACTCGGAAGCAATAACATCACTTAACTAATTTTAAACTAACCTTATAATCTAACCTAAAAAGTAAAATTTATACCTGAATACACTCCAAACACAAAAGGTTTAAAGTTTCCAGCATCGTTGTTAAATGTGTTGATTTGATATTTAAAAACAGGTTCGATACGGGCTTCGATACGTCTAAAAATGTCATATTTAAATCCTAAACCTACATTTCCGCTAAAGTGAACGTTGTTAAGATTATTAGCTTCACCAATTTTCAAATTCAATTCAGACGATTGAAGGTAAATTTCATTCCTATTCAAAATCATGGTACTCATACCGCCAATAAAATCTATACCTAATTTTTTATCTAATACTTTGTATGTTATTTCTAATGGCATTTCGATATAGCCTATTTTTTGGTTCAAACTTCCTTCCGATTTTTGAATCATTTTATTAAAAGGACTATTAACGTTGCTT
>Ga0209023_10002792_pt1 | contig 21376 bp, 17 predicted proteins | sample LakOneMetagenome_FD_187468 | JGI IMG/M metagenome (GOLD analysis project Ga0209023, IMG submission 187468) | Freshwater and sediment microbial communities from Lake Erie, Canada (SPAdes) (version 2) | ecosystem: Environmental > Aquatic > Freshwater > Lentic | place: Lake Erie, Canada...
CCAGGGCGTGCACTCGTAGCTCTGGTTGCCGGCCAGGAAGTCGAGGAACAGGCCGGAATGCATGAAGTTCCACTTCTTGCCCTTGCCGAGCGCGAACACGTCGCGGAACAGCTTCTTGGTCTTGGTGCGGTTGAGGAAGTGCTCCTGGTCGGGCGCGCGCTCATAGGCGTAGCCCGGCGACATCGAGACACCGACGCCGAGTTCGGTGGTGAGGTCGAGGAACTTGGCGATCTCTTCCGCCGGATGGCCGTCGAAGATGGTGGCATTGACGTTGACGGTGAAGCCGCGCGCTTTCGCGGCCTTGATCGCGGAAACCGCGCGATCGAACGTACCCTTCTGCGATACCGCCTTGTCGTGATGCTCCCTCAGGCCGTCGAGATGGATCGAGAAGAACAGGTAGGGCGAGGGCTCGAACAGATCGAGCTTCTTTTCCAGCAGCAGCGCGTTGGTGCAGAGCGAGACGAACTTCTTGCGCGCCACCAGGCCGCGCACGATCTCGCCGATCTCCTTGTGAATCAGCGGCTCGCCGCCGGGGATCGCCACCATCGGTGCGCCGCATTCGTCGGCCGCATCCCAGCATTCCTGTGCCGACATGCGGCGGTTGAGGATCGCATCCGGATAGTCGATTTTGCCGCAGCCGACGCAGGCGAGATTGCAGCGGAACAACGGTTCCAGCATCAGCACGAGCGGATAGCGTTTGCGGCCAAGCAGCTTCTGCTTGATGAGATAACCGCCGATACGCATTTCCTTGAAGAACGGTATTGCCATTGAGAAGGTTTCTTTCTGGACTTGAATTGGTGTGAGTGAATCAGCCCGCAGCAGTCAGTTCGGCCGGAAGCCGGAATTCGATGTTTTCTTCCCGGCCGGGTAGCACCGATACCTTGACGGGTCCGATACGCCTCAGAGCCTCGATTACGTCGTCGACCAGGACTTCGGGTGCCGAGGCCCCCGCCGTAATGCCGACCGCTTTTGCATCTTTCAGCCAATCAGGGTTCAGCGCCCTGCCATCGGCAATGAGATAACTCGCGACCCCGACCTCGGTGCCGATTTCGCGCAGTCTGTTTGAGTTGGAACTATTGGCGGCCCCCACCACCAAAATGACGTCCACCAGCTTGCTCAGGTCCCTTACCGCAGATTGGCGGTTCTGTGTCGCATAGCAGATATCCCGGATGTCGGGGCCTTGAATATCTGTAAATCGGGCCTGAAGGGCGGCAATTATGTCCTTTGTGTCGTCCACACTGAGCGTGGTCTGGGTGATATAGGCCACCGGGGTATCGGTCGGGAGGGTCAGGGCGGCGACGTCATCGACGTTCTGAACCAGCAGCACCGGCCCTGGAACCTGGCCCATGGTGCCCTCGACCTCGGGGTGGCCGGCATGGCCGATCAGGATCAAGGCCCGGCCCTTCGACATGTACCGCTTGCCTTGATTGTGGACCTTGGTGACCAGCGGGCAGGTGGCGTTGAGCACCGGCAGACCACGGGCGGCGGCCTCTTCCTCGACCGTGCGGGCGACGCCATGGGCGCTGAACACCGTCACCGCCAGCGGCGGTACTTCCGAGAGGTCCTCGACGAAGATCGCCCCCTTGTTTTGCAGGCTTTCGACGACGTATTTGTTGTGCACGATCTCGTGGCGCACGTAGACCGGCGGGCCGTATTTCTCCAGCGCCCGTTCGACGATCTCGATCGCCCGCACCACGCCGGCGCAAAATCCGCGCGGCTGGGCCAGATAAACTTCCATCGGCTGCTCGTTACGCAAGGTGCACCAACTGTTTTCGCAATTTCACTCGAAAAATCATTCGCAGAATCACCTGAAAGCCTCCGCACAGCTGGATCCGTCGGATAATTGCAATATCCGCACCACGACCCGAGCTGCTGGTTTGCTCGACCCAAGCACATGGAAGTACAGGGATTTGTGTCAAAAAAAGAACGATTGGGAAAGATGCCTGGACCTTGGTTACCGGCATTGTGGTATCAGGGTAAGATAAAATGCCGTCCGCCGGCTCCTTGCCGCCCTCAGTCATCCTCACTCGTTCGTCACTTTATCGCCCCCTGCGGCGGTCTATACCGGCCGGCGACCGGTTCCGCAGGGTTTGGCTGGTCTGGATTGAACCCTGCGGGAAAGTGACCAAACAACATTAGATCGGCCCATGGAACTCCGCTAGACAGCGGGCGTTTTCGGCAGACTCTTGAGACTTAGAAAGAAATGATGTGCTGACCAATATTGTCGTCGCGATTGTCAGAACCTGTACCCGCTTTGCCGTTCCCGTCGTCATTATTTCGATGCTTCTCGCTGTCGGCGGCGCGGTCTACACCGCCCGAAATTTCGTCATCAACACCGACATCAACACGCTGATTTCGCCCGATCTCGACTGGCGCAAGCGTGACAACCAGTTCGAGAAGGCTTTCGATCGCGAAAGGCTCATCCTGGCGGTCGTCGAGGCGCCGACACCCGAGCTGGTCAGTTCCGCGGCCAAGGCGCTGGCCGACAAGCTTGTCGGCGACAAGAAGAACTTCGAGTCGGTCACGCCGCTCGGTTCCGGCGAGTTCTTTGAGAAGAACGGCTTGTTGTTCCTGCCGGTGGAAGAGGTCGGCAAGGTCACCGGTCAGCTCGAATCGGCGGCCCCGCTGATCGAGATCATGGCCGGCGATCCCTCGATCCGGGGACTGACCGGCGCGCTCGAGACCGGACTCGCCGGCATCAAGCGCGGCCAGGTCAAGCTCGACAATGCGGAGCGCCCGTTCACCCTGATCGCGCAGACGGTCGAGAATATCCTCTCCAAGGGGACCGCGACGTTCTCGTGGCGCGAACTGGTCAGCGACAAGCCGTTGACCGATTCCGACAAGCGCGCCTTCATCGAGTTCAAGCCGATCGTCGACTACAAGGCGCTGGAGCCCGGCAAGACCGCGACCGACGCGATCCGTCAGGCCGCCAAGGACCTCAATTTCGCCGAGCAGTACGGCGCACGCGTCCGTTTGACCGGACCGGTTCCGATGGCGAACGAAGAGTATGCGACCGTTCAGGATGGCGCGATTTTCAACGGCATCGTCACGACCGTCATCGTCCTGATCATCCTTTGGCTGGCGCTGCATTCGGCGAAGATCATCTTTGCTGTGTTCGTCAACCTGTTCGTCGGTCTCACGATCACGACGGCGGTCGGCCTGATGATGGTGGGCTCGCTGAACCTGCTGTCGGTCGCGTTCGCCGTGCTGTTCATCGGTCTCGGCGTCGACTTCGGCATTCAGTTCAGCGTTCGCTACCGTTCCGAGCGATTCAAGAACGACAACCTGACGATGGCTCTGGAAGAAGCGGCGCGGCGCGCGGCGGTTCCGCTTTCGCTGGCCGCGATGGCAACCGCCGCCGGCTTCCTCTGCTTCCTGCCGACCGACTACAAGGGCATCGCCGAACTCGGCAAGATCGCTGGCGCCGGCATGCTGGTCGCCTTCCTGACCAGCATCACGACACTGCCGGCGCTGCTGGACCTGCTCAATCCGCCCGGCGAAAGCGAACCGGTCGGTTACGCCTTCCTGGCGCCGGTCGATCGCTTCCTCGAAGATCACCGCGTCATCATCATCACCGGCACGCTGCTGGTCGCGGTGGCCGGACTGCCGCTGCTCTACTTCATGAAGTTCGACTTCAACCCGATCAACCTGCGCAACAAGAACGCCGAGTCGATCGCGACCTTCCTCGACCTGCGCAAGGATCCGAACACGGGCGCCAACGCCATCAACGTGATGACGAATTCGGAAGCCGATGCCAAAAAGATCGAGGCGAAGCTCGAGAAGGTGCCGGAAGTCCTTCGCGTGATGTCGCTCGACAGTTTCGTGCCCGAGGACCAGCCGGCGAAACTGAAGCTGATCGCGCAGGCTGCCAAGGTGGTGGGTCCGGCGCTCAATCCCGACCAGGTCGATGCGGCGCCCTCCGATGCTGAGAACGTCGAAGCGCTCAAGGGAACGGTTGAAAGCCTGCGCAAGACGGCGGATGACGCCAAGGGGAAGGGGCCGGGTGCGGTTGCAGCCAGGCGTCTGGCGGACGCGCTGTCGAAGCTCGCCGATTCCACCCAGGCGACGCGCGACAAGGCGCAGAGCATTTTCGTCACCCCGCTCAAGGTGACGTTCGACCAGCTCAAGAACACCATTCAGGCAGGGCCGGTCACCCAGAAGTCGCTGCCGCCGGAACTGGTCAATGGCTGGAAAGCCAAGGACGGCCTGATGCGGGTCGAGGTGCTGCCGAAGGGGGATCCCAACGACAACGACAATCTTCGTAGATTTGCCGACGCGGTGCTGGCTGCAGAGCCGAACGCGATCGGCGGGCCGGTCTCGATTCTCAAATCAGGCGACACCGTCGTCAGGGCGTTCGTTCACGCCGGCATCTGGGCGCTGCTGGTCATCAGCATCCTGCTGTGGCTGGCCTTGCGGCGGATCACCGACGTGCTGATGACGCTGGTGCCGCTGTTGGTGGCGGGCGCAGTGACGCTGGAGATCTGCGTGCTGATCGGGCTGCCGCTCAACTTCGCCAATATCGTCGCCTTGCCGCTGCTGCTCGGCATCGGCGTCGCCTTCAAGATCTACTACGTGACGGCGTGGCGGTCGGGCAGGACGAACCTGCTGCAGACCAGCCTGACGCGGGCGATCTTCTTCTCGGCGCTGACGACCGCGACTGCGTTCGGCAGCCTCTGGCTATCCAGCCATCCCGGCACCGCGAGCATGGGCAAATTGCTGGCGCTGTCGCTCGTCACCACGCTCGCAGCGGTGCTGCTGTTCCAGCCCGCGCTAATGGGCAAACCGCGCGATGTCGGGGAGTAGGCAGATATCGCCGATATCGCCGGGTGCCGGTTTCTGACCGGGACCGGGCTTCGCCGAGCTGACCGCACCCGTGGTCTTCGGCGCGGTCGCTTGCGTCTGGCCGGGAGCTTTCGGCGCGGCGCCGGGGGCGGCCTTCGGCGTACCCTTGGCCATGCTGTTGGTCGGGCTCGAGGGGATCGGCGGCGCGACACGGGTCCAGGTCTCTCCGCCGCACAGGAAGCCGAGCACGCAGCCTTGAATCTCGAGCTGATCGGTTCCGGCCGGCTTGATGGTCGAGCTGTAGAGCTGGCCGTCCTTGGCGTTGTAGACTTGGCCTTCCCAGGTATCGACGGCGCCGGCCTTCTTCTTCATGTCGATCAGGATCGGCATCGCCAGCGTCGGCCGGCTCTGCTTGGAGGCATCGGGATTATGGACATCCTTGCCGCCGGGCGTCTTTTCCCATGCAACCACACCCCACATGCTGCCGTTGCATTGGGCGACCCGGATGTTGGCGACACCGTCCGCCACCCGCCAATCGCCGGTCACGTCGGCCGCGAGAGCGGCGGCGTTAAGACCTGTGGCTAAAATAAATGCGGAATAAACTATTGTACGAACGGCAGTTCTTGGGCAGTGCAACATGGTTCAAACCTATGCTTATCTGGATGGGCCAAAGCGGGGGGTCAAAAAGCCGCATTGAGCATTTTCAGTTGACGAAATGCCCATCAACCGACGTATGTAACGGATGCTAAGTTCAAATCTAGACGTTTCCGAGATGTTTGTGGAGCGGGAGGCGCAGCGCAGTTCCATGCACGCGCGCCATTTGAACGAGCAACTCGTTCGCGTGCTCAAGACCATCGGCTACGACGTCGGCTTTCAGAAGGGTCAAGGTCAGTACCTGTTCGATCGTGACGGGGCTCGTTACCTCGATCTACTCAGCGGATTTGGCGTTTTTGCGATTGGCCGCAATCACCCAGCCCTGCGTCAGGCACTCAAGAGTGTATTAGACGCCGATCTGCCCAATCTGGTTCAACTGGATGTTTCGACGCTGGCCGGCGTGCTGGCGGAACGTCTGCTTGAATATGTGCCGTATCTGGACAAGGTGTTTTTCGCCAATTCCGGCGCTGAAACCGTCGAGGCTGCGATCAAGTTCGCACGCGGCGCGACCGGCCGGCCCGGAATCGTGTCCTGTTCCCACTCGTTCCATGGCCTGTCCTACGGCGCGCTGTCGCTGATGGACGATCCCAACTTTCGCTCCGGGTTCGAACCGCTGTTGCCCGGCTGCACGCAGATTCCGTTCAACGATCTCGCAGCGCTCGAACATGCGCTGTCGTCGCGCCAGGTCGCCGCCTTCATCGTCGAGCCCATCCAGGGCAAGGGCGTCAACATGCCCACCGACGAGTTCCTGCCCGGCGCTGCCGCGCTGTGCCGCAAATACGGCACGCTGTTCATCGCCGACGAGATTCAGACCGGCATTGGCCGGACCGGAAAATTTCTCGCGGTCGAGCACTGGAATGTCGAGCCCGACATGGTGCTGCTGGCGAAGGCGTTGTCCGGCGGCCATGTCCCGGTCGGGGCGCTGCTGACGCGCAAGAGCATCTTCGACAAGATCTTCAACCAAATGGATCGCGCCGTCGTGCACGGCTCGACCTTTGCCAAGAACGATCTGGCGATGGCGGCCGGCATCGCCACCCTCGATGTGATGAAGGCCGAGAAGCTGGTCGAGCAGGCCGCCAGGCGCGGCGCCGAACTGCGGCTGGCGCTGACCCGGATGGTGCCCGGCTACGAATTGCTGAAGGAAGTGCGCGGCAAGGGCTTGATGATCGGCATCGAGTTCGGCCCGCCGAAATCGCTGCGGCTTCGCGCCTCCTGGAACGTGCTCGAAGCCGCGAACAAGGGATTGTTCTGTCAGCTCATCACGGTGCCGCTGTTCAAGGAACACAAGATCCTGACCCAGGTTTCCGGCCACGGCAGCCACACCATCAAGCTGTTGCCGCCGCTGGTCATCAGCGACGAAGATTGCCGCTGGATCGAAAAGTCGTTCGACGAAGTGATCGCCGGCAGCCACAAGGTCCCCGGCGCGATCTGGTCGCTCGGCAAGACCTTGGTCGACAACGCAGTGCGCAAGACGGCATAGTCGCTCTTGTGTAGCCCGGATTGCGCTTCGCTTCATCCGGGCTGCACGCTGCAATGACTACCCTTCCTTAATGACTACCCTTCCTTATTCGTCTTCATCGCGCTCTCGAACTTGTCGCCGAAATCCGCAAGCTCATCCTTGCCGATATCGCTGACCGCCCAGAAGTTCAGGCCGCGGTCGCTCCAGTGGCGGATATTGAATCCCTGGATGGTTTCGATCTTCGGCTCGCGGTGCTCGGCGCTCCCGGTCTGCGACACGAACAGGTTGATGATGTGCTGGCGGCGGCGATAGACCACCGCGCCGATGGTGCGCGCGTCGACATAGTCGAGGCGTCCGCCGATCAGCGTAAAACCCTGCGCAGTGAGGTCGATCACCGGCGGCGAGACGTCGAGCCTGCCGTTGAACCACGGCTTCACCGTGTGCTGGTCGGTCGAGATCACGTCGGTGAGGTGGCCGGCCTGCAGCGAGCGCAGATGGGCCGACACCACTTCGGACTGGATCCGTTCCATGTCGTCGTGACGCAGCACGATGGCGACAAGGCCGGTTGCCGCCAGCGCCGACACCGCCGAGCCCATCGCAAAGCCGCGCAGCACCGCGCGCCGGCTCTGCACCGGACGGGCTTGCGGCAACGCCGCCTCGATGCGCGCGCGCAACGCTGCAGGCGCAGCGTAACGCACGGCGGGATCGGCGATCGCCAAGCTCATCTCGCGGTAATCCCTGAGCATCGCCGCGCAGCGCGGGCAACCCTCGACATGGTTTTCGACATCGCGGGCATGGCCGGCATCGAGCTCGCCGTCGATCAGGGCCTGAAGGAGGATTTCTGCTTCGTCGCAGGTCATTTCACTTGCTCCTGTTCCGCAAGCCAGGCTGAGCGCAGCATGGCGCGGGCGCGCGCGAGTCGCGACATCACGGTACCGACCGGCACCGCGGCTACGTCGGCGATCTCGCGGTACGATAAATTCTCGATCTCACGCAGGACGAAAGTCTCGCGGAACGGTTCGGTCAGTGCCGACACCATCCGGCGGATGGTGTCGGAATCCTTGGCCCGCACCAGTTGCGCCTCCGGCGTTTCCTGGGCCTCGTGCCACAGCGGCGCCTGCTCGGCGCTCTCAGGAACGTCTTCGATCGTGCTGGTCGGCGTCGTCGCGCGCCTGGCATATTCGGCGCGGCAGACATTGCGCAGGATCGCAAACAGCCACGGTTTCATCGCCGGTCCGCGATAGCTGTCGAAATGCTTGAACGCGCGCAGGTAACATTCCTGCACGGCGTCTTCGGCATCGGTCGAGTCGCGGAGCAAATAGCGCGCCAGCGTATAGGCGTCGTTCAGATACGGTAGCGCCGCTTCGCGAAAGCGCCGCGCTTTTTCGGGATTATCCTCGGATGCTCGAAGTGGCATCGCTTTTGGTCCGGCTGCAGCAGGAAGCAGTTTGACCCGGCCGGATGCAGTCCACCGGCCGGGCATGGTTGTGATGCCTTGGTTGGGCGCGTTATTCAACCTTCACGATCCCTGTCATGTGCGGGTGCAGCGAACAAAAATACTTGTATTCGCCGGCCGCGGTGAACGTGAACGCAAAGGTGCCGTCGGTATCCATGGTCTTTGACCGGAACTTGCCCGCGCAGACCACCGTGTGGGGAATGTCGTCGCGGTTGGTCCAGGTGACGGTCTGGCCGACCTTCACCGTGAGCTGTTGCGGCTGGAAGACGAAGTTGTCGATATGCACGGCCAACGGATCTGCCGCTGCTTCCTCGGCTGCGGCAGCGACCACGGGCAGGAACAGGGTTGCGACCGCGGCAAGGCCGAAGTTGCGACGATTGATCGAAGTCATTTTCCGTATTTCCTCCGTAGCGTTTTCAAGCGAAGTGGGTCCGGTTCGCGTGAAGAAAACGCGTCAAACAAAAGCTTAGCCCACCAGCGGCGTATCGATGATCGCCAGCGGCTGGCTGTTCTGCACGAAGTTGATGCTGGCGATACCGAGCATGCCGCGCAGCTTGGTATCCTCGACCTTCATCGGTCCGGGCGAAGGTGCAGTCCCCGGCGCCGGCTGCGGGAAGGCCGTCGAACGCGCGGTGTGGAAGGTCACGTTACCTTCAACCTTCTGCATCACCTGGTGGATGTGGCCGTTCAGAACGGTGACCGAGCCGAAGCCCTTGACGTATTCGAGCGCGCGGCCGCCGTCTTCGGTGCCCCAGCCCCATTGCGGGTAGACCGTCCACAGCGGGATATGGGCGAACAGCACGATCGGGGTCGACTTCGAACGGCCCTTGAGGTCGTTCTCCAGCCATTCGAGCTGCTCGTTGCCGAGATTTCCGAGGCCGCCGGCCTTGAGGTCGACGACGTTGACGAGGCCGACGAAGTGGACGCCGCCGGCATCGAAGGAATAGTAACCGGCGCCCTTGGTGCCCTTGCCGTAGCGCTCCTTGTAGAACTTGATCTCTTCGTCGATGAGATCGTGTTCGCCCGGCACGTAGTGCACGTCGAGCTTGGACTGCGAGATGATGCGGTCGGCGTCGTCGAATTCCTGCGCCTTCGACAGATGGGTGATGTCGCCGGTGTGGATCATGAACGACGGCTTCGTCTGCATCGCCTTGACCTTGTTGATGGCCTCTTCGAGCGTGCCGATCGCGTTCGGGTTGGCCGGCTTGTCGAAGCCGACATGGCTGTCGCTGATCTGCAGGAAGGTCATTCCCTTGGCCTGGGCTTCGGCGGCCTCCGCCGAGCCGACCATGCCGACCGTATGCGGAATGCCGCCGGTGACGGTCCAGAGCAGGCCGGTGCCGGCCCAGGTCATGCATTCCAGCACCTTGCGGCGGCTGACGCCGTTTCCTTCGTCGTGATGGTCGTGATTGCTCATGACAAACTCTCCCTGAGCCCCTGATTGGGCTTCCGGGGGAGATGATCGGGGCGGCGGGGGGTTTATTCCCGAGCGTCGGGCCCGCCCCCAGGAGGGTGATGACGTTTTCGTGAGCGGAGGGGCGGGGGCCAGCCTCAACCTTAACAAACCTGTCGTGCGGCCGTCAGCCGGGTGTCAGCGGATCCGGGTAGATCTGCGGGACTTTAACCACTGGAATCGGGAGCGCAGACATGAGCGAACACGCCGTCGAACACCACCACAAGGCCGCCGAACATCACGAGCATGCCGCCAAGCATCATCGCGAAGCCGCCAAACACCACGAATCCGGCGATCACGAAAAGGCCGCGCACCACGCCCACAGCGCCCACGGCCACGCCAGCCACGCCGAGGAACACCATGCCGAGGCGAGCCGTCATCACGCCGAGCACCACGGCCAGCACTAGGTTTCAGTACGCGTCGCGTTGTTGTTTCGCGTAGCGTTTGGCCGTCCCTGCAACGGGACGGCCATTTTGCCAGCGGCGCGAAGCCGCGGTTGATCCAGGTCAAGGCGCAGTCCCGGCACGACCTGTTTGGCTCGTCCCCATGAATCCGGACGAGGTGCGATGACAGCCACTGAACCAGCAGAAAAATCCCCCGCGATCGAACCGACGCCGTATGAGAAAATCGGCGGCGAGGCGACGGTGCGGCGGTTGGCCGACCGCTTCTACACGATCATGGATACCGATCCCGCCGCCGCCCGCATCCGCGCCATGCACGGTCAGGACCTGGCCCCGATCCGACAGCTCCTGTTCGAATTCCTGAGCGGCTGGCTCGGTGGGCCACCGATCTATTTCCAGCGGACCGAGCACCGCTGCATCATGTCGGCGCATCGTCCCTACGCGATCGGCGAGGCCGAGCGTGACGAATGGATGATGTGCATGCGCCGCGCCATGGACGAATGCGCGCTGCCATCAGACACGCGCGCGCTGATGGACCAGGCATTTGGGCGGATGGCCAACCAGTTCCGCAAAAGCTGAAGCAGAGGGCTACCGCCCGTCCTCGAGGATCATCGCGGCGGCCTTTTCCGCGATCATCGCCGTTGGCGTGTTGGTATTGCCCGAGGTGATGGTCGGCATGACCGAGGCGTCGGCGACGCGCAGTCCGGCAAGGCCATGGAAGCGCAGCCGCTCGTCGACGACGGCGGACGGATCGGAAGCGGTGCCCATCCTGGCGGTGCCGACGGGGTGGAAGATCGTGGTGCCGATATCGCCGGCGGCTTTCGCCAGCGAAGCGTCATCGTCGCCAACCGCTGGGCCCGGCAGGTATTCCTGCGGGCGATATTGTGCCAGCCGTTGCTGCTTCATCAGCCGCCGCGTGGTGCGGATGGCGTCGGCCGCGACCTGGCGGTCGTCATCGGTCGAGAGATAATTCGGCGCGATGATCGGCGCCTGATCCACCGCTGCGGAACGCAGGCGCACGCTGCCGCGCGAGGTCGGCTGCAGGTTGCAGGCAGAGACGGTGATGGCGGGGAAACGATGCAGCGGATCGCCGAACTTATCCAGCGACAGCGGCTGCACGTGGAACTGGATATTGGCGCGCTCGCGGTGTGGGTCGGAGCGGGTGAAGATGCCGAGCTGCGACGGCGCCATGGTCAGCGGCCCGCGGCGGCGGAAGGCGTAATCGAGCCCCATCAGGCCGCGACGGAACAGCGACCAGTAGGTCTCGTTCAGCGTGCGAACGCCCTCGACCTTGTAGATCGCGCGCTGCTGCAGATGGTCCTGCAGATTGCGCCCGACGCCTTGCCTGTCGAGCACGACATCGATGCCGAGCGGCGCCAGCCAGTCGGCGGGGCCGATGCCGGAACGGTGCAACACTTGCGTCGATCCGATTGATCCCGCACACAAAACCACTTCACCCTTGGTGCGAGCTTCAACCACTTCATCACCTTGCATGAAGCGCACGCCGACCGCGCGGCCGTTCTCGACGACGAGGCGGTCGACCAGCACATGCTTTTCCAGCCGCAGGTTGGGGCGATTCAAGACCGGCTTCAGGAAGCCGCGCGCCGACGACCAGCGGCGGCCGCGTTTCTGGTTGACGTGGAAATAGCTGACGCCCTCGTTGTCGCCGGTGTTGAAATCCGGAATCTTGCGAATGCCCATCTGTTCGGCGGCTTCGCCAACCGCATCGAGAATGTCCCAGGACAATCGCGGCGCCTCGATGCGCCAGCCACCGCCGGCGCCGTGATGCTCGCTCTCGCCGAGGAAATGATCCTCGAGCCGGCGGAACAGCGGCAGGACGTCGTCATAGCCCCAGCCGGTGAGGCCGAGTTGTCGCCAGTGATCGTAATCGGCGGCCTGTCCGCGCATCGAGATCATGGCGTTGATGGCCGACGAGCCGCCGATCACCTTGCCGCGGGGGTAAGCCAGCGCCCGGCCGTTGAGGCCCGGTTCAGCCTCGGTCTTGAACATCCAGTCGGAACGGGGATTGCCGATCGCAAAGAGGTAGCCGACCGGGATGTGAAACCAGATCCAGTTGTCGTTGCCGCCGGCCTCCAGGATCAGGACGCGGTTTTTCGGATCGGCCGACAGCCGATTGGCCATGATGCAGCCGGCCGTGCCCGCGCCGACGACGATAAAGTCGAAATCACCTTCGAGTTGTCTGGGCATCCCTGATTCCATTTTTCCGTCATGCCCGGCGCGAGCCCGGCCATAACGGCGCGGGAGGTATCCCGCAGCCTGTTGGGTGGTTCGCCCCTTGCATGCTAGAGAGGCAGAAGCGTTCAAACTTGAGGTCCCAAATCCCATGCCCATCGTCAACCGCGTCGCCGATCTGCACCCCGATATCCAGGCTTGGCGCCGCGATATCCATGAAAATCCGGAATTGCTGTACGAAGTGCACCGCACTGCAGCATTCGTGGCGGACCGGTTGCGCGAATTCGGCTGCGACGAGGTCGCCACCGGCCTCGGCCAGACCGGCGTCGTCGGCGTCATCAAGGGCAAGAAGCCGGCCGGCAAGGGCGATATCAAGGTGATCGGTCTGCGCGCCGATATGGACGCGCTGCCGATCGAGGAGGCGACCGATCTGCCTTATGCCTCCAAGACGCCCGGCTTGATGCACGCCTGCGGCCATGACGGCCACACCGCGATGCTGCTGGGCGCCGCGCGCTATCTCGCCGAGACCCGGAACTTCGCCGGCGATGCCGTGGTGATCTTCCAGCCGGCCGAAGAGGGCGGCGCCGGTGCGGCTGCGATGATCAAGGACGGACTGATGGACCGGTTCGGCATCGAACAGGTCTACGGCATGCACAACGGCCCCGGCATTCCGGTCGGCTCCTTTGCCATTCGTCCGGGTCCGATCATGGCGGCGACCGACTCGATCGACATTACGATCGAGGGCCATGGCGGTCACGCCGCGCGCCCGCACAAATGCATCGATTCCGTGCTGGTCGGCGCGCAACTGATCACGGCGCTGCAGTCGATCGTGTCGCGGACCGTCGATCCCTTGGAATCGGCCGTGATCTCGATCTGTGAGTTCCATGCCGGCAATGCCCGCAACGTGATCCCGCAGACCGCGGAACTGCACGGCACCGTCCGGACGCTAACCAAGGAAACCCGCGAACTGGTCGAGAAGCGCGTCCGCGAGGTGGTCGACGGCGTGGCGAAGATGACCGGCGCCAGGATCGATCTAGTGTACGAGCGCGGTTATCCCGTGACCCTCAACCACCCGGCGCAGACCGAAGTTGCGACCCGCATCGCCAAGGAAATTTCCGGCGAGGCAAACGTTCACGAAGCGCCGCCGATGATGGGCGCGGAAGACTTCTCCTACATGCTGGAAGCGCGCCCCGGCGCCTTCATCTTCTGCGGCAACGGCGACAGTGCCGGCCTGCATCACCCCGCCTACAATTTCAACGACGAGGCGATCCTGTACGGCACCTCGTACTGGATCAAGCTGGTGGAGAACACGCTGGCGGCGTAGCTTGATCCAAAGCAAAAGGCCCGCGCCACCGGCGCGGGCCTTTGTCGTTTTGCCTCGCGCTGTTCAGAACAGGCGCGAGAAGATCAGGTACAGCGTGCCCGACAGCAGGATCGCGGCCGGCAGCGTCAGCACCCAGGCCATCACCATGTTGCGGATAGTGGCGATCTGCAGTCCGGAGCCGTTGGCTGCCATCGCGCCGGCGACGCCGGACGACAGCACATGCGTGGTCGAGACCGGCAGGCCGAACATGTCGGCGGCGCCGATGGTCGCGGCGGCGACGAGTTCGGCGGACGCGCCTTGCGCATAAGTCAGGTGCGTCTTGCCGATCTTCTCGCCCACGGTGATGACGATGCGCTTCCATCCGATCATGGTGCCGAGGCCGAGCGCGATCGCCACTGCGACCTTGACCCAGGTCGGAATGAACTTGGTGGCCTGGTCGAGCGAGCCCTTGTAGGCGTTGAGGGTCGCGATATCTTGCTTGTTGAGGTCGTTTTCCTTGTCCTTCATCAGGAAGCGGATTGCCTCCGAGGTCAGGTACATGTCGTTGCGGGTGTTGCCGACGACTTCGGCCGGCACCTTGTTGAGCGAGCCGTATTTTGCGACCTGGTCGCCGACATCCTTCACCAGCACTGCCAGCGAGGGGTAGGTGCCTTCGCTGATCTTGTGTTCGGCGACGTACAGCGTCACCGCCGGACGGGGATTGCCGATGATGCTGTGGCCGGCGCCCTTGGCGGCGATCACCCGGGAGGCGGCTTCCGAGGTCTGCTGGAACTGGGCGACCTGGGATTCCGGCAGCGCGCGGTTCAGCGCGTAGGCGGTCGGCACGGTGCCGATCAGGATCAGCATGATCAGGCCCATGCCCTTCTGGCCGTCGTTGGAACCGTGCGCGAAACTGACGCCGGTGCAGGTCGCGATCAGCAGACCGCGGATCCAGAGCGGCGGCGCCTTGTTGCCTTCGGGCGCGGCATAGAGCGCCGGATTGCGCACGATCATCTTCAGCAGCATCAGCAGCACGGCGGCGCAGATGAAGCCGACCAGCGGCGACAGCAGCAGCGCATAGCCAATTTCGATGGCCTTGCCCCAATCGACGCCGGAGGTGCCGTCACGGCCGCGCAGCAGCGCATTGGCGACGCCGACGCCGATGATCGAGCCGATCAGCGTGTGCGAGGACGACGCCGGCAGGCCGAAATACCAGGTGCCGAGGTTCCACAGGATCGCGGCGATCAACAGCGCGAACACCATCGCGAAACCGGCGCTGCTTCCGACCTGCAGGATCAGTTCCACCGGCAGCAGCGAGACGATGCCGAAGGCGACCGCGCCCGAGGACAGCAGCACGCCGAGGAAGTTGAAGAAGCCGGACCACATCACGGCGACTTCCGCCGGCAGCGAGTGGGTATAGATCACGGTGGCGACCGCATTGGCGGTATCGTGGAAGCCGTTGACGAATTCGAAGCCGAGCGCGATCAGGAGCGCCACGAACAGCAGGATGTAGGGCAGGTAGGACGTGATCCTGGTGCCGGTGGCGTCGACGTCGGAATAGATGCTGTACGAGACGAACAGCATGCCGGCGGCAAGGATGCCGAAGAAGAGGATCATCGTCAGCGGGTTAAAACCCTTGTCGAGATTGGGCCTGGCAGCCGGCTGGATCGGCGCTGGATCGCCCAGCGAGGAATTAATGGCAATATCGGTCATTCTGACGCCCCCGTTTTTCGTTGAGAGCGCTGTTTTGACCGATGGAGTTGAAGGTTAGATGACAGTTGCGCTGCAGCGCGGGATGGGGCTGCAGCCCATCTGCATGACAAAGCTATTTGCGGAGGTCTTCGCCGAGTAATGCGCGTGGCGCGCAATCGGGAAAGCGAGTGGAGCAAGCCGCGCGCTGCACGACACCGGGCTGGTGGTGCCGCACAGCGCGTCGGCCTTCAAAGGAACGTCATGGCGTGAAACAGGACGTTCCGATCCTGTCGAAAAGCCGTATTCCCGCTTATCAATCAAAGATTGTACATATGTCTGTCAAATTTCCAACCGTTATATCTCGTGGGAAATTGCGGGTCTCGTGTGCAACGCACGCTTGCCGGTCTGTGATGCGCAGGGAACGCAGGTTCGCGACAGGAAGACGGATCTAGGCCGCGCGTGCAGATTTTCGCAGCCGGTCGGCTGCTATTTTCAGGTCTTCGACGAAGCGCCGGTATTCCACCGCCCTGGCTTCGGCGTCCGGCAATCGCAGCAGATAGGACGGATGCACCGTCACCAGCACTTTTGTACCGTCGTCCAGATCGATCAGGCGACCGCGGTTCTTGTTGACCGGCGTGATCTTGCCGAACACGCATTGCGCCGCGGTGGCGCCCATCGCCACAACTAGGTCAGGCTGGATGGTATTCCGCTCGCGTGTATACCAGGGTCGGCAGGCATTGATCTCGGATGTGTCGGGTTTCTGATGCAGGCGGATTTTTCCGCGCGGCACGAATTTGAAATGCTTGACGGCATTGGTGACGTAGACCTTGCTGCGGTCGATACCGGCTTCCTGCAATGCGCGGTCGAGCATTTGTCCGGCGGGGCCGACGAATGGTTGTCCGGCGAGGTCTTCCTTGTCGCCGGGCTGCTCGCCGACCAGCATCACCCTTGCGGTTCTGGGTCCTTCGCCGAATACGGTTTGGGTGGCGTCTTTCCATAATGGACAGGCGCGGCACGCTGCTGCTTCCTCGCGCAGGGTTTCGAGTTCGTCGCCGCCAGGTTTGTGGGCCATCGCCGGTTCCAGTCGTTTCTGCGCCTTGTGTGGTTCGGTGGCGTCGTTCGCGATCATGGCGCTGGAGGTGCGCTCCGCGCTTTCGATCAGGGGTTTAATCAACGAGGCCTCCGGCAGGTTCCGCCAGTATTTTTTCGGCATCTCGTTCTGCATCGCCTTCACCTTTAGCCGCGCCGGGTTGAAGATGCTGGCGTAATAGCGCCGCCAGGTTTCCTCCAGGCGGTCTTCCGTCGGCGCCTCCGCCTTGGCGACCCCCGGCGTGATCGAAACGGCATGGCCGTCCCAATGCGCGCACAGGTCCGGCGTCAGGATCGACCACGGCATGTCGGCGAAGCGGCGCGCGAAGAACGGCGCGGCCAGTTCGACGATATGATGCTCCGGCTCGAACCAGGCGACGTAATGCGCCTTCTGTTCGCGGCCGACTTCGCGGAAGCGGACGAAGGCGTGCATCTTGTGCTCGTCGCGGCGGACGGCCTTGGCCATCGCGTTGATTTCAGCGACGTCAGGATCGGTGGCGATGTCGAGCAGGTCGTGGTGGCCGCGCAGCCGCCACAGCAGGCGATAGAGCAGGGCGAAGCGCTCGGGGTTGCGATGCAGGATCGCGGTCTGCGCCAGTTCGACGAACTTGGCCGAGACGCTGAAGGTGCCGTGCGGCGGTTCCGGTGGCGGCGTCGTCGGTTCGAACAGTTCCGGCGCGTCGCCGCGCACGCGCCAGGTTATGTCGGCGGGCTTGACGTCGTTCATCGCCAGCGCGCGGGCGGCGGTGCGCCAGCCGGTGAAATCGGTCTCGCTGTCGAGGGTGATGAAGTGCATCGGGGTACTCTCCACGGCTCAACTTAAAATCCAAATCCCAACTGCTCCGCCTTCGGCTTGAACCGCATCGCCAACCCCTCGCCATCCAGCAAATGCCGCGGCGGCCGATGGTTCCCGAGCACGATGAACGGCAGCGCTTTTTTCCCCGGAATATGCAGCCGCGCCAGATCCTCGATGCGGATCGAGGTGAGGCGGCGGGTGGCGATGATGCGGTCGACCGCCTTGGTGCCGAAGCCCGGCACGCGCAGCAGTTCCTCGCGGCTCGCGGTCGCGACGTCGAGCGGGAAGCGATCGCGGTGACGAAGTGCCCAGGCAAGCTTCGGATCGATATCGAGCGGCAGCATGCCGGCGCGTTCCTCGACGATCTCGCCGGCGTCGAAACCGTAGAACCGCATCAGCCAGTCGGCCTGATAGAGCCGGTGCTCGCGGATCAGCGGCGGCGCGGCCAGCGGCAATGCGCGGCTTGAGTCCGGGATCGGGCTGAAGGCCGAATAATACACCCGCTTGAGCCGGTAGGAGCCGTAGAGGTTGGCGCTGGTGTCGAGAATGGTTTTGTCGCTGGCGCTATCGGCGCCGATAATCATCTGCGTGCTCTGGCCGGCCGGCGCGAACCGCGGCGGTTTGGCTTTGGTCGCGGTCTTCGCGTTGTCCCTGGCTTCGTCGAGTTTCAGCCGCAGCCGGCCCATGGTGCGGCGGATGGCGCGGACGTCCTTCTCCGGCGCCAGTCTGGCGAGGCTGTTCTCCTCGGGCACTTCGATGTTGATGGAAAGGCGATCGGCATATTTGCCGGCTTCCGCGATCAGCGCATCGTCGGCTTCGGGAATGGTTTTGAGATGGATGTAGCCGCGGAAGTGATGCTCCTCGCGCAGTTTGCGCGCCACGCTCACCACCTGCTCCATGGTGTAGTCGGCGCTGCGGATGATGCCGGAGGAAAGAAACAATCCCTCGATGTAGTTGCGGCGATAGAAGTCGATCGTCAGCTTCACCACCTCGTCAACGGTGAAGCGGGCGCGCGGCACGTTGCTGGAGGCGCGGTTGACGCAATAGAGGCAATCGTAATTGCAGGCATTGGTGAGCAGCACTTTCAGCAGCGAGATGCAGCGTCCGTCCGGTGCGTAGGAATGGCAGATGCCCATGCCGGGCGCGGTCGAGCCGAGGCCACGGCCGTCGCTGGAATCCCGCTGCTCGGTGCCGCTGGAGGCGCAGGACGCGTCGTATTTGGCGGCGTCCGCCAGGATTTCCAGCTTGCGTTGCACATCCATCCTTGAATCCCTTTGATTCCGCTCATGAATCGGATCGATGTCGATCCCGATTGACTCTGCGTCGCCTGTTAGCTTTATATTAGAACATATCATGAACAAATGAGCCAGCTTCTGGTTCTCCTCTCGAACCACGAATGGCCCAGCATCTTCCGGAGAGCGGCGCATGAGCACCGCACGCACCAGCACGCTTGCGCGTCTGCGCGGCAGCATCGAACGCATCGAGACGTCAGGCGATGCCTGTGCGCATCGGAAAGTTCCGCTCGGCCACGCCGACGCCGACGCGACGCTGCAAGGCGGTCTCGCGTTGGCCGCGGTGCACGAGGTGTTTTCCGAAGGACACCAGAGCGCGGCGGCGACCGGTTTCATTGCCGGCATGGCCGGGCGGCTGACGCCGCGGCGGCCGCTGGTGTGGGTGCGGCAGGACTTTTCCGAAATCGAATCCGGCGCGCTGTCGATGAACGGGTTTTCCGAACTCGGTCTCGATCCGCGGCTCGTGGTGACGGTGCGTGCGACCGACGCCGATGCCGCGCTGCGCACCGCCGCCGACGCACTGGCCTGCGACGCGCTCGGCGCCGTGGTGCTGGAAGTCTGGGGCGAGGCGCGGCAACTCGATCTCGTCGCCAGCCGCAAGCTCACGCTGGCCGCCCAAGCCTCCGGCGTCACCGCTTTGCTGTTGCGGATCGCAGCCACGCCGCAGCCCTCGACCGCGGAAACACGATGGATCGTGCGCGCGGCGCATTCGCCGCCTTCAGCGCCATGGATGGGATGGGGCGCGCCGGTATTCGACGCGCAGCTCGTTCGCAACCGTCATGGCCCGGTCGGGCGGTGGATCATGGAATGGAAATGTGATGAGTGCCTTTTCAGCGAACCGGCAAGAGAGCCGTCGAGAGAACAGGAGACGTATTCTCAGCCTGTGGCTGCCGCGCCTGCCCATCGACCGCATCCAACGACGGCTTTCACAGGACAGCAGCGGCGCGCTGGATAAGACGCCCCACGTCGTTATCGCAAAGCAAAACAACGCGCTGGTGATTTACGCGCTCGACGATCTTGCCGTGCGCGCGGGTCTTTCCATCGGCCTGCCGCTCGCCAATGCCCGCGCCATCTGTCCCGAGCTGATCGTATTCGACGCCGACGAGGTCGCCGACCGCAAGACGCTCGATGATATCGCCGACTGGTGCGACCGTTTCACGCCGCTGGTGGCGCTCGATCCGCCGCATGGGCTGTTTCTCGATATCACCGGCTGCGCCCATCTGTTCGGCGGCGAGGCGGCGCTGCTGCAGGCCGTCACCGGCGCGCTGACACGTCGCGGCTTTGCCGTCAGCGCCGCGATCGCCTCGACCTCGGTCTGCGCGCGTACCCTGACGCGGCATGCATCGGGAAAAATCATCGCCGACGGAGAGGAAGCCAAAGCCGTCGCGCCGCTGCCGATCTCCGCGCTCGGCGCCGGTGACGTCATCGCCAGCGGCTTGCGCCGCGCCGGGCTGAAGACCATCGGCGATGTCGCCTCGCGCGCCCGCCACGAAATCGCGGCGCGGTTTGGCGCTGGTTTCACCGCGCACCTCGAACATGCGTTGGGCGAGGGCGATGCGCCGATCAGCCCGCGAAAACCACTGCCGGATTACATCGTCGAGAAACGCTTTCCCGAACCGGTCGCTACCGAGCCGGTGATCGCACTAAACCTGTCCGCGCTCGCGGCCATGCTGGTTGCTGCGATGGACAAACAAGGCAAGGGCGCGCGGCGGCTGGAAGCGAGTTTCTTCCGCACCGACGGCGCGGTGCGCGCCATTGCAGTCGATACCGGACGTCCGGTGACGAAGCGCGAAGTGATCGACCGGTTGTTTCGCGAGCGGCTCGAGGCGCTCAACGATCCCCTCGACCCCGGTTTCGGGTTCGATCTCATTCGCCTGTCTGCGAGCCGCACCGAAATCATGGTGCAGCAGCAGCGCGATCTCGATGCCAACGTCCACGACAATGACGAACTCGCAGCTCTGATCGATCGCATCGCCGCGCGGATCGGGGGCAAGCGCGTCGTCGTGCATCTGCCGCAGGACACCCACATTCCGGAGCGCGCGGTCCTCGCCGTGCCGGCGCAGCACCATCTGGCGGCCGCAGTTCAGGCCGATTGGCCCGCGCGTGTCGAGAGCGAACCGCCGCTGCGGCCGCTGCGGCTGTTCGAAAAGCCCGAGCCGATCAAGGTGCCGTTTGCGACCGTGCCTGATGGACCGCCGCATCAGTTCACCTGGCGTCGCGTCACCCACACGGTGGCGCGGGTGGAGGGGCCTGAACGCATCGCCATGGAATGGTGGAAGCCAAACGGAGCTGTCTTGACGCGGGATTACTTCCGCATCGAGGACGACGCCGGATTGCGGTTCTGGGTCTTTCGCGACGGCCTTTATGAAGGCGAACTCCAGGACGAGGAGGGCATTCCAGTTGAAGCAAGGTGGTTCGTGCACGGGCTGTTCGCATGAACGGGCTGTTTACATGAACGGACCTTTGGCAATCCCGTATGCCGAGATCGGCATCACCACCAACTTTTCGTTCCTGCGTGGCGGCTCGGACCCGCGCGCCTATGTCCACGAGGCGGGCCGGCTTGGGATTCCAGTGATCGGGATCGCCGATCACAACACGCTGTCCGGCGTGGTGCGCGCCTACAAGGAGCTCGACAATCCCGCGGTCGTGAACAGGCCAAAGCTTCTGATCGGCGCGCGCCTCGTCTTCATCGACGGCACGCCGGATATCTTCGTCTACCCGCGCGATCGCGCCGCTTACGGCCGGCTGTGCCAGTTGCTGACCCGGGGCAAGCGCGGCGACGACATCCAGCGCATCCAGAAGGGCG
>Ga0209023_10002793_pt1 | contig 21370 bp, 24 predicted proteins | sample LakOneMetagenome_FD_187468 | JGI IMG/M metagenome (GOLD analysis project Ga0209023, IMG submission 187468) | Freshwater and sediment microbial communities from Lake Erie, Canada (SPAdes) (version 2) | ecosystem: Environmental > Aquatic > Freshwater > Lentic | place: Lake Erie, Canada...
AGCCGCCGTCGTCGCCTACGAGCCGGTTTGGTGCATCGGCGGCGACCGTACGCCTACGCCGCCGGAAATCGGGGAAATCCACCGCGCCATTCGCGAAACCCTGGCCGAGCGTCTCGGGGAAAAGGCGAACGATGTCCGCATTCTGTATGGCGGCTCCGTGGGACCGGCCAATGCTGGGGAAATCTTCGCCGTGGACGGCGTGGATGGCGCCCTCGTTGGGCGCGCGAGCCTGAAGGCGGCGGACTTTTCCGCCATCATTCTCGCACACCCGGCTGCACGATGAGCGTGCGCTGCGACGGGCTGGCGTTTAGGATCACGCTCAGCTATTGAGCGCCCTTTCGCGCGGACCCATGTGTGGGCGGCGCGATGACGCCTGGGAGTGGGTCTGTTGGCACTGGTCGTCCTTATTATTCACCTGTTGGTTTGCGTTTGCTTGATCGGCCTCGTGCTGTTGCAGCGTTCTGAGGGCGGCGCCCTGGGCATGGGCGGCGGCGGCAACGGCGCCTTGATGAGCGGCCGCGGCGCCGCTGACGCTCTAGCCCGCATGACCATGGTGGCCGGCGGCTTCTTCCTGGTGACCTCATTCGGCCTGACGATTCTTTCCGGTTCGGCGTCCAGTCTCGCGACCCGTTCGGTATTCGACACCGTCCCAGCGGCTGCGCAGCATGGCACGACCACCACGGCGCCGGCTCCGGTTCTACCGGCTGCACCAACGCCCGTGCGCCCCGACCCAACGCAAAGCTCGGCCCCGCAAGCGGCTGATCGTCAGCTGGTGTCGCTCACGCCTGGCCCGGCGCCGGCCGCAGCCGCGCCGATCGCTCCCGCTGCGAGCAACGCGTCAACGCACGCCGCGCCGATCGTAACGCCGCCTGCCAATAATCGTCCGGCGACGACGGTCCCGGCGTCGACCAACGCCGCGTCGGCAGCCACGCGTCCTCCGGCCACCGCGCCGGTTCGCACATCCGCGCCGGCCACGGCCACGCCAACTCGTGCTACCAACGCAACGACCTCGCGTCCGTTGATCTTGCCAAACACGTCAGGCTCGGCTGGCGGCATCACGCTGACGGATGATCCACCCATCAGCACCGAATCGAACGATGCTGGGGTTCAAGCGGTTCGGCGCGAGCGCGCCGGTCCCGATCAATAAGACCCGTACCTATATTGCGGGTGTAACGCGCGGCCGAGAACGGCCGCGCGAACGCGTGGAAGGAATATGGCGCGCTACGTGTTCATTACCGGGGGCGTGGTCTCTTCTTTAGGGAAGGGCATCGCCTCCGCCGCCCTCGGTGCTTTGCTGCAAGCCCGAGGATACCGGGTCCGCCTCCGCAAACTCGATCCTTACCTCAACGTCGATCCGGGCACGATGAGCCCGTATCAGCACGGCGAGGTCTTCGTCACCGACGACGGCGCCGAGACTGACCTCGACCTCGGCCACTACGAGCGCTTCACCGGCGTGTCCGCGCAGCAAGCAGACAACATCACCACCGGGCGCATTTATAGCGACATCATCGCTAAGGAACGCCGCGGCGATTATCTCGGCGCAACCGTGCAGGTGATCCCGCATGTCACCAATGCCATCAAGGACTTCATCCTATCCGACAATGGCGGCGCGGACTTCGTGTTGTGCGAAATCGGCGGCACCGTCGGCGACATCGAAGGGCTGCCGTTCTTCGAAGCGATCCGCCAACTCGGCCAGGAACTCGATCCAGGCCAGGCGGCGTTCGTGCATCTCACGCTACTGCCCTACATCCCGTCAGCCGGCGAGATGAAGACAAAGCCCACGCAGCACAGCGTCAAAGAACTGCGTTCTATCGGCATCCAGCCGAACATTATTCTCTGCCGCTGCGATCGCCCGATCCCGGAAGAAGAAAAGAAAAAGATCGCGCTGTTCTGCAACGTGCGCGGCAGCTCGGTCATCGAAGCGCGCGATTTGAAGACCATCTACGAAGCGCCGATCGCGTATCACTTGGCCGGCCTCGATACTGAATTGCTCCGCCATTTCGGCGTGACAGTCGCGCCGCAACCGGATCTCGCGCGCTGGGAAACCATCGTAAAGCGCCTCAAGGCGCCCGATGGTGAAGTGACCATCGCCGTGGTCGGCAAGTACACTGAACTCAAAGACGCCTACAAATCGCTGATTGAAGCGCTGCAGCACGGCGGCGTCGCCAACAACGTGAAAGTGAATTTGCGTTGGGTGGAAAGCGAGAAGTTCGAAGAGAAGGGCGAAGGCTGGGTCGAGGATCTGCACGGCGTGCACGGCGTGCTGGTGCCGGGCGGCTTCGGCGAACGCGGCACCGAGGGCAAGATCGCCGCGGTCACCTTCGCGCGTGAACACGACGTGCCGTTCTTCGGCATTTGCTTCGGCATGCAGATGGCATGCATCGAAGCCGCGCGAAATCAGGCGGGCCTAAAAGGCGCAAGCTCAACCGAGTTCGGTCCGACCAAGCATCCGATCGTCGGTCTGATGACCGAATGGCTGAAAGGCAACGAGCTTGAGAAGCGCGCCGCCGAAGGCGACATGGGCGGCACCATGCGCCTGGGCGCCTATCAAGCTACGCTCGATCCGGGGAGCAAAGTCGCGGCGATCTATGGCGACACCGAAATCAGCGAACGTCATCGCCACCGCTACGAGGTGAACACCAAGTACCGCGACAAACTCGAAAGCGCGGGCTTGCGCTTCTCCGGCATGAGCCCTGACGGTGTGCTGCCCGAGATCGTCGAACGCGAGGACCACCCGTGGTTCATCGGCGTGCAATATCACCCCGAACTCAAGAGCCGCCCGTTCGAACCCCACCCGCTCTTCGCCAGCTTCATCGGCGCCGCGGTGGAGCAGAGCCGGTTGGTGTAAGCGCCTAAATCGCGACACGAAGTGCTGGCGATCATGGGCCATGGTTTACATCACGCGCCGCGCCATGCTCGCCGCCTCTGCACTCGTAGCGACGCCGGCTTTCGCGGATCCACCGTCCTTAACTTGGCGCACCCTCGCTCCCGGCCTCGATCACGGCCAAGCGCGCATCGCCTCGCGCATCGGCGATCGCCAACTCCACATCGCGCGCATCGATCCCGCGCACTTCCGTTTCCATTTGCTAACCGCCGCCGGTACGCACAGCGCGCGCAAGACGGCGCGACAGTGGGCGCAACAGAACCAGTGCGTCGCCGCCATCAACGCGGCAATGTTTCGGCCCAATGGTTTGCCTGTCGGCTTCGCCAAAGCGGACGGCCACATCATCCAGCCACAGCGAAATTCCGATCGCAGCATGTTCGTGTTCGACGCGGAGAGCGCGCGTCTTCTCGACCTCAGCGGTGATACCTTCGCCGAAAGCGAACACGACAACGCGCTCCAAGGCATCCGCATGATCTCGTCGGAAGGGCGCAATGTCTGGTCGCAACAGCCGCGCAGCTGGTCGATCGCCGCGCTCGCATCCACCAGCGACGGACGCATTCTTTTCCTTCACGCCCGCTCGCCGCTCAGCGTCCACGACTTTATCGCTGCGATTCAATCGCTGCCGCTCAACCTTGCGTCGGCCATGTATCTGGAGGGCGGGCCGGAGGCGACGCTCTATCTCAACGCTGGCGGCGCCGAGATCGAACGCGTCGGCAGCTACGAAACTGGCTTCAACGAAAACGACGATAACGTAGCCGCCTGGCCGCTCCCCAACGTCATCGGCGTCGTGCCGCGCTCCTGAGGGCTTGAGAACGCTGGAGCGTCCCGCGCGCCTGTGATACGCGCCGTCCATGCCTACTGAAGCCACCGCCGGGGAGGGCAACGCCGCCCTCGCGCTATTTGTCCTCGTCATCGCTATCGGCGCTTGGATCGGTTTGCGCACATTGATCCGTTCGCTCCGCTCACGCAAAACCGAGGCGGCGGTGGGAACGAGCTTCGCCGCATTCGCACTCGAAGCTTTAGTGAACGCGGCGCGCATCGACGGACGTGTGGCCGAGGAAGAGAAGCAAGCGATCCTGACGGCGATGCGCCAGATCGACGGCGAAGCGTACGAAGCGGCGCGCGTCGAAGCCGCCTTCGCCAAGGCCAGTCTGAGCAAGAACGAACTCGTCGCCTATCTTGCCGCACGCGGCAGCGCATTCACGCGCGATCAGAAGGCGGCGCTGCTCAAAGGCCTCATGTCGGTGTTCGTGTCGGATGGCCGCTTCGATGAAGGCGAGCACGCGGCGTTGGTCGACTACACGACGGCCATTGGCTTCGATCGCCAAGGCGCCGTGCAAACGCTGCGCAGCATTTCTCAGCAATTCACGCGCGGCAGTATCACTTAAGCTGTCACACGCCGCGCGAAGGCTGTCACGTCGGCCAGTACGGGGGCGCGTCCGCGAAACAGCCGTGACAGCGCGAGCATGAGCCCGACGTGGTCGAGGTTCGGATAGAGTTTCGTTTCCACGCGTCCGCTGACAGCATGCATCGCTCGTTCAAGGCCATCGATGCTGCGCCGGCCAACCGTAGTGTCCTTCTCTCCCCACAGCAGATATAGCGGTGGCGCATCTGCTCGCGCAAAGTGCAGTGGTTGGGTGAGCTGCGGATCTGGCGCCTCGCCGAAGGCATCGCGTGTCGCGTCGACATCGTACGGCAAGAAATCATATGGGCCCGCGAGGCCGATCACGCCACGAACGGATGAAGCATCGACGCCTGCGTCGCGCAGATAGTGCGTATCGAGCCCGAGCATCATGGCGTTGTAGCCGCCCGCCGAGTGACCCATCAGTACGATGCGATTGGGATCGCCGCCGAACTCCGCAGCGTGATCGCGCACCCAACGCACGGCGGCGGCACAATCTTGGATGAAAGTCGGGAACCGCACGGACGGCACCAACCGATAATCCGGCAGTGCGACCACAAAACCTTGTGACGCGAGCGCCGCGCCCATGAACTCGTAGTCGTCTTTGCTGCCCGAACTCCACGAGCCGCCATAAATGAAGACGATGATGGGTCGGACCATTGCCGAACCATTCGGTGCGTACACATCGATCCGTTGCCGGGGCGCCTCGCCGTACGCGGCGTCGTGAACCACCTTCCGTGTGCCCGGATCGCGCGGCGCAAGGGCGTCAAAGGTGCCCAGTGAAGGGGTGCATGCGGCCAGAAAAGCCGCTCCCAGCATCAAAATCCTACGCCGCATCTGAGCCTCCCCACGCTTTACGTTTCCTAGGGCCGCCCGGATCGCCCGCAAAGTGCATCCAAGCGCCGCGGCGGCGGCATCCTCGGTTTAAACGGCCATGGCGCGCCCAGGGCCGCGAAGGAGATTCGTTATGATCCGATCGCTTGCGCTGACCGTGGCTGCCCTGACCCTTGTCGCATCGGCCTCCGCCGAACCACGCAACGTCAACGGCTTTCGCCGGGTCGCTGCAGAAAATGGCATTCGCGTTAACGTCGCCGTCGGGCCGCAGTTCGCCATCGATGTGACTGGCCGCGACGCCCGCTACGTCAGGACCACAGTCGAGAACGGCACGTTGCACATTTCGCGTGCGCCGCGCCGGTGGTTCGGCATCGGCGCATCGGATTTCGATGGCCGCGTCCGGATCACCATGCCGTCGCTTGAAGCCATCTCCGCCGCGCGGGGCGCCACGGTGAATGCAACCGGCGTCCATGCCGATTCCTTTGCCGTCTCCGCCGCCATGGGTGGGGTAATTGATGTCTCCGGCGCTTGCCAAGAACTCGACGCTTCGGTGGCGATGGGCGGTGTGCTCAGCGCTGAAAATCTGCATTGCGACACCGCCGCAATCTCCGCCGCGATGGGCGGCACAGCTGAAGTGTTCGCCGCGCGGACGTACGATGCTTCTGCTTCCATGGGTGGCACGATCAACGTGGCCGGGGCGGGTACACGTGGAAATGTGTCCGCGGTGATGGGCGGCAGCGTTAGCCAAGACTAGACTGGTGGAACAGCCGCCCGTCGGCGGCGTTGGGTTCCACCATGGAACCTGTCAGCGAAGTTTTGGATGCCAGCGCCGCGGCCGCGCCCACGCGTCCCATTCCTGAGCGCGCCCGCGCGCTCATCTTGTTCAATGAAAAAGCGGGGAGTGTCGGTCCCGCTGATCGCGACAAGCTCATCGAGGCCGCACAGGCGGCTGGTGTGAGCGAGTACGCGCTCGTGTCGCCGGAGAACATGACGCCAAAGCTCTTTCAGCGCGCGAAAGATTTTGACGTCATCATCGTGCTCGGCGGCGACGGCACCGCGCGCGCTGCGGCCGAGTTGGCGCCGCGCAACGGGCCGCCCCTGGTGCTTCTGCCCGGCGGTACGCTCAACATTCTTCCGCGCGCGCTTTACGGTGAGCGCGCTTGGCCGGAAGCGCTCGCCGCCGCCCTCGAACGCGGCGTTGTAAAGCGCCTGCCGGCCGGACAAGCCAACAAGGAGCGCTTCTATGTCGCCGCTCTGTTTGGTGGACCAACAATGTTGGTGCATGCGCGCGAAGCCGTGCGCGAAGGCAAACCGTTGACAGCGTGGAAGCGCCTGCAAGTGGCGTGGCGGCATTCCTTCAATCGCAACCTCCGTGTCCGTACGGGCAAAGGGCGTATGGAACGCATAGAGGCATTCGGTGTCCTGCTTCCGAGCTTTTCCGGCGGCCTCGAAGCCGACGATCTTGAATGGGTGCGTTTGGACGCTCATGGCCTGCTGGATTTGGCGCGCGTATCGATTCGTGCGATCACCGATGGCTGGCGCAAAGATGACGCCGTTGAGATCGGCCGCGGACGCACCGGCGATGTCGATGCCGCTTTCGGCTACGTCCACGCTACTCTGGATGGTGAGCCGCGCCGCTTTTACTCGCGCGTGCACGTGAAATACGATCCGAACGGTCCGCCGGTTCTCGCACTGGATCAAGACGGCTAGGCATAGGGCAGGGCATGCAGATCGTTCACCTCACCGACATCCATTTCGGCTGCGAGGACAAAGAAGCGCTGGCCGCCGCCAAGCGCTACATCTGCGAACACAAACCCGACGCGGTAATCGTCACTGGAGACATTTCGTCGGACGGGCGCAGGAGTGAGTTGGAAAATGCGTGCGCGTGGATTCGCGGACTCGATGCGCCCGCGATGCTCACGCCCGGCAATCACGACGTTCCGTACTACGACATGTGGGGCAGGCTTGCCTATCCGTGGGCGCGTTTCGAACGCGCTGCGCACGGCATTCGCACCGAAGCTTGGCATACACCGCAATTCAGCATCGTTCCCGTCAACACGGCGCGCGCTTGGCAATTCCGATTCAATTGGGCGCAGGGCGAAATCTCGCGTGGACAAACCGCGATCGCCGCAGCTGAACTGCAGAAAGCTCAGCCCGGCGCGTTGCGCATCATCATCACGCATCACCCTTTGGATTGGCCTAATGACGCGCCGATCAAGGGCTTAACGCGCGGCGGTCCGCGCGGTCTGGAATATCTCATCGACGCCGGCGCCGAACTCTTTCTGAGCGGTCACTTGCACTTCGCCAGCGCGCGCCTGGTGGGCACACGCGCGGTGACGATCAGCAGCGGCACTCTATCGCGCCGCGTCCGTCACGAACGGCCGGCTTTCACCGTTATCCGTCGGCCAGAACAAAACCTCATCGAAGCGGAGGTCGTACAGATCGTTCAAGGCTTTGCCGAGACAGCAAGCCTACGCCAATACAAGCTATCGGCGCCCGCCGAGCCGGGCTCGCCGGCTTTGATGCGCGCAGCGCTTTAGCCACGGTGTCCAGCGCCGGCGCCGGTGAGCACCACCGGCTCGAAGACGCCGTCTTTCAACCGCTCGACAAGATCGGTGAGCGTGTTGTGGAGTGCTTCCGTGTTGCCAGCCTCGACCGAGGTGTGCACGAGCGGATTCAGAAACGCTTTCGCAAAAAAGTGTCCGGGCGGGCCCGGCACAGCCAGAAACGTCGCGATACGCAAGCGTATCAGTTCACTCAAACACGCGATGAAGCTTGGCCGCCGGACGCTCGCAGCGTCAAGAATTACGAATTTTATGCCGGACGTATCGCGATAGCCGGGAGGGGTTTGCGCGTCGTCGGGAACGACCATGATGCCGCTCTTGTCGGGACGCAGGTCGTGCGGAATGAAGTCGAGGACGCGCCATCCGCAAAAGTAGGATCTGCACGCTTCGGGTCGCTTTTCGTAGATCTGACAACCGCGTCCTTCAACACAGTGTGTGCAAAGCACCCCTGCTTGCTTGCTAAACTCCGGGCTATCGATAGGCGGTATCTTACAGCAGACTGTGCAGTCGCCGCACTCTCGCTCAAGCAATGGCGTGTTCATAGCGGTGGTCTGAGACTGATGTGCGTCAGCCGCGCGGGTTCAGTTTCCACGCGTGTCGATATCCGGATCGCCAAGTCCGTCTTCCTCTTCGGCGTTCAGTTCGATTCCCAACGCGTCCGCGCCGTTCTCGATGTAGTCGCCGAGCAGGGGAATACCCATAAGGTACCGCGACGCCGGCGTTTCGCCGGCGCGGTCTCGTGCTTCTTTCAGCGCGTCGCGCCATTCGCCAGCTTCATAGTCGCCGCGCCCGAGCCAAGCCAAAGCAACCAACGTCACGCGCGCATCGTCATCCAGGCTGGCAATCGCGGCGTGCAATTCGGCGCCTACGGGATTGTCCGCACTATCCTCGAGCGCATCGACGAAACCGTCGTCGGCAGCGTCCGACGCATCGTCGGGATCATCGCTCTCCACTAGCGCGTCGTAGGCCTTGGCCTTGAGGGCGATGTAGGCCAGAGCCTCCCGATCGATGGCGAAGTCTTCGGGCGGCTCGATGCTGTCGCGTGTCTTCGTCATGGGTTCTCGGCTCCGGCGGGTCCAGTCCAAGATCGGCTGCGCTCCACGCCCAGGCAAGGCGTGGCCTCGATTTGGCCCGGCGCCGGCAGCTGGCCTGCCAAACGGTGTCCGGAATGGCCGGTTCCGGGGCCTTTGCGGCTTGCCGCATTGGGCTGTTTCCTCTATCAGCCCCGGTTTCCCGAGGGCCAGGACGCCCCGGGTTCAGGAGATTTCCGGCTATGGCCGTTCCGAAGCGAAAAACCACGCCGTCCCGCCGCGGCATGCGCCGGTCGCACGATAAGCTGGCGAAGAACACGTACATCGAAGATGCGGAGTCCGGCGAGCTGCGCCGTCCGCACCACATCGACCTCAAGAGCGGCCGTTATCGCGGCAAGCAAATCTTGAAGCCGAAGGAAGACTGAGTGCGGTTCGCCGCGCTCTTGGCAGCGACGTTGGCGCTGGCGGCATGCCAGTGGGATCCTCCGCACCAAGGCGCGCGCGATAGCTCGGTCCCACCACTCGAAGTCACCGGCTATGGCGACATGCACATCGGCATGACGCTCGCGGACGCACGTCGCGTCTCCGGCCAAACGCTCGACGCCGAAGCCCTCGAACCCGACGTTCCGGGCGCGTGCTCCGAACAAGCCTACGCCACCACGGACGGCGACCAGCTTTATCTGATGTTCGAGGGCGACAAGCTCACGCGGATCAGCGCCGGCGAGAACGGCACGCACACCAGAACGGCGCAAAACGTCGGCGTTGGTTCAACTGACGCGGAAGTCCGCACCGCCTATCAGGGCCTGGTCGAACAACCGGCGCACTACAGCGATCCGCCCGCGCACAATCTGATCGCTTGGACCATGCCCGATCAAAGCGGCATCTTGTTTGAGGTAGACGAGCACGGCGTCGTCACCGCGGTCCACGCTGGCGGGCCGTCGATCCTCTACATGGAAGGCTGCGCCTAACGGCGCATAGGCGCTCTGCGCGGCTTTTTCTTGCCTTCGGGCCCTCGGGGTTTCAAACCCTGGCCAACCCAAATTCCAGCCTTTGAGAGAGCCCCATGACTGGCATCGCCGACATCGTTGGCCGCGAAATTCTCGATAGCCGCGGCAATCCCACCGTCGAAGTCGATGTCTATCTGGAAGACGGCGCGATGGGCCGCGCGGCCGTGCCGTCAGGCGCTTCCACCGGCGCGCACGAAGCCAACGAAAAGCGCGACGGCGAGCCGGACCGTTATCTCGGCAAAGGCGTCCGCGATGCGGTGGAAGCCGTCAGCGGCGAGATCGCCAACGCCATTCTCGGCATGGACGCCGAAGACCAACGCCGCATCGACAACGTGATGCTCGAACTTGACGGCACCGAAAACAAATCCCGTCTCGGCGCCAATGCCATCCTCGGCGTCTCACTCGCCGTCGCCAAAGCCGCCGCGATTAGCAACGGCCAGCCGCTTTATCGCTACCTGGGCGGCGTGCAGGCGCGCGTTCTGCCGTGCCCGATGATGAACATCGTCAACGGCGGCGCCCATGCCGACAATCCGATCGACATGCAGGAATTCATGATCATGCCGATCGGCGCGCCAACGATGGCCGACGCCGTGCGCTATGGTTCGGAAATCTTTCACACGTTGAAGAAGGAACTCTCCGCCGCCGGTCACTCCACCAATGTCGGCGACGAAGGCGGGTTCGCGCCGAACTTGAAGAGCGCCGAAGAAGCCATAGGCTTCATCCTGAAGTCGATCGAGAAGGCGGGTTACAAGCCTGGCGAAGACGTGGCGCTGGCGCTCGATTGCGCCGCGACCGAGTATTTCAAGAACGGCAAGTACGAAATGGAAGGCGAGGGCAAGTCGCTTACGCCGCAAGCCAATGCGCAATTCCTGGCCGATCTCGTCTCGCGCTATCCGATCATCTCCATCGAAGACGGCATGTCGGAAGATGATTTCGAAGGCTGGAAGGCGCTGACCGAGATGATCGGCGACAAGTGCCAACTCGTCGGCGACGATCTCTTCGTCACCAACATGAAGCGCCTAGAGCTGGGCTTCCAGCAAGGCATGGCCAACGCCATCCTCATCAAGGTCAACCAGATCGGCACGCTCACCGAGACGCTCGACGTCGTCGATATGGCCCAGCGCGCCGGCTATTCGGCGGTGATGAGCCACCGCAGCGGCGAGACCGAGGATTACACGATCGCCGATCTCGCGGTCGCCACCAATTGCGGCCAGATCAAAACCGGCTCGCTCTCGCGCTCGGACCGCACCGCCAAATACAACCAACTCATCCGCATCGCGGAAATGCTCGACGACAGCGCCGAGTTCGCCGGCGCGAATACGATTGTGGGCCGCTAAAGCGCCGGGCTAGGCTCTAGCCCATGACGCACAGTATCGACCGACGTTCGCTCCTAGCCGCCGGTGCGGCGCTTTCCGCCTGCACGACGGCGCGCACAGACACGCGCGACTGGCATGCGCTCGGCGAAGACGTGAAAGCGCAAATGGCCTGGTCGTTCGCGCAGTATCGCGAGAAGGCGTGGGGCAAGGACGAGATCAAGCCCGTCTCCGGCACGTTCTCCTCGTTCCCGCTGCGCGATCACCATCTCGGCCTCACGCTCATCGAAGCGCTCGACACGCTCTGGGTCATGGGCCTCGACGACGAGTTCAACGCCGGCGTCGATTGGGTGAAAGCCAACGCGAACTTCGACGTCGACGGCGACGTCTCGGTGTTCGAAACCAACATCCGCCTGGTCGGCGGCTTGCTTTCCGCGCACCACGCCTGCGGCGATCCGGTGCTCCTGGCGAAAGCAAAAGATCTCGCTGATCGCCTGCTGCCCGCGTTCGACACGCCGTCCGGCATCCCTTGGGGCAAGATCAATCTGCACACCGGCACGCCCAGCGAGCCGCGCAACAGCCCCGCTGGCGCCGGCACCTACATGGCCGAGTTCGGCACACTCTCGCGTCTCACCGGCGACGATCGTTACGTCCGCGTGGCCAAGCGGGCGATGATCGCGCTTTACGAAAAGCGCTCGTCCATCGGCTTGCTCGCCACACAAATCCATGGCCCTGAAGGGCGTTGGCTTTCGCGCACCGCCACCGTCGGCTCCTACGGCGACAGTTATTACGAAACGTTGTGGGACGCGTGGGATCTGCTCGGCGACGCCGATTGCAAGCGCATGTACGACGCCTGCACGGCATCCATCCTTCAGCACCAACGCGAAGTGCGTGACGGCGATCTCTGGTTTCCCGATCTCGATTTCGAAACCGGCGCCATCGTCAGCCGCCGCCAAGACGAACTTGCCAGCTTCTATGGCGGCTTGCTCACTCAAGGCGGCAATGCCCGCGACGGCGCCGCCTACACGCTCTCATGGGCAAAGGTGCAAGATCGCTTCGGTATCTTGCCGGAAGAGTACGATTACGAAAATCGCGCGCCGACGCAGATCACCAATTCACTGCGTCCTGAACTCGCGGACTCTTGCTTCACCACATGGCTGATCGATCGCGACGAACGTTGGCGCGAGATCGCAGCGAAGCATTTCGACGCCATGAAGCGTTGGAATAAGGCCGCATTCGGCTACACCGACATGGCCGATGCTACGTCCGATCCCAAACGCCAGGCCGATCATTGCCCCGGCTATTGGTGGTCGGAGCAGATGAAATACTACTACCTCATCTTCGCCGACACGCCGCGCTTCGACTATCGCCGCAATTATCTCTCCACTGAAGGCAACGTGCTGCGCGGCTTCCGTCGAGTCTAAACGCGCAGCCGTCCCCCGCCTGGCGCCGTCAGCACGTCGTCACGTGCGTAGCCTTCGCGGCCATCTTGCAGACGCACGCGATACCACCAATGCCCGCTGATGCGCCGTTTTCCGACGATCGACACATCAGCACCGCGCGCGATGCGCACGATCACCCGGCCGTTGCGCGCCGGCGTCGTTCTGATTTTCGCACCGGCCCGCCCTGCTTCAGCAGCAACAATGGGATCGACCGGCATGACGCCTGCGATATGGCTCGGAGCCGCAGGTGCGGTCGGCGCTGTCGTTGTTGCGGGTTCCGGGGTTGTGGCCGGTGCTGGAGCAGCGACGTGCGTGATCGCCGCGCCCCAAGCAACGGCGTCCTGGTGCACAAAGCCAATGCGCCCATCGCTCAGCACCACGCGAAACCACCAATTGCCCTGCACATTGAGCCGGCCGGTGATGTTGAGCGGCGCATGTGCGGGCAACGCCATAAGCACATCGGCGTGCGGCAGCGGATAGTCGCGCACGTTGGCGCCATTCGCGCCAGTTGAAGCCTCGCGCGTCGGCGTGAAGTCATCAGCGGAGACACCGTGCGGTCGTGGCGGCTCGGTCGCTGCATAGACTTGCTGCACCCAAGTCGCTGCTTGCGCCGCCACGCCTTGCGTCTTGGCGCGCACCTCGCCGCTCACAAGAAAGCCAACCACCCAGACGCCGACGAGCAAAAGGAAACCGCCGCGCAGCCACGGAAAACGAAATCCGCTGGGGTCGCGCCGTTGCCGCGGCGGCGGTCGATCATAACCAACGGGCGGCAGCGGCGGGTAAGGGGAGGATGGGGCCATTTGGGTTCTGCGCTGTGAACGCTCGTCGCGCTTGATGCGTGCCAAAGCATCGCGCGCCTTCTTCAGTTCGCGTCGCATGGAGCGAAGTTCAGCGACGCCGGCGCCGGCGGGCGCGGTGTCGGCCAACTCAAGGTCAGAGCACAGCGCATTGATCAGCCGCTTCTGTCCGTCAAAGAAGCCCGATTGTGGAGACGACGGGTCGACATAGAAGCGAACGAAGCCGCCCTCGGCCAACTCAGCCGGCACGCCGCCATGCAACGCATGCGGCAAAACCGGAATGACGCGCTTGCCCAGCCGGTGCGCTTCTTCAACTTCCCAACCGCAAAGCTGCGAGCGTGCGGCTGAGTCCGTCAGCACCACGATCAACGTGTCCGCCGACGTGATGAGCGCGCTCAGGCGCTGACGGCTGAAATCGGCCGAGGCGATCTCCTCGCGGTCCGAAAGCGCCCGAAAGCCTGCTTCTTCTAAGAACGCACAAAGCTGGTCGGCAAAGCCCGCATCGGCCCGCGCGTACGAAACGTAGACTTTCATCCGGTCGTCGGTGACCGCCGCAGCGTTGGCCATGGCTTTGTTCTAGCTCCGCCCTGGAGTTGGGGAAACAACGCCAAGCGGTTGGGTGTCGCTTGTCACATGAACGCCGGCTGAATCCGCCTCCTGTGGACTGCCGGGCGGAACCGGAAGTGAAATTATCAATTTGGCGAGAATTGGCATCCCACACTTTGGGCTTGTCGATTCCGGCGGCCCAAGGGGTGGCGGCCTACTGAGGGTGGACCGATGTGTGCTGAGGCCGGTGATTGCACGCCTGTGGACAACATGCGTAGCTTCGCGTCATGAGCGCCACACGCCGCCCTCGCAGAACCCGCGCCAAACAGCCTTTTTGGGCTGAATTTGGTGATGCGGCCCTGTTGGATGTTCGCCTTTGCGATCTCGGCGTCTCGCTCGAAAAGACTTGGCTTGAAGGCGCCGTGGACGATCTTCACGGCGAGTTGGAGCGGCGCGGCATCGTCGCGCGCGCCCATGTGTGGCTGTCGGATGAGTGGTTCAGTCCGCACGACACCAACGGCATCGCCATCCCGTTTTACCTGGCGCACCCGCGTCTGATGCGCCTTGAGCGCAAGATGGTCCGCGAAGTGGAGGGGGGCACAAAGCGCGAGTGCATGCGCATCCTCCGCCACGAGATGGGTCACGTTATGCAACGCGCCTACGGGCTGCACCGTCGCAAGAGCTGGCGCGACCAATTTGGGCCGTCATCCCTTCCGTACCCGGAACATTATCGTCCCAACCCACTCAGCCGCCGCTACGTTCAGCATCTGAAGCGCTGGTATGCGCAGTGCCACCCTGACGAGGATTTTGCCGAAACGTTTGCGGTCTGGCTGGCGCCGCGAGCGACCTGGAAGAAGCAATACGACGGCTGGGGGGCGCTCAATAAGCTCAACTACGTAGATGAGCTGATGGAAGAGCTGGCTGGCGTTAAACCGCCGCCGCGTCCGCGGTTCGTGCTCGATCCACTCTCCAGCTTCACCAAGACTCTGGCTCAGCACTACAAGGAAAAGTGCGAGAAATACGCCGTCGATGCGCCGACCTTCTTCGATCGGGATCTGCGCCGGATTTTCTCGGATGACCCAGCCGACCGCAGCGCGCCTTCCGCAGCCGCCTTCGTTCGCAGCAATCGCCAGCGCATTCGCGATGCGGTCACGCGCTGGCCGCCCGATTATGCGCGTACGCTGGACGCCGTTATTGAGGACGTGGCCGAACGCGCCCGTGTCATGGGTCTCCGCGCGACCGGCGCTGACCGCACAATGCGGCTTCAAGTCGCCACTCTTTTGAACCGAAGAGCGATCCAGTCCCTTTACTCGGCGCAGCGAAGGCAGTCTTTCGCCGTATGAGGAAGCTCAGAGTACTGGTTCTTTGCCATCCGCAGCTCGTGCCGCCGGATTCTCTCGAAGGCGTTTCTGAAAAGGAACGCTTCGACATGAAGACGGAATACGATGTCGTGACCACGCTCCGCGCCAGCGGCCACGAGGTGCGCGCGCTCGGCGTCCAGTACGATCTGAAAATCATCAAGGACACGGTCGACGAGTGGAAGCCCGACGTTGTGTTCAATCTGCTGGTCGAATTCCACGGCGAGACAGTCTACGGGCAAAACATCGTCAGCTTCCTTGAGCTGCTCCGCATTCCATACACCGGCTGCAATCCGCGCGGTCAGGTGCTTGCGCAAGGCAAGGATCTCTCGAAGAAGCTCGTCAAATATCACCGCATCCCGGCGCCGGCGTTCGCTGTGTTTCCGATGGGCCGCAAAGCGCGTCGCCCGGCAAAGCTCGCGTTTCCGTTGATCGTCAAAAGCCTCATTGAAGACGCTTCCAAAGGCATTTCGCAGAAATCAGTGGTCGATACTGATGAAAAGCTCGCGGAGCGGGTGACGTTCATCCACGAGCGCGTCAACACCGCGGCGATCGCCGAGCAATACATTCACGGCCGCGAACTCTATGTCGGCGTGCTCGGCAACGAGCGCCTGACAGTGCTGCCGATCTGGGAGCTCGAATTCGAAAATTTGCCCGCGGGCCACCTGCCAATCGCCACCGAACGGGCCAAGCACAATCCCGCCTACCAAGAGCGCCGCGGTGTGATGCAAGGGCCGGCCGAGAACCTATCGCCGCAACTCGTCTCTCGCATCCGCGAGACGGCCAAGCGCATCTGCCGGACGCTCGAGCTCGACGGCTATGTTCGGATCGACTTCCGCCTCTCGGAAGACGGCACGCCATACTTCATCGAAGCCAACCCGAACCCCGAGATCGCCAGTAGCGAAGAGTTCGCGCAGGCCGCGCTTCACGACGGGCTTGAGTACCCAGACCTGCTAAACCGACTTCTGTCCTTGGCGATCGCGCGCGCGGGCGTGTCCGCGGAAGACTAGAACGCGTTCTACAGACGTTCACGCCGCTCGGCCGCGCGTCGGGAAAAATCGACTTCACCCTGCAAATTTTTCCTAGGCCATGCGACGCCAGCGCTTGGGCTGCACACGTCGCGTAGCCCGCTAGCGCTAGTGAACGCGTACTAACTATATGTTTTCAAACAATAAGAACAAAAAGAAAACATTTTTGAATCTAAACGATTCCTTTACCAATGCGAATCAACGTGCCGTCGCATTGGGGTCGGTACGATGGCGAAACATGGAGCTACAGCACTCAGCATCGGTTTGGGCGCTGCCATTCTTTACCTCGGTGCGCAGGCAATGACAGGCCGTCAAGGCCTCGTCGCTTATGTCGATTTGCAGGCGCAGGAGCGCACGCTCGAGCATCGTGTTGCGGACCTCGATCAGCAGCAGATTGCGCTCCAAGCCCGCGTGCAGCGCCTCCAACCTGGCCGCGACTTCGACGAGGACTACCTCGGCGAACGTGCGCGCATTTCACTGGCCGCCGGCGACCCTGACGAAGTGGTGTTTCGCCTCGATCGATAGCCCCTGCATCCGCGCAAAGCTTGCTGGCGACGCCTGCCAATCCCGCATAAGAGAAACGCGCCGCCGCGTGTGGACCCGAGGGTCACGTTCGGGCTTTACGTAGCGGCGGAGGACGCGACGCATGGCTGAAGCAGCAACCAAGCCCAATGGCGGGGCTCGCAAAACCGAAGCGAGCAAGGAAGAGCTGCTCCAATACTACCGCGACATGCTTCTGATCCGCCGCTTCGAAGAACGTGCGGGTCAGCTCTACGGCATGGGTCTGATCGGCGGCTTCTGCCACCTCTATATCGGCCAAGAAGCCGTCGTCGTCGGCATGCAAGCCGCGCTGAAGGATGGCGACCAAGTCATCACCGCCTATCGCGATCACGGCCACATGCTCGCAGCTGGCATGACCGCCAACGGCGTCATGGCCGAACTCACCGGTCGCAGCGGCGGCTATTCCAAGGGCAAAGGCGGCTCGATGCACATGTTCAGCGTCGAGAAGGCGTTCTACGGCGGCCACGGCATCGTCGGCGCGCAAGTCTCGCTCGGCACTGGCCTCGCCTTCGCCAACAAATATCGCAAGGACGGCAAAGTCTGCCTGACCTATTTCGGCGACGGCGCCGCCAACCAAGGTCAGGTGTACGAGAGCTTCAACATGGCGTCGCTGTGGAAGCTGCCGATCGTCTACATCATCGAGAACAATCAATACGCGATGGGCACGTCGATCCAGCGCTCATCGTCTGAAACGCATCTCCACAAGCGCGGCATCAGCTTCAACATTTCCGGTGAAGAAGTCGACGGCATGGACGTCGTCGCCGTGCGCGAAGCCGGCCGCCGCGCCGTTGAACGCGCACGCGCAGGCGAGGGGCCGTATCTGCTTGAGATGAAGACCTACCGCTATCGCGGTCACTCCATGTCCGATCCGGCCAAGTATCGCACCAAGGAAGAGGTGGACGAGCAAAAGGCCAAGCACGACCCGATCGACCACGTGAAAAAAGTGCTGACCGACGCGGGCCACGCCACCGAGGATCAGCTGAAGGAAATCGATCGCGAGCTTCGCACCATCGTCACCGCATCCGCCGAATTTGCGCAGCAGAGCCCCGAGCCGGATCCGAGCGAACTGATGACGGACATCTACCTGGAGGCATGAGGTGATCGTCCCAGGCTACGTCTTTCCGTTGATGATGGTCGTGGGCGCTGCGCTCGCGCTCATCGCGGCGTGGGCGCAGTTCAGCCTGTTGCGCGGCGCGGGCCTGGTTGCAGCGAAGCCTTTTTCGGTTGCGACGCACGACGCGGACCAAAACGCCTTCACTGAGTTGCGCGCATCGCCGCGCTGGAAACAGGTGCGCCTGATGCTGTGGGCGGGTTCGTTTCTGCTGATCCTGGGCGGGCTCATGCAGATTCCTGAAGTGTTGCGATAAGGGGGAGAGAACAATGGCAATGACCATCGAACTGACGATGCTGACCTATTCGGTCGCGCTGCTCATCGCGCTGGTATTCTTTCAGGCAGCGGTTGGCGTGCGATCCAAGGGCGCCGTTCCGCTCGCGAACAGTCGCGATGATGTCGGCCCAGCGACGGGCTTTCATGCCCGTATGCTGCGCGTGGTCGACAACCATCGCGAAGGGATCACCATGTTCGCGCCGTTGGTGCTGATCGCAGCGGCTGCAAACATTCACAATGGTTCAACGGTGCTGGGTGCGCAGCTGTTCTTCTATTCGCGCCTCGTGCACGCGATCCTTTACGTGCTCGGCGTGCCGATGATCCGGCCGCTCGCCTGGGCTGTCGGCATCGCCGGCACCATCATGGTTCTTCTCGCTATCCTCGGGATCATCAACTGATGACGCAAATCCTCATGCCCGCGCTGTCGCCAACCATGGAGGAGGGCAACCTCGCCAAATGGTTGGTGAAGGTCGGTGACAAGATTGAACCCGGCCAAGTCATCGCGGAAATCGAGACCGACAAGGCGACGATGGAGGTGGAGGCTGTCGACGAAGGCACGATCTCAGCGTTGCTCGTCGATGAGGGCGCGCAGGGTGTGAAGGTCAACACGCCGATCGCTGTGCTGGATGGCGAAGGTGGCGCCGCCGCACCATCGGCGCAAACCAAAGCGGCGCCGCAAGCGGAAATGCGCAACGAACCAGTGAAGAGCGCACGTTCCGAGCCTGCGCAAACGTTAGTGCCACGAACCGATCCGGAAATACCTGCCGGCACGCAGATGATCAAGATCACGCTGCGCGACGCGCTTCGTGATGCGATGGCGGAGGAGATGCGCCGCGACCCGAGCGTGTTTCTGATGGGCGAGGAAGTCGCGCAGTACCAGGGCGCTTACAAAGTCAGCCGCGATCTGTTGCAGGAGTTTGGTCCCGATCGCGTTGTTGATACGCCGATCACTGAACACGGGTTCGCTGGTCTCGGCGTCGGCGCCGCGATGGCCGGTTTGAAGCCCATCGTCGAGTTCATGACCTGGAATTTCGCGATGCAAGCGATCGACCAGATCATCAATTCCGCCGCCAAGACGCTCTACATGTCCGGCGGCCAGATCAAATCTTCGATCGTGTTTCGGGGGCCCAATGGCGCAGCATCGCGCGTCGCCGCGCAACACAGCCAAGACTACTCATCCTGGTACAGCCACATCCCGGGTCTCATCGTCATTGCGCCGTACGACGCTGCCGACGCCAAGGGCCTGCTCAAGTCCGCGATCCGCAATCCGAACCCGGTCATATTCCTCGAACACGAGATGCTCTACGGCCACGAGTTCGAGATCCCGGACGTACAAGACTGGCTCGTCCCGATCGGCAAAGCCAAAATCCGCCGCGTTGGCGCCGACGTCACCATCACTGCTCACGCGCGCATGGTCGCGCACGCGCTGAAGGCGGCGGAGGAGTTGGAGAAGCAGGGTATCGATGCGGAAGTCATCGATCTGCGCACACTGCGTCCGCTCGACACGGCGACCATCATCGCAAGCGTCCAAAAAACCAACCGGCTCGTCACCGTAGAAGAGGGTTGGGGGCAATCCGGGGTCGGCGCGGAAGTTTGCGCGCGCGTTATGAGTGAGGCGTTCGACCATCTCGATGCACCGCCGACGCGAGTTCATCAGGTCGATGCGCCGCTAGCTTATGCAGCCAATTTGGAAGCGCTGGCGTTGCCGAGCGTAGAGAAGATTGTCGATGCGGCAAAAGCCGTGACCTACAGATAGGAGATTGAAATGCCGATCAAAGAACTGGAACTGCCGCAAGACGCATTTAGCACTGTCCAGGCCGGCGAGATCCTGCGTGTGTTCATGACCGACCAGAAGCAAATGGAGTTGGTGCTCATCCCGGCGTTTGACACCCCGGAGACATGGGGGCGTCTGTTTGCCGACATTGCCCATCACGTCGCGCGCGCATACGGCGATTTGGGCGTCTCTCAGCATGTAACGCTCGAGTCCATTCGCGACATGTTCAATGAGGAAATGGGCAAGCCCCCTGCAGTCAGCGATACGTGGAGCGTGCCGCGATGATCTATCGCGGCGCCTGCCACTGCGGCGCGGTGAGCGCCGAATATGAGACGGACGCACCGGTCCGTCTCAGGCAGGACGGTTGCACTTTTTGCTCTTCGCGCGGCGTCAAATCCGCGAGCGATCCCGAGGGCCGGGTAGCAATGACATCGCGCATCGAACTCGCGCGGTATCGGTTCGGTCACAAGAGCGCGGATTTCCTGATCTGCCCAGTGTGCGGCACGTATGTCGGCGCGGCGATGGTTAGCGAGCGCGGTATCATTGGTGTCATCAACGTGGTCGGCTTGCAAATGAGCGAACTGCGCAATCTGCCCGTTACGCTGACCAGCCTTGAAGGCGAGACGCCCAATGAGCGCATGACGCGACGCGTGTCGCGTTGGACGCCAATGACGATCGACGAGCGGGCGTCATGACCGAAGGCGAGGTCGTGGAGCAGCTTGTGAACTTCACGTCTATCCTTTTGGTCGGCGTGTCCGTGATCTTCTCGATCATTTCCGCCTACGTGGTCGCGCTGAACTACTTCATCGGCGAAGCCAACTTAGCGGCCCGTCTCGCCGCCTTCGCGTTTCTCACGCTGATCCTCGGCATGCTGTTCGTGGTGATGTACGGCGCGCAAGCGACGCAAGCCGGGTTGATCGAACGCTTGCATGAATTGCAGACGATGGGACAGCTCACGGCGGCTGGCCGCGCCGCGATGCACAATGCCGAAGGCGGCACACTCAGCGTCGATAACATTGTCAAGACTTGCGTGTGGACTGGCCTCGGTCTCGTCTATGCCGGCCTTATCTATCTCACTTTCGTGCATCGTTGGCGGCCCGACGTCGTCAACGTCGCGGTGCAAACCAGAGCCCGTCCATGAGCATTCAGATCACCATGCCCGCGTTGTCTCCGACGATGGAGGAGGGCAACCTTGCCAAATGGCACGTCAAAGCGGGCGACAAGATTGAGCCGGGACAAGTCATCGCGGAAATCGAAACCGATAAGGCGACCATGGAGGTCGAAGCTGTCGATGAAGGCGTGATCGCCGAGATCTTGGTGCCGGAAGGCAGCCAGGGCGTGAAGGTCAACACGCCGATCGCGACTTTGGCCGGCGACGCCGCCGCGCCGGCGAAGCCCGCGCCGATGCAACCGGCCCCGCAAGCGCCTTCCGCGAAACAGAT
>Ga0209023_10002794_pt1 | contig 21364 bp, 27 predicted proteins | sample LakOneMetagenome_FD_187468 | JGI IMG/M metagenome (GOLD analysis project Ga0209023, IMG submission 187468) | Freshwater and sediment microbial communities from Lake Erie, Canada (SPAdes) (version 2) | ecosystem: Environmental > Aquatic > Freshwater > Lentic | place: Lake Erie, Canada...
TGGGAGGCGTTGATGCGTGGACTTATCGTTCCTGTTTTTCTCGCGCTATCTGTTGCTGCACTGCCTGCTCAGGCTCAACGAGGTTACGGCCATCGAAGCTATGGGCACCACAGCGGTAGTGGTTCCGGCTGGGCCGGCTTGGCTGTATTTGGCGCGCTCACCGGCTTGGCCATCCTGTCGGAGCGTAGCAGACCGGTATATGTTGATCCGTATTATGTCGGCCCGGTTTATTCGCCACAGCCGGTCTATATCGAGCAGCAGCCTGCACCGGACGTCTCGCCGGTCGATGCGGCTGGGAGTTGGTACTACTGTGGCTCAAGTGCCATGTATTACCCCTATACGCAGGCATGCCCGGAGGGGTGGCAAGCGGTGCCAGCCAGACCGTAAGTCAACGCGCGCTAACCGTCGTTTTCGGGATGCTATTCAGAACTTCGCTGAAAAATTGCTGCGCTGGCATCCGGAATCCGGCTGCATTGGTATGGCCGCCACCACCATAACGCGTGGCAATGGTGGCGACGTCGAGCGTTTTGCCCTTTGAGCGCAGCGAGGCTTTGACCTCGCCATCCCCTGACAACTGCCAGATCAGACCGTAGCTACCACTTTGTTCAGCCAGGGCGTTTCCCAAGTCCGAGGCAAACAAGGCATTCGCGTTGATTGCGATACCCGGTATGGCCAGCCAGCTCAGATCGCCATCGTCAATGATTCTTTGTCCGTGGCGCTTCGCCTGCAGGGCGTCTATCGGGTCGCCGCGAAGCAGGGCCGGCATCCGCAATGTACTTTCTGCCAATCGCATAACTTCTCCCTGATAGTAGCTTTCAACCGCATTGCCCTGAGTGACCGCCTCCAAATAGCGAGAGGCTGATTCGTTGGGTGTATCAATTATCAGTTGGTGCCAGGTGGCGAAGTCAAATGGCAGTATGCGCAGGGCGCGACAGAAAGCTCGCGTGTTGGGTAGCGAAAAACGCCAAATGTCTTGATCTTCGATGTGCCGGAGCGTCAGGGGAGTCGGAGTGTCAGGATGGAAGTGCTCCCAGGCCAGTCGTGCGCCTGATTTATCAAGGTCGAAAGCGACAAAAAGTGGAAGTGTCAGGTGCTGATATTGACGCAGTCCGTGATTCCCGTGGTATAGCTTGTCTCCCCAGGCATTTAGGGCTGAGACATGATGATCAATCTGGGTGACCGATTTGGCGATGCGGGCCATTGATTCCAGAAAATCTGGCGGCAACGAAAAGTCCAGAATAAATATTCTATGACCGGAAATTTCGTCAAGTGCCCACGGTTCTCCGTGATGCATCGGGCGATAGATTGCAGCGTCGCCAAAGTAAGCCCAAGCGGCGTAGGCTGCGCCAAAGCCATCCAGGCAGTCAGCGTGGTAGATAACGGTAACGGGTGTTTGTTGCATGCGTCTCAGTAGTGCGGCGGAAGTTCGTCGCGCAGATTGCCCGGTTCATGCGCTTGGGTGGTTTGCGATTGTTCGCGCAGGCTGCGAACTTCCTTGGCGAGCAGATCGATTTGTTGCTGCTGGCGAAAGACGATTCGATTCAGTTCGTCCAGCAGGTCTTCGGTATAGCTGATCTTGATTTCTAGATCGGTAATGCGTGATTCCACGGGGCGTCCTTACTTTTCGCTACGCCAGTCGCGCAGGGTTTCCTTGGGCGGTGGTGGCGGTGTGTCATTGCGGGGTGGCCTGATCAGCGGCAGGGCGCCGCCCAAAACCACAATCAGACAAATTCCAAGAATTATCCAGCCTTCGTTCATTCGCCTCTCCATTTCTCAAGCGGCAAGTTTAATGGGCATCTAAAAAAATCGCGAAGGGCTGTTGACATCAGCTTCTGCGTCTGTAAAATGCGCGCTTCTTTAGGCGGTTAGCTCAGCTGGTTAGAGCGCCACGTTGACATCGTGGAGGTCGTTGGTTCGATTCCAATACCGCCTACCAAAATTCCTGACGGAGTTGGATTGATGATTTTCCGAACTTGCACTTGCGTTCAGAAACACTAATCGAGTCAGCCTTCGTTTGACCAAAAAAGTGCGGCTCACCCCGCACTTTTTTTTCGCCTGGATATTTGCCATGCCTGATATCAAACTGCCTGATGGTTCCATCCGCTCTTTTGAACAGCCGGTAACAATCGCCGAAGTGGCAGCAAGTATCGGTGCCGGTCTGGCCCGTGCTGCGCTTGCTGGCAAGGTTGATGGCGTCGTGGTCGATACCTCCCATTTGATCAAGCATAACGCCGATCTGGCCATCATCACCGACAAGGATGCCGAAGGGCTGGAAGTTATCCGTCACTCGACGGCTCACTTGCTGGCCTATGCGGTCAAGGAATTGTTTCCTGATGCCCAGGTGACCATCGGCCCGGTCATCGAGAACGGCTTTTACTATGACTTCGCCTACAAGCGTCCGTTTACCCCCGAAGATCTGGCAGCCATCGAAAAGCGGATGGCCGAACTGGCCAAGAAAGATATTCCGGTAACCCGTGAAGTCTGGGCGCGCGATGATGCGGTCAAGTTCTTCCTTGATCTCGGTGAAAAGTACAAGGCTGAACTGATCGGCGCCATTCCGGCCGACCAGCAGGTTTCTTTGTATCGCGAAGGCGACTTCATTGACCTCTGCCGCGGCCCGCACGTGCCGACCACGGCCAAGCTCAAGGTCTTCAAGCTGATGAAGGTGGCCGGCGCCTATTGGCGGGGCGATCATCGCAACGAACAGTTGCAGCGCATCTACGGCACGGCCTGGGTCAAGAAGGAAGACCTCGACGCCTATCTGCACATGCTCGATGAGGCCGAGAAGCGCGACCATCGCCGCCTCGGCAAGCAATATGATTTGTTCCATATGCAGGACGAGGCGCCGGGCCTGGTCTTCTGGCATCCAAAGGGCTGGGCGATCTGGCAGGAAATCGAAAGCTACATGCGAGCCGTATACCGCAACAACGGCTATCAGGAAGTGCGCTGTCCGCAGATTCTCGACAAGGCCCTGTGGGAAAAGTCGGGACACTGGGAGCACTACAAGGACAATATGTTTACGACTTCGTCGGAAAATCGCGATTACGCGGTCAAACCGATGAACTGTCCGGGCCACGTTCAAGTTTTCAACGCCGGTTTGCGCTCCTATCGCGAACTGCCGCTGCGCTACGGCGAGTTCGGCTCCTGTCATCGGAACGAGCCAGCGGGTGCGCTGCATGGCCTGATGCGTGTGCGTGGCTTCGTGCAGGATGATGGCCATATTTTCTGTACGGAAGACCAGATCGAACCCGAAGTAACGGCCTTCAATGCGCTGGTCAAGAAGGTCTATGCCGATTTCGGCTTCAACGACGTTGCCGTCAAGTTGGCGCTACGCCCCGATAGCCGCGTCGGTTCCGACGATGTCTGGGACAAGGCCGAGGATGCGCTGCGTCAGGGCCTGCGGGCTTCCGGTCTGGAATGGACGGAACTGCCGGGCGAGGGCGCCTTCTATGGTCCGAAAATCGAATTCCACATCAGGGATGCCATTGGTCGTTCCTGGCAGTGTGGCACCATGCAGGTCGATTTCTCGATGCCGGGTCGTCTTGGTGCCGAGTATGTCGGTGCGGACGACACGCGCAGGGTGCCGGTCATGTTGCACCGAGCCATCCTCGGCTCGCTTGAGCGCTTTATCGGCATCCTGATCGAGAATTTTGCCGGAGCGCTTCCGTTGTGGCTGGCACCGGTGCAGATCGTGGTGTTGAATATCTCCGAAAAACAGGCGGATTACGCCGCTGATGTTGCGCAAAAGCTGCATATTGCTGGCTTCCGGGCCGAGTCGGATTTGCGTAACGAGAAAATTACCTATAAAATCCGCGAACATAGCTTGAACCGGCTGCCTTATCAGCTCGTTGTGGGCGATAAAGAAAAAGCGGACGGACTGGTTGCCGTGCGTACTCGCGGAGGTCAGGATCTCGGACAAATGTCCTTAGAAGACCTGATCAAGCGACTTCAAAATGAAGTCGTGGCGCGTAGTAGCACGGCTTAATTTATTGTTTTCGGGGGTTTTACCATAGCTCAGAACAAGGCGCATCGCCTCAACGAAGAAATTACGGTTCCGGAGATTCGTCTCCAGGGTGCAGAAGGTGAACAGCTTGGCATAGTCAGTATTCGTGAGGCTTTGCACATGGCCGAAGAGGCCGGGGTTGATCTGGTCGAGATCGCGCCGACCGCCAAGCCGCCAGTCTGCCGCATCATGGACTACGGCAAGTTCAAGTACCAGGAACAGAAGCGTGCGCATGAGGCCAAGCTGAAACAGAAGCAGGTGCAGGTGAAGGAAATCAAGCTGCGCCCAGGTACCGACGAAAACGATTACCAGATCAAGCTCAGGAACATGACACGTTTCCTGGAGGAAGGCGACAAGGTTAAAGTGACCCTGCGCTTTCGGGGACGTGAAATGGCGCATCAGGAATTCGGGATGCGTCAGTTGGAGCGGATCAAGGCAGATCTCGACGAAGTTGGTGCAGTCGAGCAGATGCCGAAGATGGAAGGTCGTCAGATGATCATGATCATCGGGCCGGCCAAAAAGAAGTAAGTAGCAGCAAAAGCAGTTTTATAAGTGCTTTCGGGTAGTTAAAGCATTCCCGTAGGGAATCACCTGGCAGCATGTCATTAAGGAGCATTCAATGCCCAAAATGAAGACCAAGAGCAGCGCCAAAAAGCGTTTCTCCGTTCGCGCTGGTGGTTCCATCAAGCGCGGCCAAGCCTTCAAGCGTCACATTTTGACCAAGAAGACGACCAAAGTGAAACGCCATCTGCGCGGTTCAGTGACTGTCCATGCGAACGATTCAGCATCCGTTCGTGCCATGATGCCCTACGCATAAGGAGATAGAAGATGCCTAGAGTTAAACGTGGTGTAACAGCGCGCGCGCGTCACAAGAAGATTCTCGTTCAGGCCAAGGGTTACCGCGGTCGTCGCAAGAATGTATATCGCATCGCCAAACAGGCGGTGATGAAGGCCGGTCAATACCAGTACCGTGACCGTCGTCAACGCAAGCGTCAGTTCCGCGCGCTATGGATTGCCCGTATCAATGCTGCAGCTCGTGAGCTGGGCATGAAGTACAGCACCTTCATGAATGGTCTGAAGAAGGCCAATATCGAAGTTGACCGCAAGGTCCTGGCCGATCTGGCCGTCTTCGATCAGCCGGCTTTTGCCGCTCTGGCCGCACAGGCCAAGGCACAGCTCGGCGCCTGAGCGAAAGCTTGACGAAAAAAAGGAGGCGCAAGCCTCCTTTTTTGTTGGTGGTTTTTGTCGCAGTTTTGTAAGTAGTGAAGTCCATGGATAATCTCGATCAGATCGTTAGCGAAGCGCAAACCGCGTTCGCCACCATTTCCGACCCGGACGCGCTGGAGCAGGCCAAGGCCCGTTTCCTCGGCAAGAGCGGCCAGATTACGGAACTTCTCAAGGGCTTGGGCAAGCTGCCGCCAGAAGAGAAGAAGTCTGCCGGTGCGGCAATCAACGTTGCCAAAACAGCTGTTGAAAATGCTCTTAATGAGCGCCGTGAGGCGATTCGCAAAGCTGCGCTGAGCGCCCGCTTGGCTGAAGAGGCACTGGATGTCACGCTGCCCGGTCGCGCCGAAGCGCGCGGTGGCCTGCATCCGGTGACACGTACACTGGAGCGCATTGAATCCTTGTTTGCCTCCATTGGCTTCGAAGTCGCCGACGGACCGGAGATCGAAGATGATTTCCACAATTTTACGGCCATGAATACGCCCGAGGATCACCCGGCGCGTTCGATGCACGACACTTTTTACCTGCAGAACCGGGACGGCACTCTTGCCGACAAGGTTTTGCTGCGCACCCATACCAGCCCGATCCAGGCTCGCTACATGCAGGCGCATGTGGCCCGCTACGGTCAACTGGAAAAAATGCCCGAAATTCGAATCATCGCGCCGGGCCGCGTCTATCGCGTTGACTCCGATGCGACGCACTCGCCAATGTTCCATCAGGTCGAAGGGCTTTGGGTGGGCGAGGGGGTTTCCTTCGCGGATCTCAAGGGGGTCATCGCCGATTTTCTGAAGAGTTTCTTCGAGACCGATGACCTGACGGTACGCTTCCGTCCTTCCTTCTTTCCTTTTACCGAGCCTTCCGCAGAAATCGATGTCGCCTTCATGAGCGGCGCGCTGAAAGGCCGCTGGCTGGAAATCGCCGGTTGCGGCATGGTGCATCCGAACGTGCTGCGCATTGCAGGTATCGATCCGGAAAAATACACCGGCTTCGCCTTCGGCTTTGGTCAGGATCGCCTGACCATGCTGCGCTATGGCGTCAATGATCTTCGCCTGTTTTTCGAAGGCGACCTGCGTTTCCTGCGTCAGTTCGCCTGACCTACACCTCGAGTCACGCCAATGAAATTTTCTGAATCCTGGCTGCGCACTCTCGTCGATCCCCAACTGACGAGCGCGGAACTCTCTCATCTGCTGACCATGGCCGGCCTTGAAGTCGAAGAACTGGATCCGGTTGCACCGGCGTTCGACAGCGTTGTTGTCGCCCATGTGCTCGAAGTCGTCAAGCACCCCGACGCCGACCGTCTGAACGTCTGCAAGGTCGATACCGGCAACGGTACGCCAAAAACCATCGTCTGTGGTGCGTCGAATGTTGCCGTTGGCCTCAAGGTCCCCTGTGCCTTGCCCGGCGCCAAGCTGCCTGGCGATTTCACCATCAAGATCGCCAAAGTGCGAGGTATCGAATCCTCAGGCATGCTGTGCTCGGCCAAGGAGCTGGGTATTGCCGAAGAAGCTTCAGGCTTGCTGATCCTGCCGGCCGATGCGCCGGTTGGCCAGTCGATTCGTCAGTATCTGGAGCTGGATGACAGCGTTTTTGAGCTGAAGCTGACGCCAAATCGTGCCGATTGCCTTTCGCTACTCGGTATAGCCCGCGAAGTCGGCGCGATTACCGGCGCTGCAACCAGCCTGCCGGTCGTTCCCGAAGTCGCTGCCACCATCGCCGAAACACGTGCTGTTGTGCTCGATGCCACCGATGCCTGCCCCTTGTATTGCGGTCGTTTGTTCAAAGGCGTCAATGCCAAGGCGCCGACGCCGGAGTGGATGAAGCGCCGTCTGGAACGCAGCGGTATCCGCGCCATCTCGGCTTTGGTCGATGTCACCAACTACGTGATGCTCGAACTTGGCCAGCCGCTACATGCCTTCGACAACACCAAGCTGCAAGGTGCGGTACATGCCCGCATGGCCAAGCCGGAAGAAAAGCTGCTGCTGCTCAATGAGCAAACTATCGCGGTCGATCCCGATGTGCTGGTGATCGCTGACGAAGCCAAGCCGTTGGCGATGGCCGGTATCATGGGCGGCGAAGAAAGCGGCATTACGCTGGAGACGAGCGAACTGTTCCTTGAGTCGGCGTTCTTCGCACCGAAGGCCATCGCTGGCCGTGCCCGTCGCTACGGCTTTGGCTCGGATGCCTCGCATCGCTTCGAACGCGGTGTCGATTTTGGTGGCGTGCGTCGTGCCATCGAGCGTGCCACGCAACTGATCCTGGAGATCTGCGGTGGTCAGGTTGGTCCTGTTGTCGAGGCCAGGGCGGCAATGCCGGCTCGTCACCCGGTTCGTCTGCGTACCACACGTGCCGAGCAGGTGCTCGGTTTGACCTTGGGTGCTGAACGCATTGCCGGGTTGTTTGCTGGCCTGGCGCTTTCTTTCGAGCAACAAGGTGATGATTTCCTGGTGACGCCGCCATCGTGGCGCTTTGACATGGAAATCGAAGAAGACCTGATCGAGGAAATTGCTCGCCTGTATGGCTACGACAATATTCCTTCAGTCGCCCCGCGCGGCCCCCTGAAAATGCAGGTCCAGCCGGAAGCTCGTCGCCCGGCCTATCGCGTTCGCCAGATGGTGGCTGATCGCGGGTATCAGGAGGTTGTTAACTTCGCCTTCGTTGAAGAAGCCTGGGAAGCCGATTTTGCTGGCAATGGTGATCTGATTCGTCTGGCCAACCCAATCGCCAGCCAGATGGCGGTGATGCGCTCCAGCCTGTTCGGTGGCCTGATTTCAAATCTTGTCACCAACCTGAAACGCAAGCAAAGCCGAGTCCGCTTGTTTGAGGTCGGGCGTATCTTCCGTCGTGATGACAAGGGGGGGGCTGTCGAAGGATTCGATCAGCCCTGGAATCTGGCAGCGCTGGCCTACGGCGGTGCTTCGCCGGAGAACTGGGGCAGCGATGCGCGCAAGGTCGATTTTTACGATATCAAGGGCGATCTCGAGGCCATGCTGGCGCCGGCCCAATTGCGTTTTGAAAAGTTGCTTCATCCCGCACTCCATCCCGGCCGGGCCGCCAAGGTATTGCATGAAGGAATCGAGATCGGTTGCATCGGCGAACTTCATCCGGAGTGGGTTCAAAAATACGATCTGCCACTCGCGCCCGTTGTGTTCGAAGTTGATTTTGACGCCGTTAAATTGGTCAAGGTGCCTTCTTTTGCCGAGGTATCCAAGTTCCCGCCCGTGATCCGCGATCTGGCGATGGTGGTTGATCAAAACGTTTCCCTGCAGACCTTGCTCGACGGCTTGAAAAAGCAGATTTCGGGATTGATTCAGGACATCCAGTTGTTCGATGTTTACGTTGGAAAAGGCGTCCCGGAAAACAAAAAAAGCCTTGCTTTCCGTATAGTTATGCAAGATACTCAACGCACTTTGCAAGATTCGGAAGTTGATGCTGCAATGCAGCAACTGGTGGCCTGTTTCGAACAGACATTCGGTGCTCAACTGCGTGCCTGACGGAAATAATAAAGATGACGCTAACCAAAGCCGAGCTCGCTGACCTGCTTTTTGAAAAAGTCGGCCTCAACAAGCGCGAAGCCAAAGATATGGTCGAAGCTTTTTTTGAAGAAATCCGAAACTCGCTGGAAACCGGCGATGGCGTCAAGCTCTCAGGTTTCGGTAACTTTCAATTGCGAGACAAGCCGCAACGCCCTGGCCGCAATCCGAAAACCGGTCAGGAAATCCCAATCACGGCGCGACGCGTCGTTACCTTTCATGCCAGCCAAAAGCTGAAGTCTGACGTAGAGCTCGCCTTCGATGGAACCGCGGCATAAAACAACGCCTGGCGGTGACGAATTACCGCCCATTCCTGCCAAACGCTACTTCACCATCGGTGAGGTCAGCGAGTTATGTGGCGTCAAGCCCCATGTGTTGCGCTATTGGGAGCAGGAATTCAATCAGCTAAAGCCTGTCAAGCGACGCGGGAATAGACGGTATTATCAGCACCACGAAGTGCTGCTGGTGAGACGCATTCGTGAGTTGCTTTACAATCAAGGTTTTACTATTAGTGGCGCGAGAAATCGTCTCGATGAAGGCGGCGCTGCTGACGTTGTTGCGGTCAGTGCTCCGGAGGGTGCGCATATGCCGGGTGGCTTGCGTGGCGAACTGCAATCGATCATTGAGATGTTACAGCTTTGAATATGGCATTTTATTGTCTATAATGGTCGGCTTGTCGGGGCGTAGCGCAGCCTGGTAGCGCACTTGCATGGGGTGCAAGGGGTCGCGAGTTCGAATCCCGCCGCCCCGACCAAGAGAATCAACGAGTTAGGCCAATCTTCGGATTGGCCTTTTTCGTTTCTGGGGTTCTTTGAATTATTCCCCCCACAATTCCCCCTGCACGGTCGTAAGCTGCATTCGTTACTAGATGCTAAATAAGCTGGTCTGCGATGCTCTGGCCATCATTTACCCCGCGCCGTAGAGCGCGCGTCACCTGCTTGAGCGCTGTAGGTGTTCGGGTAGCGGAGAGGGTCAAGAAGCCGCCCGGAGGCCGCATGCGGAGCGCAGCCATAGGCGAGCACCGAACGGGTGAGGACGGCAGGCCGTAGGCCGGTTCTTGATGCTCGGAGCGTAGGGCGCAGCCCTGACAAGCTCCCGGCATAGCCGGGGTATGAAGCCGCAGGCGCACATCCCCGGCTAGTGCCTAGCGGCGAGCGCTTTCCCTTTGTTTTCCTTCGCGGCGTAGCCGCCTCGATTGTTTTGTTCTTCCTGCCGTAGGGAAGTTAAGGGACTCCTACCCTAAATCCAAAACCGAAAAGCGAACCGGGGGTGGGTGTTTTGGAAGGTGGGGAGGGGGTAGTCCGCGCGTCTGTATTGTGCGAAATCATTACGTCCTACCTGAGCCGCCGCATACGGCGCAACCGATAGCTATGACCTGCTGCATCTCTCGTTCGTACCCACTTCCTCCACATGCATAACATTCCTGCCCCGCTAATTTTTCCGGGTATGGATTCAGTTCTTCTCTTCCTTCCCTTTGTTCCCTGATTTCTCCGTAATACCGTGAAAGGGCGCAAAAGTAAGATTCAAGAGCGTTCCTTGATAGATATTTAATTTCGGCATTGTCTGCTGAATGTAGGTGTTTTCTTGCAAGTTCTGCGATGAACTGAACGATAGTGTCGCGACGATATACATATAAATAGACGCTCCCGGCCGGGGGGATGGGGCCATGGCGGTCCCAAATCACAATACTTCCTCCCCTTTTGTCGTCTAAATGCCCAAACCAGAATCTTTCTTTCGATTCGTCTGGGACGTTGGTTTCGTTTTGCATTTCGCGGCCCCCTATTTTCCTATCCGGGATACAAAGAAATACGCTGCGGCACTTATCCCCAAACCAATGAAGGTTTCCACTACATGCAATGGCCTCACAAGATTTACCCACGCGACAAATGTTCCGATTGCTGCAATTAGGCCCATCGTTTTCATGTGTTACCCCTGCGTTAGGTTCTTGCTGACTGTTTTTCTAGCTTGGAAGTAAAATGCATTGAACATAGATTAGACCTTGGGGCATCTAAATGGCAACTCAAAACCTTTCTCTGAAGCAGCAAAAATTTATAGATGCTTTCAGCCTTTCGGGAAACATAACTGAGGCGGCAAAGCTAGCCGGGTATTCTGAAAGATCGGCGCGTCAAATTGGTCAGGAAACCTTGCGAATCCCTGCGGTTCAGGCTGCGCTTTCTGCTCGTCAAGCCGAATACTCAGCTGAGTTTCAGATTTCGAAGGATGACGTTATTTCCGGGCTGCTTTCCGCTATCGACATGGCTCGTAAGCAGAAAAACCCTGCGGTAATAATTCAGGGCTGCAGCGCTTTGGCCAAGATGCTTGGTTTCTTCTCTCCAGAGGTTAGCCGGGTAGAGATGGGTGTAGATACGTCTGCCATGAAAGCCAGAATGGCCGCGCTGAGCGATGCTGACTTACTGGCTATTGCTCGGGGCAGGAATTAGGGCGAGTTGCGCCTGTTGTCGGACAGTCATTGCCGCCGCCGTAAGGCGGTAAAACTTGCTTTCTCTTTTTCTACTACTAAGAAAGTAGCACCGCCACATCGTCACATCGTCACATATTCCAGTACGAAAAGTGCTGCAATACTCATGGATACTGGCGTTAGCCAGAATTTTTAGGTGTGACGATGTGGGTAATGTTGTGATGATGTGCGACGATCTTTTAAAGAAAACGCCTGCCGTTTCGAGTTGGCAGGCGTTTTGTAGATGCACTGTAGAAGCTATTCGCGCGATATTTCCACTACCGCGCCGTTGCGTCCTTTGCCTTTGCGTTCGATTTTGATCCCTATCGCTCGTAATCCCGGCATGATCCGGGTTAGCTGGCTAGTCAGGTGACGAGCTGATCGCGGCCAGTTGCTGCGGTCGATATTTTGAATCTCGTTCAAGGCGTTCAGCAATTCTAGGACTGTGCCGCTCCATGCGTTGCTGGCTGTTCCTCGCTTGGTCGGTCGTGGCCGGTCGGCAAGTAACTGAATGGCTGTTGCGATGCCGTATGACTCTAACCCCCTCGCGGTGGATTCATCATGCAAGGCATCTAGGCGCTTGGAGAAATCCCCCGCAATTCCTCCAAGGGCTGTTGTTACCGCCTCGCCAAGCTGCTGCATATCCAGCATGCGTTTTTGCAACTGCTCCGGTATCTGAACACTTGGCAGCATGGCCAGAGCCTCAGAGAATAGGGCCATCAATCCTGTGAAAATTGTTGGATAGTCTCGTTGCCATGCTGATTCAAGGCTTTGATCGTCTTGGCGCTGCTTGGCTGCAATAGTGGGCAACTCTACGGCAACAACTCGCTCAAGAAGGTCGGGGGCAGTCGCAAGCGTAGCAATGCCGTTTAGCACCACGGGCCGGTGCGCCGATACGACATGCTCGTCGCCGTTTGTGTAGAGCTGGCGTGCAGCGTAAGCGCCCCCGGTGCTGAGGATGCACAGCGCGTCCTGTTGCTCGGGTGACAACGAGCTGAGGTTCTCGAAACTGACTACGTGCGAGTTTGCAGCCGCGATATAGAGCGTTTCGGTATCCTTTGGTCTAGAACGCAACGGCGCTTCGTTGGGGTCAATCAAGGCACGTAAGCGTCGCTGTGTTGTGCTTTTTGCTGCCCCTTGTTCGCCGCAAAGCTCAAGCACTGGATATGCAGTATTCGGGCGCAAGGCGTCGAGTAGCCACGTTAGGGCGAGCACCCGTGCATCTTCGGGAATATTGACGTGCTGCCAGAGTAGCGCCACTTCGCCGCGTCCTTTAGGCACTGGCAATGCACGCATGCCTTTTGTACGGGTGAAATATACCGGCGATTTGTCGAGCACTTCCCAATCGTTGGCTTTGATGCGTACCACCTGCCAAGCGTCGTTGCAGAGGTCTAGGAAATAGGCTTGATCGTGGAAAGCACACCGCATGTGCGTTTCAATCAATGGCCCTTCGTATTTCCCTATCGCTGACAAAGTGGCAAGCGCCGTACGCATGGCCTGCTCCGGGATTCCTGCCTTGTGCTCGGCATAGACCTGACCACGTAGCCATTCATCGAAGCTCTGAGAGTTCAGCATTTGCACCTCTCGATGCTCTCCAACCTCGATCAGGGCAATTCCCGCCCCCTCTGCGTTGTGGGCAAAAGTCGCGCGCTCTCGGGCAACCGACAAAATCATGTCGTGGTAATTGTCCGTTAGCGCCGCGCCGCCTTCAGGTTTAGTCAATTTGTCCAGGCGCACTATGCATCCCTTCGCACTGGAAACCAGTCGGGCGTATTCGGCTTCGTTCTTGCGTCGTATGGCTTTCAGTGCATCGATCACCTCATTGTCATACATCGCCCCCGCGTCGCCATCCTTGAACTCTTCTAGCGCCGCAGCTACAACGGCCTGCGGGTTCTCTGCCTGCTCGGCCGCTGCTGCGATTTGCTCAGGGGTAAATATCAGTTTTTCGGCAGGGGCGTTCATGCTGCCCTCCCTGCTAACAGGCGTTGAATGAAGTAATCAAGATCAGCAATATTCCGCCCCTTGCAGTGGCCGTGGTGGCATACAAACCCGCCGCGCCACTCGTTTTCCTCCGATGGCTCGAAAAAAACGGTGCCGGTTGTATCCTCGCCGGTGTGCTGGCTGTGCCATGGGCAGATGATGCGGTGCCCCTCCATGCCGCGCATGCCTTCAAGGTACAAACCGGCACCGTCGAGGATGGAGATATAGCCGTTGTCGCCATGTGTGGTTTTTGAAGCAATGCGGCGCACTGTCGGGCGCGTTACTGCGTTCAGGTCGAAACCGTATGCCTTGGCCACTTCTTCGGCGCTGTAGCGGCGTTCTGGTTGCCATGCATGCACTCGCTGCACCCACGGCTTACCGGCCTTGTCGGCATATTTCCCCTTACCATTTACACCTACGGGCAGTCGGCCATAACGGGTAATATTCCCCGCGCCGGGGTCGTTCGCCTCTGCTTGAATGATGCCGTTAATCAGCGCTTCGGCGCGTTGCTGGTTGCGTTCAGGAGCTACCAGAAATAACCAGCCTTGGAAGTTGCCGGGGCTGGTTTCAATAAGGCAGGAAGGTTCAAGGCGCAGTTTGTCGAATGGGATTTTTGTTCCAAGGTCGTCATGCAGGATCAGCCACATTCCTGCCCAGCAATCTTTACGGCGGCGGAACTGCCCGTCTACCCCTCGCCTGAATGTCGAGGTGGCAATGTAGTTGTTGTGGTCGGAGCGAATAAAGCGGGGTAGGGGTAGCGCGCTGCCGCCAAACCAGACGCTATGGTCTGCCACCGCGCCGTCACCACTAAAACCGGCACACCAGGGCGCTTCATCTTGCCCACACCCGGCGAAGGCATGGGCGATGAAATCAACATTGCTGACGGCTACGGTGCTATTCTTCTTTTGCGTTTTCTCGAACACTTTCAAGTTTTCTGCCCCGCGCGCTCTGGCCTGAGTCTTCGCGGGGTTTTCCTTTTGTGCCTCCATTTTTATATCCCCTTCGATAGTTTGTGCGGTTTCAGCGCGGTGGCGCGTTCGTACAAGCGTTCAATTTCGTCCGGTGTGAATAGCTCCGGCGATTTGCGCGTCAACGTGTGGGCTGCCAGTGCATCGCCCCAGCAAACAAGGTAGCTGCGTAAAGTGGGGTGTCGCCCCACAAAGTCGCCCAAGGTGGCAGGCGGTTTCTTGGTCGCTGTTGCTTCCTCGAACAAGGTAGAAAACGAGTAGACGTCGTTATTTTCCAAGTCGACAATTTTTGCCTGTTGGCAGATGGCGGAAAGAGCGTTTTTCATTATCCGTCGCTCCTTACGCTGCAGCCTTGGCAGCGGTAATTTGCTGTTCAATCCAAGTTTCGATAGATGAAGAATCCCACGCAACCGTTCTCAAGCCGATTTTGATCGGGGCAGGAAATGTGCCGTCTTTGATGCGTTGATAGATTGCGCTGCGACCAATGCCAGTTTGGTGCTTCACGTCGGGGAGGCGCATAAGGCGGCGCGGCTGGGCGGCGGTATTTTGGTTCACGAGTTGCTCCTAAGCAAATGGCAGGCGCGCTATCGCGCTAACGGTGCCGGTTTCAACAGAGTTTGAATGGTGTTTTTGCGCAGGCTCTCGCACCTGCTCCCTGTCTCGACGACTGTGTTCGTCGTCGAGTAGATGAAACCCCCGCCACTTCACCGGGCCACCGTGGACATGGCCGAACGTGTTCGCATTTAACGTCGCGCTCAGACGCACTATCTCTGAACACTGACGGCGGGTGCGAGTCAGTATCCGTACCTTATCGCCGGTATAGCGGATTAAGCCATTTTCAGAGCGGTGTGCGCTGGCTTAGAGGTCGTCGTGCTGACGACTCCTTTTTAAGATAGCAGAAAACTATTCATGTGAACAGGGGGTATTTAAGAAGTCCATCAGCATCTTTGCGGACAATGGTTTGCTGTATGCTGAAACGTCACCGCTTGGCCCCTTTAGTCACCGGCTGAAATTCTGAAAACGACCTATTCACAATGCTTTCCGGTTGCTTAGGTGATGATGTGACGGTTGTGACGATCTTTTCCGGGTGTCTCTATCGGAGTGAAAAGAAAAATAAAAAGGGTGCGAAATTGCACCCTTTGATTTGTTGCCCAAAAAATAGGCGGCATGCGTTATGCAGGCTGAGCGGCTGCGTCCTGAATCAAGCCACGAAAGAAGGCAATCATCTGGTTTGCTTGGTCGCGTGTGCCTGCATTATTTAGGCGCTTGATTAAACCCTTGCCAAGGGCAATAACGCTTTCGTCTTCGAGCAGGCGAGTTATTTGCACGTCGCGCGCGGTGCATTGCTCGGGTGCTGGTAGTGCTTGCGCCCACTCAACGATTTCGGCGGGGTAACAGTCTTCGAATTTCATTGGTTTCCCTTGTGTAGATGTGTTGTTAAATCTGCTTTTTGGTGCGGCTATAGGCTGAAATTAAGCGCGACGCAACGCGACGACGTTTGCGGCGTCGGTGTGCGTCAATAGTTCTAGTCGTTCCCCGAGTAGTCGCCACGCCTCGCGCATTTCGTTTTCGTAGCTGTGGCGCTGGTAGGTTCGCTTCACACGGTTTTGTTCTGTGTGGTTCAGGCAGCGCTCGGCAACTTCAGGCAATACGCCAAGGGATACCATTAGGGTCGCTCCTGTGCGGCGCAAATCATGCGGCCCCCATCTTCCCCCTTTCAATACAAGCGTATCGGCAAGCTCGGCTTTTGCTCGTCCGCTCATTGGTTGTAATCCGGGGCGTTGTCTGTCGCCAAGTTGCTTTGTAACCGTCTTTGAGCATACGGCATCTATACCTTTGCGATTCGGATAAACCCAAGGGATTGCCTTCTCTTCCTTGTTTTTGATGCGAGCTATTGCCAGTGCTTCGTCGCTCAAGTCTTTCAGGTTCTGGAACTGAACCAAGGCGAAATCTGAGAGGTAAACAGTGTGGGCCTTGCCGTTCTTGGAGTTTTCCGGGGGCACCCACCATGTGTGCTTTTCAAAGTCGATATGCTCCCAACGTGCACCAAGTAGTTCGCCTATACGGCAACAGGTTGAGAGTGCGAGCCACACAGCCGTTTCTGTTGAGTCAGACAACCCAGCGTCAGGCAATTGCTTAACAAGAGCCTTGATTTCATCATCGCTCAGAACACGGTCGCGCTCTATATCTTTCCCGCCGATCTTCGCCTTGCGTATGGCTGCTGTTGGCTCGAATTCGATAATGTCTCGATCCACAGCAAAGCGGAACATCTGGCGTAAAAGGGAAAAGATTAGTTTAGCCATACGTGTAACGCCACGGGCGAGGAGGGCATCTGTAACGCCCGTGATATGGCCCTTACGAACATCTTTCACGGCCATGCTGCCTAGTATTGGCAGAACGTCCTTTTCAAACATGCGCCGCACCTCCATGCCGCCATCCTTGCGCCTCGCTAAATCGACCGACGCCCAGCGGTTAAAAAGGTCATTCACAGTCAAACGCGCTGCGAGTGCTGCAATATTGTCGAGTCGTTGCTGCTGTTCTGTTGTGGCCTCGATCTGGTCAGCCTTCGCCTTGAGTCGTTCTGTCTTGCGTCGTTCAGCGGGGTTGATGCCGCTATCGACTTCAACTCTGAGCCGGTCGCGTTCTGCGCGAATGGATGCCAGCGTGGTTTTGGGCCAAGTGCCTACGGCAATCTGCTTCACCTTGCCGTCAAAGCGATACCGCCAATCGAAGTAGACAGAGGGGCCGCTTGCGCCGATGCGTACTGATCCAAGCAAGCCGCCATCCTCGCGCAGCTTTTTCCCATCATCTGCACTGCTCAGGGCTTCAAGCTCTTTAACTGTCAGCTTTCCCATTTCATCTCTCCAAATTTCGGAGGCGTTTTGAGGTTGGCTAAATTACCCCCTCATTTACCCCCACAAACCTGCTGGCTGTACTTGGATTATACTGGACATTAGCGGACAATAAAAGGCATAAAGCCTATACAAAACAATAATATATGTTTATCGCTTGGACTTCCTTGGATTCGTATGGCTGCGCATTCACCCTTATGGGGTGCAAGGGGTAGCGAGTTCGAATCCCGCCGCCCCGACCAAGAAACAAGCAGTTAAGCCAGCCTTCGGGTTGGCTTTTTTGCTTTCTGCGTCCAGGCTTTTATGCTGGAGTTAATCCAGCCATGTATGCCCCGTTGAGGGCCATTCTCCGCAACGCTTTATCCTATCGCTTGGTTCTGGATCAAATCTTGCTGTGTATTGTCTACATGGCAAGTTCTTCTTTATCTGGTAACCAGTAAAGTCGGAGGTGAATCATGAACAATTATCGACAGCATTTTTCTGTGGTTGCAATAGGTAGCCGCGAACAGGGCGCCGAAATTGGCGGACTGGCGGATTCCTTGTTTCTGTCAGGAGAACTGCGATGTCACCCCGGCTAACTGAAGAGACGTTGTTCTGGATGCGACTGGCTGCATTTGCGAGCCTTTCCGAGTATGTATTATCGACGGGGGCATCAGCAGATGATGCCGAAGATTTCTTGTTGGGTTTGAGCCTGCCGACCAGTCTGCCTTCCCGGTATGCCTGTTTGTCCGGTGGGGCTGCAAACAGCACAGTCTTCGGATAAATCGTTGCACCGGTTTCGTCAGTGAGGCACCAAATTGGGGCTTGGCCGGAGGGCGGCTATTTGCGAAGCCCTTGCGTTCGCTCATGGCTAGTCTGTCGGTTCTCAAAGGTCTTGTGACGTCAATTTACCGGGCAATCAATTCTGAGTGTTCGAATCTGCTCGATTGATGCAACAATTTTGACCACGCGTCGGTGCCTGCAGACGCCCTTGAATTTTGTCTGTCATGCATTTGATCCCTGTTGTCGAATCGTTTCCTAGCAGCCTTGAGTCAGGGTATGGCTTTCTGGTGTCGGAATAGCTGAATGGGGCGTGAGCAGTAGTTTTGTCGTGATCTACAGATTCAATGAAGAATGAATTGGAGCAGGTTTTTCCGTCATGATTTCGGTAGACCGGGTTTCATTTTTCGCGTTATTTTCAGGTTGACCGTAGGAGATACTTTTGAAATATTTCTGAAGGTGATCTAAGCTGATTATGTAGATTATTTGTTGGAGTGATGTCGTGGATATTCAATCAGTGACTTCAAATGTGAGTGCATACGCCAATACTACATCGCAGCCGAATCAGGCGCAGCAAATGCAAGCGGCTGAGAAGCGTGAGCCGCGGGCGGCGGAACGGGTCGAGTTCAAGGAAGAGGCTCCCCGTCCGGTGAAAAATGCTCAAGGGCAGGATACGGGCAGGCTGATCAATGTGATAGCCTGAATCGCGAGGCGTATTGCTCGCCACGAAGGGTCAGGATTATGGTTTCATCCATATCAACCGCGCAGTCAGGGACCGGCGGACTCTGGATGCAGATTCAGCAGCAGCTTGCGCAGCGTAATGTAGAGAAGGCGGAACAGCAGGCGAGCGCACTTCAGGGCAAGGCACAAGATGCTCAAGCGATTGCGGAGCGTGCCCGGGAGAATGCTCGGTCTTTGAAGGTCGAGGCGAATCAGGCGCAAGGTGAAGCCAGTCAGGCTCGGCAGGGCTTAGTTGCCAGCAGGGCACTTGGCAATGCCCAGTCACAATTGAGCGCCCTGCATGATCAGATCGTTCAGTTGGTTCACCCTGTGGCTTCTCAGGATATTGGATCATCCGTTGCGGTTATCAACGCATTGGGTCAGTCTACGGGGAGCGTGGTCAATGTAACTGCTTGATACGTGGTTTGAGTTTTGCAGGTTTTGAATGGGCGCGTTGGCGCCTTTTTTATTGCCAGTCCATGGCATTTGTTATCGTAATATCGCGTCCGAATAGACGAGTTTAGAAAGGAACTTCTGGTGTTAGCTAATCATTGGTGCGCCTCAGTAGATGCCACCATTCAGTTGCGCACAGGCTGCAATCCGCTTGAAAAACATGGTCCGCAGGCAGTGCTGGTCCATGTGGATGCCTGGGCTCCTGTGAATTCGGTTGCCAATCCCCACGATATTCGTCATGTGCTGGATTACGAAGTTATTTTTCTGGCGATTCGGAAACTGGAGGCCAATCCGCATTGTGAGTGTCTGGAGTCCAGCATTCTGGAGTTGATGGATGCAATATTCGGCATTTCAATCGTTACATCGGCACATGTGTCGATGCATAAGCCGCATGTGTATAACGGTCAGGCAACCCCGGCCATTTCACTGTCGTTGACGCGCGAGCAATGGGTCACGACGAAGGGTTGATCTTTGGCATCGGCGCGGTGGCCAGTAATGGCATGCTGGGGCTGGCTGGCTGGCTGCCTTGGGATATTCCCGAAGAGTTGGCGTATTTCGAACGCATGGTTTCTGGCGCCGCATTGGTTATCGGTCGCCTCACCTATGAGTCAATGGACGAGGTTCCGGTGGACTCCTTTATTGTTAGCAGTGACGCTAATTTGACGTTGCGGCCAGGTTGTACCCGGGTTGCGAGCGTGGAGGAGGCTTTGCGGGGAGCATTGGCGACGGGCAAGCCGGTGTTTGTGATTGGGGGAGCGTCTGTTTATGCTGCAGCCTGGCCGTATTGCCATCGTTTTTACTTGACCAGAATCGAGCAGGCATTCGATGGCGATACGCTGTTTCCTGCAGAGATTCCGCTGAATGATTGGCCCGTTCATGAGGAATCGTTGCGGGCGCTTCACGACAACAAGACAGACAAAGCTGTTGTCTGTCGCTTTCTGCAATATCGTCAGCCAAACCCGACCCCGCTACCCAGGCTGGCGGATCATTCTGATTGAATTTGGTCCGATCCGTGCTGGCGAACGTTCTTCGCATGCGATTCACCGCGCTATTCACCACAGCGACGTATTTTGCCCGCTGACCAATTTAGCAGTCGGTACTGCCGGTCAGATGAAGGTTTTCGAATGTCAGGTAAAAAATGAACAAATTGATAGAAGAACTTCAGCGGCTGTATCACCTCGAGCAACTGGTGGGGATTGAAGGCATGGCTGGCATTACCTCTGGTGAATCAGCGTCATTGACGCCCGAGTTTATTGCCGGATGGTTGGGTGGCGAAGCGCAAGCCAGTTTCAATTTGCTGGGTTCGGATGGATTGGTCAACGCCATGGTTATTGGTTTTGACAGGGCAAGTGACTGGGATGCAGTTGCGGGGCTCTATCAGGGAATACAGGATGATCTTGAACTGCCGGCCCCTGCGATTTCGGTGTTGGGTAGTGCTGGATATCAGCTCTGGTTGTCGCTGGCTGAAAGCGTTCCGCTCGCAGAGGCGCGATTTTTTCTCGATGCATTGCGGTTGAAATATCTGCCTGATGTTTCTCTCTCAGGCCTCCACTGCATTCCGGATACGGCTCAGTCGCGGGTAGCGCTGGTTCCTGCCTACAACAATTTGACCGGGCGCTGGTCTGCGTTCATTGATCCCAGCATGGGCGCCATGTTTGTTGAAGAGTCTGGTCTGGGCATGGCGCCCAATATGGATCGGCAGGCAGAGATGCTGTCCCGACTGGAGAGCATGAAGGCCCGGGATTTTCTGCGAGCAAGGGAATCGCTTCGCACAGAGGCTGACGCCAATCTCGCGATTCAGAATGAATGTGCGATTCAGCAAAACCCAAGTCATCCGCGCTCGGGCACGGCCAGGCGAGACCAGTCAACACTTGAGGTCGGTAACAACTTCACCGACCCTAAAGCCTTCTTGCTGGCAGTCATGAACGATGCGTCGGCAAGTTCGCGCGACCGCATTGAGGCCGCGAGGGCTTTGTTGCCTTATTGCCATGGCCCGGGGTCTGAATAGATATGCCAGGTGTATGTCGATTAGCAGAACACTTCAAGCAAGTTTGGGCGTGCCGGATTATTGAAATATCTATAATGCGTTCCGCTGCTGCATTTTCCGGAAATACATGAGAACGAATCTGAAGGTTCCTTTTGCTGAAAAGGATGAGGCCAAAAAGCTGGGCGCCCGGTGGGATGCTGCCCGGAAAATCTGGTACGTCGAGGACAAGCTGGATATGGCACCCTTCTCGAGATGGTCGCCCACCCCTCAACAGACGGATGGCGATGGGCCGGTGGCAAGCGGAACAGTGGCGCACAGGCAGCAGGCAACCGGCAAGGTGATCGTGGGCAGCGCCTATGTCGAGGCCGCTCGCGTATGCGAATGTCTGCCGTGGGATGTGTGTGAGAAGTGCGAGTCGATGGCCTTGTTG
>Ga0209023_10002795_pt1 | contig 21361 bp, 12 predicted proteins | sample LakOneMetagenome_FD_187468 | JGI IMG/M metagenome (GOLD analysis project Ga0209023, IMG submission 187468) | Freshwater and sediment microbial communities from Lake Erie, Canada (SPAdes) (version 2) | ecosystem: Environmental > Aquatic > Freshwater > Lentic | place: Lake Erie, Canada...
CACCTCGACGCAGCCAGAGCTCGAACCCGGCCGGATCGGGGTGCAGGTCGGCCACGCCGAGCAGGCCCTCCAGATCGTCGAGGTGGCTCGACCCCTGTCCCCCGCCGGTGCGATCCAGCATGGTCATGGCGGTCCCGAGACCGACATCGTCTCGAACTGCTTCCAGCACGTCCCTCGTCGTGCCCTGGTGCGCGGCGGCCACCACGAGGGCCAGATCGTCGGCCAGGCGAAGGACCTTGGAGCCCTCCTTGTCAGGCACCTGGTCGGCCAGGCCGCGGAGATCCTTGACGGACCACGAGGTGCGGCGGCCGAGCCGGTCGGGGAACCACTGCGGCAGGCCGCGGGTGGGGCGACGCATCACCTCGGTGATGTCTCGCGGGTCCATGGCCTGGCCAGCCACGCCGAGGCGCAGGTACGCCAGCGCCGCCCGCATCCCGGTGCGGTCCAGCACCTCGGGGCGCAGCACCGATTGGAGCGGCACGCCGGCTTCGGCCAACGCCACCTGCGGGGCCAGCAGCAGCGAGTTGACCCGGGCCAGCACGGCGATGGACGACGGCACCACCTCGGGATCGGCGAGCCACCGCTGGACCGTCTCGACCAGCGACTCGGCCGCCTCGTCGGGTCCGTGCTCCACCACGCGCAGGCCGTCGTCTGCCGGGTCGGCCGAGGGGCCTGCGTTGATCTCCTTGGTCACCCGACGGTGGTTGTACCCGAGCAGCGTGCGAGCGCCATCGACCACCTGCACCGGGCACCGGTAGTTGACGGTGAGGGGATGGGCGGCCGCACCGGGGAAGAGCTTGGCGTACTCGATGAGGAACGCCGGGTCGGCCGAGTTGTGGCCGTAGATGACCTGGTCGTCGTCGCCCACCCCGAACACGTCGAGTGCGGGCAGGGCGAGCAGGCGAAGCAGCAGGACGTGGGCCGGGGTGAGGTCCTGGAACTCGTCCACCAGGAGGTGGCGGCAACGGGCCTGCAGGCGACGGCGGAGCTCTCCGTCGGACAGGAGGGCCTCGATGGCGCCGTAGATCTGCTCGTCGAAGTCGACCACGCCGCGCTCGGCCAGGTGCGTTCGGTACGGCCCGAACAGCTCGGCGAGCCCATCGACATCGTCCCGACCGGCCTCGACGTCGGACGGATCGTTGAGCCCGAGCCGGATGGTGCCCAGCGCTTCCAGGTACGGGCCGATGGGGTCGGTGTTGGCCCGGTGCTGCCGGCGACCGGGCAGGAGGGACTCCACCAGACGACGGCAGTCGCGCTCGTCGGCCACGCCGGGCATCGTGCCCCGCTGCTCGGTGACCACCCACAGCCCGAGCGAGTTGAGGGTGCGCACCCGGGGACGGAAGGCCGACGTGCGGCGCTCCAGCTCCAGCTGGGCCTCCTTGTTGTAGGCCACGGCCAGGACGGTCTCGCGCTCCCAACCCCGGTCGCCCAGGAGGTGACGGAGCCGTTCGGTGAGCACTCGCGTCTTGCCCGAACCCGCCGGCGCGATCACCCGAGCCGGGCCGGACAGGTGGGCGACCGCAGCGAGCTGATCGGGTGCCAGGTCGGCCGACGGATCCACCGGCGGCGGGGCCGGGGTGAGACGCCCGAGGTCGACCGACTCGTGGTGGACCACGGCGTGACCGGCCACATCCTCCGGTGCCCACGGACGGCGGGGACCACCGTCGACCCACACCGGGGTGCCGTCGTCCAGCTCGACATCGGCCGTGCCCTGGGGTGTGGCGGTGCCACCCAGCCGCGCGGCCTTGCGGGCCCACCACCAGATCAGGTCTTCGGTGCGGCCGTCGTAGGTGTTGGCCCACACCAGGAAGTGGAGGCGATCGAACCACGGCTCGGCGTCGGGTGCCATCTGCCACGGCTCGGTGGTGATGTCCTGCGGGACGCGAAACCGAACTGGGTCCACCGCCAGCTCGACCACGACCGGCTCGCGGTCGGCCCAGGCCTGGTGCAACCGCTCCACCACCGCCCGCGGCGAGCGGACCGCGTCGTCGTCCACGGTGACGACCGGCGCGGTGATCCACGGCGCCGGGATGGCGCCTCCTTGGGTGATGACGACGCCGCGACCCAGCGCGACCGGTCCGGGAACGGGCACGTCGCCAACCTACGCAGCCGGGGTGACAACCAGGCGCTACCCGTCGGTGCAGGACGGGTGGACGCGCCAGAGGCTGAGGTCGCTCCTGGGGTCGTCGTAGACCAGGTCGGTCTTGGGGTTCAGCCGGAGTCGACCGGCCCCGACGTGGTGGAGCCAGCTGGCCAGCTCCACGTCGTAGGCCACGGTCGGGTGGGCCGGGTGCACCGGCAGCAACCGGTCGCTGTTGTCGACCACGAGCCAGCGAACGCCACGGTCGGCCAGCGCGCACGATCCCCCGCGGTCGCGGAGCTCGTCCTGGAAGTCGTAGTCGCCGGTCAGGCCGTCGAGGGCCACCACCCGCCTCCCGCTGAACGAGGCGATGACCCCGGGGTAGTCGACGGTTGCGACCGCCTGGTCGGTAGGGACCAGGCTGTCCATGTGCTGGGCGAACCGGGCGACCGGATGCCAGAAGTCGCGGTTCGGGCCATCCAGGCGGCGGTCGACCATGACGAAGGCGAGCGCCGGGATGAGCAGGGCCACCAGCACCGGAGCGCCAACCGTCACCAGCTTCGGCTGCCATCCGGCGATGCGACGGATCGCCATGCCGGTCAGCACCGCGGCGGCCACCAGCTGGGGCATGCGGTACCAGTCGAGGTCGGTGAACCGGCCCGGCGACCAGGCGAAGTAGATGGCGCTCGACATCAGCCCCCCGGCCAGCGGCACGGCGAAGGCGGCGGCCTCGGCCCGGGTCGGACATCGACCGATCAATGCGACGGCGGCCAGCACGGCGATCAGCGCGAACAGCAGCCAACCCGTGTTGCCGATGGACAGCCGGGTGAACCACAGCTGACGGGTGTCGAGCTTGATGGCACCGGCGATGGGGAGGAGGTGACCGAACCGGACCAGGTTCCACAGCAGGTACGGCGCGACCACCACGGCCGACGTGGCGCCAGCGATCACCACCGCCCGCCACCGCTCCGTGACGGGCGCGACGCCGGCCAGCCCCACGGCGGTGACGGCGGCGATGGCGACGAACCCGGTGTCGAGCCGCCCCAGCACCATGAGTCCGAGCAGTGCGCCGCACCCCGCTGCCTCCACCGGGGTGGGTGACGTCGACGTCACCAGGCCCACGGTGGCCGTCACCGCGAGGACCACGAGGAGAACCACCAGGTTGGCCTCGGAGCCCGGAGTCCCGAGCGGTCCCCCCAGGTACAGGATCACCCCGAGGCAGGCCAGGGCACACGCCGGCGGCGGCACCTTCAACCGCCGGAGGAGCACGTCGAGCCGCCAGACCGCCACGCCCAGCAGCAGCCAGCCCACCACCAGGACCGACCGCGCCTCGGAGAGCGGCGACGTGAGCCCGAACGCCCTGGTGACGGCGAGGGTGAGGGCCACCACCGCCTGCCACAGCGGTTGGAACCCGTTCGTCGCCATGACCCGGCTGAACGTGATGCCGTGCCCCTGGGAGATGTTGCGCCCGATGACCAGGTAGAACCACGAATCGTCAGCCAGGAACACCAGCGGGTCGGCCAGCGTGGCCCACGCCATCAAGCCACCGATCAGCGCCACGACTGCCGCCCAGCGCCTCCCCATGCGCCCGGACGGTAGTCCCCGACCACCTGGCGGCGATGCCAGGATGGACCCGATGAGTGGTGACGACGTGTTCCCCGATCGAGACATGAGCGCTCGCGACAAGATCGAGTTCATGCTCGAGCGCGAGGGCTGGGCCATGGACGCGGTCCGGGCCCGAGGCGACCTCGACCCCGCCATGCCCACCTACTCGTACACCGTCGGGTTCGTCGATCGGTTCGGCTTCCCCGACGTCTGCATCTTCGGCCTGACCCCGGTGGCCTGCCGCGGCCTGTTCGGCCTGGTGGCCGACGCCGTGGCGGGCGGCACCCAGTTCCCAGTGGGCGACGCCTTCATCGGCCTGCTCGACGGTGGCCAGCCGTGCGCGTTCCTGCCCGTCGATGCGCCATCGTCGGTCGGCATGTTCCCGTCGCTCGTCGACCACCAGCGCATCAACCGCCGCGAACCGAACGAGTTCCAGCTGGTGCAGCTGGCCTGGCCCGACCCCAACGGCAAGCTCCCCTGGGAGCCCGGCTTCACCACCGTCTTGCTCCCGGTGCAACTGCTCTTGGGAGAACCCCCGACCTGATCCGAGACGTGCGCCGACAGGAGGGCCCGAGAGATCCTTCGGGGCTAGTATTGGCCGACCAGCACGGCCGTGTCCCGATTGTCGGGACGGAGCGGGCACGTGTCGGCGAGGACGGTGGGCAGATGACGTCGGATAGGACCAATCCACGCGTGGGAGTGGCGGTCGCCACCACGTTGCTGTGCTTGGCGAGCATGTTCGTCTTCGCCGACACGCCGGCTCATGCGGCGGCCGCACCGCCGAACCCGGTGACAAATCTCACGGCGTACCTCACACCCGACGCCCCCGACACCTACACCGCTGGCATCACGGTGAGCTGGACTCCCGCCGCTTCGGGGGAACTAGCGACCGCGTTCGTGGTCCAATTCACTGCGATCAACTCCGATGCTCCCGACCCTGCCGCAATGGTCATCATTGCCCCAACCTCCTCCCTAACCTGGTACGGCGGCTCCAACGGCGTCACATACAAGGTCAGCGTGGTTGCTAGGAACGCATATGTAGGCAGCTCCTCGCCTGTCTTCGCAGGCCCCGTTGGTCCACTTGTTACTGGGGTTCCCGCTGACCCGGTGCTCGGTGTCTCGGGCACAGGCGGAGTGCGCCAGCTGACGGTGAACTGGGTCCCCGCGAACACCGGCGTCAAGGCGGTGGAGTTTTGGGTGATCATCTACCTCGCTGGAACCGCGAAGGCATCCCGCTACGTCAATGCGCCGACGACATCGACCACGTTCACCGGAATCCCGGCGGGTGTGTATTGCGCCAAGGTCTGGGCCTTGTCGACCGGCGATGCCGACACGAAGGCGACGCCCGTGACGGCCTGCAACATCAAGGTCACGGATGGTTCCACACCTCCGACGACCACGACGACAACGACGACCATCCCTCCGCCGGCCTCGACGCCCCACACTTGTTCCACGACGGACGTCCTGACGGACATCAACTCCCTGTCGGGATACTCCATCACCCGACGAGACTGCTCGTCGCGAGCGGCAATGCTCAAGTTGGCAAAGACACTCGACGCGGCAAAGCATTGTCCGGCATCGACCGACGACCTGGTCAAGCGCCTGAACGACATGGCGAAGACGTACGCCGTCTCTGGCGGTGACAACACCTCCGACATCCACTGGTGGTTCTACTCGGCCTCGCTGAAGGACAGGAACTGCGGCCTGGACAATGAGCAAGCAGCCATCGCGTACGGTGATCTCAACGCCGCCGACTATCTCGCCATCAACATTCCTGGACTCGGTTCATCCGTCAAAGATGCCTTCCCAAGGAAGGGGGTGGTCTCGAAGTGGGCATTCGATGGCCAGCGCCTTTACCGAAAGATGGACGCCCTGCGATCCGGCCCCGTAGCCGTCCTGAGCTGGATGCGATATCGCCCGCCCGCTACCAGCATCGAACACTTTGATTTGAAGAAGACAGTAATATCTGGCGATCTGGCGATCGCGGGGGCCCGAAACCTGAACCAGGACCTCGACAAACTCCTCAAGCCCAAGGCCTTCCGGCCTCGGCAGGTGACACTTGTGGGCCACTCGTACGGGTCGCTCGTTGTGAGCTATGCGCAACTCGAGCGAGTAAAATTCAAGCGTCAATACAATCCTCTAAACACGGTCTTTGTCGGCAGTCCCGGAGTAGCCATCGACGCAAAGAAGGATCACACTGTTCGTGGCAACACCGACATAAACAACGGGATCGACACGGCCGAGGACGCTACAAAGATCGGCTTCGTGAATGCCGACAACTACGATCTCTGTCCAAACAGCCGACGCAAGTCGATCTATCGCCCGATCTTCTGCCTGCCAAATCCCGACCATGTGTTTACGGTTCAGGCATCACAGGATCCAGTCACACTTGCGCCTGTGGCAGCGTTCGGAACCCCTCCTCATTGGGGTGAGTTCGGCGGGCACCGCTTCGCAGCGAGGAACACTGCGAGTGTCAGCCGGGTTCAAGCCCTGGTGTCGAGAGCCGGGTGCCTGGTGGTAGGTGCGGTAGCCGCAGCCTTGACCGTCGGCCTCGGGGGCCTGTTCACGGTCGCAGCGTGCTATGTCGTCGTCAAGGCGAGCGAGTTGGCCAAACTCGTGGCGAACCATTCCCACTACTTCGATCTGTGTAAGAACGAGACCGCAGGGACGTGCTCCGGATCTCTCAATGCGATCGCCTCTGTGTCCGTCGGTCGCTATTCGAATGCCAAATGGGTCGCGGGCGTGCTGCCAATCCCCCGCAATCTCTCCTGATAGGGCCGTGATCCTGGGCGAACCGTCCGTTTAGATCAGACGGGCTGACCAACCGGTCAGACGGGCTGGAGCTCCTCGCCCAGGTAGCGCTCGCGGCACAGGGAGCGCTGAAGCTTGCCGCTGCTGGTCTTGGGCAGGCTGCCGGGCTGGACCAGCACGACGTCGTTGGCGGCCAGGCCGATGGTCTGGCGGATCCGAGCCTCCACATCGTTGCGGACGGTGGCCAGGTCGTCGGTCTTGGCCTCGGCCACCACCACAACGCCCTCACGCCGGGACCCGGTCACGCCGAAGGCGATCACGTTGCCGGCCCGAACGCCCTCGACCTCTGCCACGCTGCGCTCCACGTCCTCGGGGTACACGTTGCGCCCGGCCACGATGATCATGTCCTTGATCCGGCCGCACAGCACGAGCTCCTCGCCGAGCAGGTAGGCCAGGTCGCCGGTGCGGAACCAGTCGCCGTCGAACGCGTCGGCGGTGGCATCGGGCCGGTTGTAGTAGCCGGCCATGATCGAGGTGCCCCGGATCTGCAGCTCGCCGACCTCGCGCTCCTTGCGGAGGTCGCCCGACTCGGGATCGACCACGCGGATCTCGAGGCCCTCGACCGGGCGACCGAGCAGGGCGAAGCTCTTGGTCCCCTCGGCATCGGCGTCGGCCGGCGCGGCGTAGTGCTCGGTCTCGAGCACCCGCTGGTCGACCACGTCGAGGCGCAGGCCCGACATCGGCTCGGGGAAGGTCCCGGCGATGCAGCACTCGGCCATGCCGAAGGCGGGGAACACCGCGCCTGCGTGCATGCCGTGCCGGGCACCGGCTTCGACCAGGGCGTCGACCGTGCGGTGGTCGACGGGCTCGGCACCGTTGAGCCCGAGGCGCAGGGCGGACAGGTCGAGATCGTCGAGCCGCTTGAGGGCTCGGGCGGCGAGCACCCAGGCGAAGTTGGGGCCGGCGGTGATCGTGCCGTGGTACGTCGACAGCCACTGGACCCAGCGGGCCGGGCTGGCCATGAAGGTCTGCGGCCCGGCAAGGATCAGGTCGACGCCTCGCACCATGCCCGAGGTGAGGATCCCCACCAGGCCCATGTCGTGGTAGAGCGGCAGCCACGAGACGGCCACGTCGACCTCGGGGTCGAGGCTGATGGCCGAGGCGATCGCGTCGACGTTGGCCAACACCGTCTTGTGCGGGAGCATCACGCCCTTGGGGTCCGACGTGGAACCGCTGGTGAACTGCAGGATGGCCAGGTCGTCAGGGGTGGTGGGCGGCGGCGTCCAGGTGGAGCCGTCGCCCCGGATCTCGTCGTAGCCGACGGTCAGCGGGTCGCCTTCCTCGGGAGCCAGGAACGGGGCCAGGTCGGCGTCGACCACGAGCAGCTTGATGTGGGCATCGAGGACCCGGCGTCGGGTCTGTTGCACGAACTCCTCGATGGAGGACATGCGCATGGGGAGCGGCAGCACCACTGCAGTGGCGCCCGAGAGCCAGATGGCCTCGATGGCGGTGACCAGGTCGCGGGTGGTGGGGCCGAGCAGGGCGACGTGATCGCCAGGACCCACGCCCTGGGCGGCCATGCCCACCGACATGGCCTTGGCGTCACGGTCGAGCTCGGACCAGCGGACCGGCGCGGCATCGTCGCCGTCGATGAACGTGACCGTGCCATCTCGGCGGTCGGCGGCCTGGATGCGAAGGGGAATGGTGTTCACGACCGGTTCGACCGATCATCGGGTGGGACCGTTACACCCGGATACCGCGGGACTCTCGTGCGACGGGCTGACGAGGCCGCAAGGGCTTCGGGGGCTGATGAGGGTGACCGCTACCGTGGCCTGATGGCCGAGCCGACCCCTGCGAACCCCGCGTCCGACCTGCCCACGCATCGCTACGACGCCTCGCTCGCCCAGGAGATCGAGGCCCGCTGGCAGCAGCGATGGGAGGCCGACGGCACGTTCCACGCCCCCAACCCGGTGGGCGACCTGTCCGCTGGCTTCGACGCCGTGGCCGACCGGCCCAAGCAGTACGTGCTCGACATGTTCCCGTACCCCTCGGGCGCCGGGCTCCACGTCGGCCACCCGCTCGGCTACATCGGGACCGACGTCTACGCCCGCTACCTGCGGATGACCGGCCACAACGTGGTCCACACCATGGGCTACGACTCGTTCGGCCTGCCCGCCGAGCAGTACGCCCTGGCCACCAACACCCATCCCCGGGTCACCACCGAGAACAACATCGCCAACATGGAGCGCCAGCTCCGTCGACTCGGCCTCGGCTACGACCGCCGCCGGTCCGTCTCCACCACCGACGAGGACTTCTACCGGTGGACCCAGTGGATCTTCCTGCAGATCTTCGGCGCCTGGTACGACGGCGACGCCGACAAGGCCCGCCCGGTTGCCGAGCTGATCGCCGAGCTCGACGCCGGCACCCGCGAGCCGGCCGACGGCACCAACGACACCGGCAAGGCGTGGGCCGACCTCGACGCCACCGAACGCCGCCACGTGGTCAACGCCCACCGCCTGGCCTACCTGGCCGAGGTGCCGGTGAACTGGTGTCCCGGTCTGGGCACCGTGCTGGCCAACGAGGAGGTCACCGCCGACGGTCGCTCCGAGCGGGGCAACTTCCCGGTGTACCGCCGCCCCATGAAGCAGTGGATGCTGCGGATCACCGCCTACGCCGACCGCCTGCTGGCCGACCTCGACCTGCTCGACTGGACCGAGGCCATCAAGAGCCAGCAACGCAACTGGATCGGCCGATCCACCGGCGCCGAGGTCACCTTCTCCACCGACGCCGGTCCGCTCACCGTCTTCACCACCCGGCCCGACACCCTGTTCGGCGCCACCTACATGGTCGTCGCCCCCGAGCACCCGCTGGTCGGCGCCCTGACCACCCCGGAGCAGGCCGACGTGGTCAGCGAGTACGTGGCCGCCGCCGCCCGCCGCTCCGACCTCGACCGCCAGACCGAGGGCAAGGACAAGACCGGTGCGTTCACCGGCTCGCTGGCCACCAACCCGGTGAGCGGCGAGTCCATCCCGATCTACGTGGCCGACTACGTCCTCATGGGCTACGGCACCGGCGCCATCATGGCCGTGCCCGCCCACGACCAGCGCGACTTCGAGTTCGCCAAGGCCTTCGACCTGCGCATCGTCCCGGTCATCTCGTCGCCCGACGATCACGACCTGGAGGCGTCGGCGTACAGCGGCGATGGCGTGGCCATCAACTCGGCCAACGACGAGGTGTCGCTCAACGGCCGGTCGGTCGCCGAGGCCAAGGCAGCCATCATCGAGTGGCTCGAGCGGAAGGGCCAGGCCACCGGCAAGGTCCAGTACAAGCTCCGCGACTGGCTCTTCAGTCGGCAGCGCTACTGGGGTGAGCCGTTCCCGATCGTGTTCGGTGACGACGGCGAGCCACAGGCCCTTCCCGACGCCGAGCTGCCGCTCCTGCTGCCGCCGATGGACGACTTCTCCCCCAAGACCTCCGAGGACGAGGACTCCGAGCCCGAGCCGCCGCTGGGTCGCATCACCGAGTGGACCACCGTGGACCTGGACCTGGGCGACGGAGACGGCCCACAGACGTATCGGCGCGAGGTCAACACCATGCCCAACTGGGCCGGGTCGTGCTGGTACGAGCTGCGCTACCTCGACCCCACCAACGCCGACGACTTCGTGGCGGCCGAGAACGAGCGCTACTGGATGGGCCCGCAGTTCGATGGCGATTGCGGCGGCGTCGACCTCTACGTCGGTGGCGTGGAGCACGCCGTGCTGCACCTGCTCTACGCCCGGTTCTGGCACAAGGTGCTGTTCGACCTGGGAAAGGTCTCGTCGATCGAGCCGTTCCGTCGTCTGTTCAACCAGGGGATGATCCAGGCCCACGTCTACCGCGACGCCCGGGGCTTCCCCGTGCCGGCCGACGACGTGGTGGCCGACGGCGACCGGTACCTCTACGAGGGCGCCGAGGTCAGCCGAGAGCTGGGCAAGATGGGCAAGTCGCTCAAGAACGCAGTGGCGCCCGACGACATGTGCGAGCGCTATGGCGCCGACACCCTGCGCCTCTACGAGATGTTCGGCGGACCGCTGGACCAGAGCCGGCCGTGGGACACCACCGCGGTGGTGGGCATGTACCGCCTGCTCCAGCGGGTGTGGCGGGTGTTCGTCGACGAGGAGACCGGTGCCATGCAGGTCGGGTCGGGCGATCCCGCACCCGAGACCCAGCGCGCCCTGCACCGCACCATCGCCGCGGTACGCGAGGGCATGGAGACCCTTCGCTTCAACACGTCGATCGCCCGCATCACCGAGCTGACCAACCACCTCACCGCGGCCTACCCCGACGGTGGCACGCCTCGGGCCGTGGCCGAGCCGCTCGCCCTCCTCCTGGCGCCCCTTGCTCCGCACCTCGCCGAGGAGCTGTGGAGCCGGCTGGGCCACCCGGGGTCGCTGGCCCACGAGGCCTTCCCGGTGGCGGACCCGGCCTGGATGGTCGACGACAGCGTCGAGCTCCCGGTGCAGGTCAACGGCAAGGTCCGGAGCCGCATCACGGTGGCCACCGACGCGTCCAAGGACGCCACCGAGGCCGCCGCCCGAGCCGACGAGAAGGTGGCCGCCCTGCTGGCCGAGGCCACGATCCGCAAGGTGATCGTGGTCCCCGGGAAGATGGTCAACTTCGTCGTCGGCTGACCCCCCGTCGCCCACCGGGGAACTTTTCGGCCGGTACCCGACGTCAGACCTCCTGATCGGCTCGACGCCCCGTCGGGCCCACCCCAGGAGGGCTCCCCCATGCAGGTCCAACGTTCATCCTTGAAGGCCATCGGTGCCGCAGCAGCGGTAGCAGCCGTGATCGCCGTCGCCAGCGTGGCCGGCTTCGGGGGCCAGGCCAGCGCCGGCAGCGAGGTGTCGGGCACGACCCGCACGGTGACCGCCACCGCTGAGGGGAGCGCCACCGGAGTGCCGGACCAGCTCACCGCCAACGTCGGCATCTCCAACGACGGGGTCTCGGCCGCCGACGTGCTCGCAGAGAACAGCCAGAAGACCAAGGCCCTGATCGATCGGCTCAAGAAGGCCGGCATCGACGCCAAGGACATCGCCACCACCTCGGTGAACCTCGGACCTCGCTACGACGACAACGGTGACATCAACGGCTACCGAGCCGACAACAGCCTGCGCATCACCCTCCACGACCTCAAGACCGCCGGGGCTCGCCTGGACGACGTGGTGCAGGTGGGCGGCGACAGCGCCCGGGTGCAGAGCGTGTCGCTCGGCTTCAACGAGGACGACGCCCTGCTGTCCAAGGCTCGGGTCGACGCGGTGAAGCGGGCCCAGACCCAGGCCACCGAGATGGCCAAGGCCGCCGGTGCCCAGATCGGTGCGGTGCGCACCATCACCGACGTGGTCGTGTCGTCCTCCGTACCCGTGGAGTACAAGGCCTCGGCCAGCGGTGCGGCCGACGCGTCGGTCCCGGTAGAGGCCGGAAGCCAGGACCTCACCGTCCAGGTGCGGGTGGTCTACGAACTCCGCGCCTGACCCGGACGACGGCGACCCGACGGGCATCTCAGAGGCGGAGGGCGAAGCGGAACGTCGCCGGGCCCTCGATCCACATGGGGAAGTTGGTGCCCCAGCAGTTGTCGAGGAGCAGGACGTGGAAGCCGCCGGCGAGGTCGGGCATCGGCGGGTCGGCGTCGAGCAGGTTGGGGGTGCCGGGGGCGACGAGGGGGGCATCGAGCGTGTCGAGGTGCAGGTCGCCATCGGGTCCCTCGTAGGTCATGCCCTCCCCCACGGCGTGCAGGGAGCGACCGCCCCGACGGACGACGTCGAGGGGCGAGACGGCTTGGCCCAGCTTGTCCAGCGTCCACCGCCCAGGCTCGGCCACCTTTGGCACGAACGAGCACCACATGGCCTCGGGCAGCCGGTTGGCCGGCTTGTCCGCCCACCAGATGGTGAGGTCGACCTGGCGGCCGGCAGCGTCGAAGCTCCAGCGAGACCACAGCTCGGGCGGGGCGCCCATGGTCTCGGTGAGCTCGGTCGGGAACCGAGCGTGGACCACCAGCTCGGCGTCGTGGCCGGGATCGGCCGGCCAGAACGACGCCTCCACCAGCTCCGTCGGCCACCGGCCCGACCGGGCCCCGGCGGCGTCGATGCCGGGTTTGGTGTTGTCGAGCCGAGCCCACCACTCGTCGTCGGGAGTGGGGGTGAGCTGGGCGTAGAACCGTTCGTAGTCGGCCTCGTCGAACGCCTGGTAGGTGACCAGGCCCAAGGGCTGATCGTCGCCCGCCATGGCGCGGCCAGCGGCGACCTGGTCCAGCCGGACCACGGCTCCGGCGCCGTCGACGGCAACTCGCCAAGCGCCCAGCTCGACCAGCTCGGACGGCGCCAGCGGCTGGCCGCCCCGAGGCACCCGGGGCACGGCGACCCCGATCGGGCCGGCGACGTCCTCCAGGTACGCCCGCTGCTCGGCCCACGACGCCTCGAAGCGCCGGCCCTCGGGCGTGTCACGGATGGCGGCCAGCCCGGCCCGATCCCACCGATCGACGTCGGGCAGCGCCTCCTTCTGGTCCAGCCCCCAGGTGTGCTCGGCGACCAGCAGCAGCCGACGGTCGATGGCCGGACGCGAACCGGCCCGGAGCAGGCGGCGGTAGGCCGCGACCTTGCGCGGATCGCTCCCGGCACCGAACAGCCACGGGTCACCGATCTCGGCGGTAACCACGGGCAGGTCGCCCACCGCTCCGCTGGCCGACGTCGCCCGGGCGAAGGCATCCAGGGTGGACCCGATCACCGACGCACCGGGGTACCGGTCGGCCAGGGCGGCGTGGGCCGCGATCACCTCGTCGGTCGACGGCGGACCGAGGTTGTCGCCGGAGTGGAGGAAGGCCAACACGTCACCGCTTCCCGGGACCGCCACCTCTCCGCCGTAGCCCCCGGCCTGGTACGCCACCACGAGCTCGGCTCCGTCGGGCGAGCACCAGCGGAACACCGCCGGGACCTCGGGCACGGGCCAGGCCGGGTTCACCCCCAGGTGGAGGAACGTCACCCCGGCCTCGGCCAGCAACGGCACCAGCCCCCGGGTGTGCCCGGGGACGTCGGTCATCTTGGCGGCGGTGGTGGTCCGATCGAAGCGTCGGTCGAGCTCCTCGCTGATCCCCAGGCCGCTGCGCACCAGGTCGGCATCCATCAGCTCGCTGTGGGTGGTCACCGGAAGGGCGTGCCAGGTGATCGCACCCGATGTCACGCCGTCGGCCAAGGCGCCGCGCTGCTCGGGCGATCCCATCGCCAGCGCGGTGTGCAGGATCCACGAACCCGTGGTCCAGACCAGCCGCTCAGGGCCACCCCGTTCGGCCAGCTCGGCGGCGACGGCCAGGGCCCGCGGGAAGAAGTGGTCGACGTAGCGGTCCACCACCTCACCGGCCAGGGCGGTGAACCCGAGGTCGAGGTGGGTCTTGGCCACGACGTGGACAGTGCGGACCGACCCGGACATGGCGGCGACCCTACGGCGCCCTACGACACCGCACCGGTCCGTGGATCTGACGACACATCGTGTGTCACTCGCCACTCTCGGTTCACCTCGCGGTAAGGTCGCCGCTCTCTCTCCCCCTGGACCTCGTCGGAGAACACTGTGAAGAAGTTCTGGTCAAACCTGGCAGTGCAGCTGGGCAAGCGCGCTGGCCTCGTGTCGGTGGTGGGCCTGCTCATCACCGTCATCCTCGCCATGGGCATCCCCCAGCTGAAGTTCGCCACCGGTCAGGACAGCTACCTGAACAAGGGCGATCAGGTGGCCAAGGACAACGTGGCGTACCAGAAGCTCTTCGGCGGCCAGATCATGCTGGTGCTGTTCACCATGAACGACGGGCACAAGGTGTCCGAGCTGGCCAACCCGGAGAACGCCAAGCAGATCGAGGCGGCCAAGGCCGAGATCCTGAAGAGCCCGGCCGTCGAGGCCGTGCTCACCCCGCTCGACACGCTGGACTTCAGCGCCAACCTCCTGTCGCGCACGCCGAAGGACCCCACCGACGCCAAGGCGTTCAACCCGGTGGAGTCCATCGCCAGCACCACGCTCAACGCCGCCACCGCGGCCGAGAAGCCTGGCTCGGCGGGTGAGAAGGCCCGCAAGGCGGACCTGGCCCAGACCACCGAACGAGTCCTGCCCTTCATCGCCGAACCCGACAAGAACCCCCGCACGCTGGACAACCCCGACTGGGTCGACGTGTTGCTCTACGACAACGCCGGGAACATCCGCAAGCCGCTCCTCTCGTCCTTCTTCGACGACACCCACGCCCAGATGATCGTGCGCCTCAAGGGCAACGCCGACGTGGTGGCCGAAGGCAAGGGCGCCGACGCGGTCAAGGCGGCCTGGGCCGACCGCAAGCTCGACGGCGCCACCACCTTGGTCACCGGCGCACCCGTGCTCCTCAAGGACATCAACGACTACCTGCGCGGCGGCATCCTCAAGCTCGGCGCCCTCGCCGTGGCGATCATGATCGTGATCCTGCTGGTGTTCTTCCAGGTGCGCTGGCGACTGCTTCCCCTGGCGGTGGTCCTCATCGGCGTGATCTGGGCCTTCGGCCTGGCCGGCTACCTCGGGATACCCCTGACCATCGTCACCATCGCGGGCCTACCCGTGATGCTCGGCGTCGGCATCGACTACGCGATCCAGATGCACGCGCGCATAGAGGAGGAGGTGATCATCGACCGGGCGGAACACCCGATCCAGGAGACGGCCAGGAACCTCGGCCCGGCCCTGCTGGTGGTCACGTTCGACGCCCTGTTCGCCTTCGCTGCCCTGCGCTTCGCCAAGGTCCCGATGATCCGCGACTTCGCCCTGCTCCTGTGCATCGGCATCGCGGTCATCTGCTTCTGTTCCATCATCTGGCCCCTCGCCATCCTGGGCATCCGGGAGTACAAGTCACCCACCACCGGTCGCGACTTCCGCGAAGGTGCGCTCGGACGCCTGGTCGTGGTGCTGGGTTCGCTTCCGGCCAAGATCGCCCCGATCCTCATCGGCGCCAGCCTGGTGATCTTCCTCGGCGGCATCATCACCGAGGGCAAGCTCACCCTGCAGACCGACCCCATCCAGTGGGTCAACCAGCACTCCCAGAACCGCAAGGACGTCGCCACGCTCGAGGAGCGCACCGGTGCGTCGTCCGAGCTCGGCATCTTCGTCACGGCCAAGGAGAAGAAGGAGCTCTTCACCGACAAGACCATGAACTGGATGGAGGGGTTCACCACCGACTCCATGGACCGCTACCCCAAGAAGCTGCTGGTGGCGTCGAGCATCCTCACTCCCCTGTCGGACCTGGCCGACCTCAAGGGCGCGAGCAACTACGTGCCCACCGGCGATCAGGTGAAGGCGGCGTACGAGGCCGCTCCGCAGTCGGTAAAGGACTTCACCGTGTCCAAGGGCGACCCGGCGTTCAACATCTTGTTCATCACCAAGCCGGCGTCGCTCCAGTCTCGTGCCGTGATGATCGACGACATGCGAGAGAAGCTCTCGTCGTCGGCGGACACGGGCAACAAGCCGCCCTCGGGGATCAACGCCACCCCGTCGGGGCTGGCCGTGGTTGGCACCGGGTTGCTCAAGAACCTGGAATCCAACCGGGTGCAGCTCACCTACCTGTCGATCTTCTTGGTGTTCGCCTTCTTGACCATCCGGCTTCGCAGCCTGGTCCGGTCGCTGCTCTCGCTCGTACCGGTGCTCATCGCCGTCGGCATGTCGTCGCTGGTGGCGTTCACCTTCAGCCTCAAGCTGAGCCCGATGACCGCGGTCGGTGGCCCGCTGGTGATCGCGGTCTGCACCGAGTTCACCTCGCTGATCCTGTTGCGGTTCATCGAGGAGCGCGAGCGCGGCCTGTCCCCGCAGGCGGCGGCCGACGTCACCGCGGCCCGCACCGGCCGAGCGTTCATCGTGTCGGGCATGACCGCCATCGCCGGCGTGGCCGTCATCGCCACGTCGTCGCTCCCCCTGCTGCGCGACTTCGGCACCATCGTGGCCATGAACGTGCTCGTCGCCTTGATCTCGGCGCTGGTCATCCTGCCGCCGATCATGGTCTGGGCCGAGATGCGCGGCTGGGTCACGCGAGGCCTGGTCGACCCGTCGAAGCTCGGCAACAAGACCCGCGACGAGGCCCACCCCACGCCCGACCTGGCTGGCGGCGCCAACCTGGGGCCCAAGCCCGACGACCAGGTCACCCCGGATCCCGGACCCGCCACCTGAGCTGAGGTTTTGGTCGCGGATCTGGTTCCCTGCGAGCCACATCCGCGACCAAAGTCAGCCGACGTCGAACTGCGATCGTTTTGGTCGCGGATCTGGTGCGGTGGGAGCCACGTTCGCGACCAAAATCACCGCGCCCTCGGCAGGCTTCGGCGCTGACTGTCACCCCTCCTCGGTGAACTGGGGAGATGGAAAGACACCGAGAACTGCGACAACTTGCGGAGAAGCAACGAGGACTGCTGACCACGGCCGACCTGCACGAGCTGGGCATCACCCGAGCAGCCCGGCGCGGCTACGTCGACCGGGGCGAGCTCGTACCCGCCGGACGCCGGGTGTTCCGGATCGGCGGGGTGGCGCCGACGCCGCGCCAATCGCTCCAGGCGCTCTGCCTCGATACCGGGGGCGTCGCCAGCCATCGCAGCGCGGCCTGGCTCCACCGCCTCAACGGGTTCGGCGCCTTCCCGCTGGAGGTGACCGTCGCCCGACCGCTGCACGGCGCTCCCTTCGGTCCAGGGCGAATCCACACCACCCGGCACCTACCGCCCGACGACCTGGTGACCGTCGACGGCGTGGCCAGCCTCAGCGTCGCCCGCACCCTGCTCTCGCTGGCCGCGCTGGTACCCGACGAACTGGCCTTCGACCGGGTGCAGGGCGCGGTCGACGAGGCGGTCGCCCTCGGCTTGGCCACCGACCCTTGGCTCTGGTGGCGGCTCGAGAAGTTGCGGCGAAGCGGGCGAAACGGGGTGACGGTGTTCGAGGCGATCCTGACCGGGCGAGCGGGCGGCAGCGTGACCGAGAGCTGGTTGGAGCGCGAGGCACTGCGAGTGTTGACCGCGGCCGGCATCCCGGCCCCGTTGTGCCAGGAGCGCATCGCACCCCGAGGAGCCTTCGTGGCGCGCGTGGACTTCTTGTACCCGGATCGAAGGCTGGTGATCGAGGTGAGCGGGTATCGGTTCCACCGCACCAAGGCGCAGACGATCGCTGATGCCGAGCGTCGGCGTGCGCTCACCCTCGCCGGCTACACCGTCCTCGAGTACACCTATGACGACGTGGTGAAGCGACCAGCGGCCATGGTCGCCGAGGTCGTGCAGGCCCTGGGACGTCGCCCGCATGCGGCCTAGCCGACGTGCCTTCGAGCCGGTGCGGTCTTGGTCGCGGAGGTGGTCGTCACGTGGCCACTTCCGCGACCAAAACCACGACCACGCCTGGAGGGGTCAGATCAGGCGGTCGAGGATCCGGGTGGCCTGGGCGACGGGGTCGCCGTCGGCCGGGGTGAGGGTGAGCTCGGCCCGCACGGGCGCTTCATACGGATCGTCGATCCCGGTGAAGCCGGTGATCTCTCCGGCGCGGGCCTTGGCGTAGAGCCCCTTCGGGTCGCGCTGCTCGCACAGGGCGATCGGGGTGTCCACGAAGACCTCGAGGAACGTCAGACCGGCGGCCCGATGGATGGCCCGGGCGTGATCTCGACCCGCTCGGTAGGGGCTGATGAGCGGCACGATCGCCACCACCCCCGCGTCGGCGAACAGGCGAGCCACCTCGCCCGCCCGACGCACGTTCTCGGCCCGATCGTCGGCAGAGAACCCGAGGTCGGCATTGAGGCCGAGGCGGAGGTTGTCTCCGTCGAGGCGGTAGGCCGGTCGGCCGAGGGCCACCAGCAACTGCTCGAGCACCACGGCCACCGTGGACTTGCCCGAGCCCGACAGCCCGGTGAGCCACACGGTGGCACCGGTGCTGGGACGATCGGCCGGAGCCACGTCGCCGTCGTGCCAGGTGACGTTGGTGCTCACCGCACGACGATCAGGCCGAGGCCGCGGGCGATGCCGACGGGCCGATGATCATCCCGGCGCCCACCGTGGTGTTGGTGGCCTCGTCGATCAGGATGAACGAGCCGGTGGTGCGGTTGCGCTGGTACTCGTCGAAGAACAGCGGCTGGGTCGTGCGGAGCTGCACCCGACCGATCTCGTTGAGCCCGAGGGTGTGGACCGTCTCGTCACGGTGGAGCGAGTTCACGTCGAGCCGGTACTGGACGTTCTTGATCAGGGCGCGGGCCGTGCGGGTGGTGTGCTTGATGGCCAGCTTGTCCCTGGCGGTGAGCGACGAGGCCTCGCTCATCCAGCAGATCATGGCGTCGAGGTCCTGGCCGACGTGGGGCTGGTTGCCCGGACGACAGATGAGATCGCCCCGGCTCACGTCGATCTCGTCGGCGAGGCGCACGGTGACCGACTGACCGGTGCACGCCGACTCCAGCGGCCCGTCCATGGTCTCGACCGCAGCCACCGTGGAGGTGAAGCCCGAGGGCAGCACCATGACCTCGTCGCCCGGCTTGAGCGACCCGCCCGCCACCGTGCCGGCGTAGCCGCGGTAGTCGTGCCATTCCGACGAGTGCGGCCGGATGACGTACTGCACCGGGAAGCGGACATCGATGAGGTTGCGGTCCGACGCGATGTGGACCTCCTCCAGGTGGTGCAGCAGCGACGATCCCTCGTACCAGGGGGTGTTGGGCGAGCGGGTGACCACGTTGTCGCCCAGCAGGGCCGAGACCGGCACGAAGCTCAGGTCGGCGATGTTGAGCTTGGTGGCGAAGGCCCGGAACTCGTCCTTGATCTCCTCGAAGCGCTCCTGGGACCAGTCGACCAGGTCCATCTTGTTGACGCACAGCACCAGGTGCGGGATGCGCAGCAGCGACGCCAGGAAGGCGTGGCGACGGCTCTGCTCCACCAGGCCCTTGCGAGCGTCGACCAGAACCAGGGCCAGGTCGGCGGTGGACGCGCCGGTGACCATGTTGCGGGTGTACTGGATGTGCCCGGGGGTGTCGGCGATGATGAACTTCCGACGGGGCGTGGCGAAGTAGCGGTAGGCCACGTCGATGGTGATGCCCTGCTCGCGCTCGGCGCGGAGGCCGTCGGTGAGCAGCGCCAGGTTGGTGTAGTCGGCGCCCATGGCCTCGCTGGAGCGCTCCACCGCGGCGAGCTGGTCCTCGAAGATGGCCTTCGAGTCGTACAGGAGCCGCCCGATGAGCGTGGACTTCCCGTCGTCGACCGAACCTGCTGTGGCAAACCGGAGGAGCTCGGTCACTAGAAGTACCCCTCCTTCTTCCGGTCTTCCATCGCCGCTTCGGTGACTCGATCGTCTGCGCGCGTCGCACCACGTTCGGTGAGACGGGTCGCTGCGACCTCTTCGATGACGGCTTCGACGGTGGCGGCAGACGATTCGACGGCGCCCGTGATGGTGGCGTCGCCGACGGTGCGGTAGCGGACCGTGGCCTCGAACACCTCTTCGTGCCCGTCGGGCGAGAGCAGGTCGGAGACGGCGAGGAGCATGCCATCGCGGCGGAAGACCTTGCGGCGGTGGGCGTAGTAGATCTCCGGGATGGCCACCGATTCCTGGCCGATGTACTGCCAGATGTCGAGCTCGGTCCAGTTGGAGAGCGGGAACACCCGGATGTGCTCGCCGGCGCGGTGGCGGCCGTTGTAGAGGCTCCACAGCTCGGGTCGCTGGTTCTTGGGATCCCACTGACCGAACTCGTCGCGGAAGCTGTAGACCCGCTCCTTGGCCCGGGCCTTCTCCTCGTCGCGGCGGGCGCCACCGAAGGCAGCGTCGAACCGGTTGTCCTCGATGGCGTCGAGCAACGTGGTGGTCTGGAGGCGGTTGCGACTCGGGCGGGGGCCGCTCTCCTCGGCCACCCGGCCCTGGTCGATGGACTCCTGCACCGAAGCCACGATCAGCTTCACGCCGAGCTCGGCCACCCGACGATCGCGGAACTCGAGGACTTCGGGGAAGTTGTGCCCGGTGTCGACGTGCATGACGGGGAAGGGGATCCGGGCCGGCCAGAACGCCTTCTCGGCCAGGCGGAGCATCACGATGGAGTCCTTGCCGCCGCTGAAGAGCAGGACGGGCCGCTCGAACTCGGCGGCGACCTCGCGCATGATGTGGATGGACTCGGCTTCCAGCGCCCGAAGGTGGGAGAGCTCGTAGGTGGTGGTCATCGACGGCGTTCGGTTGCTCGGTGGACTCATCGGACGTTCGGGAGCGGCCCGACCCAGGGGACGGACCGGGACATCGTAGTTGCCCCGGTCCCATTCCTGACCAGTTGACTCAACAATCCCGAAGCGTCGTACATGAAGTCGACCCGGCCCACGGAGGCCCCCCGGTGGCTCACCCGACGCTGGAACACGGAGCGGGGAGGCCAGCCTTCCACCGCGTCCTACCGAGCGAGGTAGGTGGCGATGGCTTGGTGGACCTGGTCGACGAGGAGGGGGTGGCAGATCAGCAGGTCGGGCAGGTAGGGATCGGCGTTGTTGTAGATCAGCGGACTGCCGTCGAGGCGGCTGGCCCACACGCCGGCGGCCCGGGCCACCGCGGCGGGTGCGCACGAGTCCCATTCGTACTGGCCGCCGGCGTGGGCGTAGATGTCGGCCGCGCCGAGCACCACGGCGGCGGCCTTGGCTCCGGCCGACCCCATGGGCACCAGGTCGCCGCCGAGCACCTCGGCCAGGTAGCGGGCCACGGCCGGCGGCCGGGTTCGGCTCACGATGAGGCGCGGGCGTGCAGGTGGCGCCGGGGGCGTGGGCGCGGCAGGTGAGGTCCCGAGGATCCGACGTTGGGCGGGGAGCGCCACCGCCCCGGCCACGGGCGACCCAGCAGTGACCAGGGCGACGTGCACCGCCCAGTCGGGGCGGGCCGGCTCGCCGAACTCGCGGCTCCCGTCGAGCGGATCGACGATCCACACCCGGT
>Ga0209023_10002796_pt1 | contig 21360 bp, 21 predicted proteins | sample LakOneMetagenome_FD_187468 | JGI IMG/M metagenome (GOLD analysis project Ga0209023, IMG submission 187468) | Freshwater and sediment microbial communities from Lake Erie, Canada (SPAdes) (version 2) | ecosystem: Environmental > Aquatic > Freshwater > Lentic | place: Lake Erie, Canada...
TGTCCATGTTGATCTTGATCTTGTGCAGCGGCACGTGGCCGGGGCCTTCGATCATGACCTGGCAGCCCTTCTTCCAGGCGATCTGCGTCAGTTCGCCGAGCGTCTCCAGTTCGGCGAACTGTGCGCGGTCGTTGGCGTCGGCGATCGAACCGGGACGCAGGCCGTCGCCGAGCGAGAACGAGACGTCGTACTTGCGCATCAGGTCGCAGATTTCCTCGAAGTGGGTGTAGAGGAAGCTCTCCTTGTGATGCGCCAGGCACCACTTCGCCATGATCGAGCCGCCGCGCGAGACGATGCCGGTGACGCGGTTGGCGGTGAGGTGGATGTAGGGCAGGCGCACGCCGGCGTGGATGGTGAAGTAGTCGACGCCCTGTTCGCACTGCTCGATCAAGGTGTCCTTGTAGAGCTCCCAGGTCAGCTTGACGGGATCGCCTTCGCACTTCTCCAGCGCCTGGTAGATCGGCACGGTGCCGATCGGGATCGGCGCGTTTCGCAAAATCCATTCGCGGGTGGTGTGGATGTTGCGGCCGGTGGAGAGGTCCATCACGGTGTCGGCGCCCCAGCGAATGGCCCACACCATCTTGTCGACTTCCTCCTCGACCGACGAGGTCACGGCGGAGTTGCCGATATTGGCGTTGATCTTGGTCAGGAAGTTGCGGCCGATGATCATCGGCTCCAGTTCGGCATGGTTGATGTTGCAGGGGATGATGGCACGGCCGCGCGCGATCTCGCTGCGGACGAATTCCGGCGTCACGAACGCCGGCACGCTGGCGCCGAAGCTCTCGCCGTCGGCCAATGCTGCTTCGGCGCGCTCCAGTTGCTGCTTGCGGCCGAGGTTTTCGCGGGTAGCGACGTAGATCATCTCCTTGGTGATGATGCCGGCGCGGGCGAATTCGAGCTGCGTGATCTTGTGGCCGTCGAGGCCGCGGATCGGCTTGTGATGCGCGGTGAAGGCTTTGGCGGCATGCGAGGCGCCGACATTGCCGTTGTCTTCCGGCTTGATGTCGCGGCCCTCATATTCCTCGACGCCGCCGCGCTCCTTGACCCATTCGATGCGCGCGCGCTTCAGGCCGGCGTTGACGTCGATGGTGACTTCCGGATCGGTGTAGGGGCCCGAGGTGTCGTAGACCGGCAGGTTCGGCTCGCCCGAGCCTTCGCTGAGGATGATCTCGCGCAAGGGCACGCGGACGTCGGTCGCTTCGTCCGGGGTGACCCAGATTTTGCGCGAGGCGGGCAGCGGACCGGTGGTGACGGCGGGCAGGGTGGTGTCGGGATTGGAGCGGATGTTCATGGCGTTCTCTCCGTTATATTGTTGTCATTCCGGACGGGCCGCGAAGCGGACCGATCCGGAAGTTGGAAGTCGTGAGTTACAGCTCGAACTTCCCCGATGCACGAATTCGTGCATCTGAGGTTCGATGCTTCGCATCGCCCCGGAATGACGGCGGTGGGTGGTTTCGCAAATTTCATCACGCGGCCTCCGCGTTCTGGCCGAGCCACTGCCGCACCCGCGCATCCGGGTCGGCATTCGCGGTGACGTCGCTGACGACGGCGATCGAGTCGGCACCGGCGGCAAAAATTTCGGCTGACTGTTCGAACTTGATGCCGCCGATCGCAACCAGCGGGATGTTGCCGATGCGCTTCTTCCACTCTGATATCTTCGGAATGCCCTGCGGGGCGAAGCGCATCGATTTCAGCGTGGTCGGAAAAATCGGACCGAGAGCGACGTAATCCGGTTTGGCGCGCAGTGCGGTCTCGAGCTCTTCGTCGTCATGGGTGGAAATGCCGAGCGTCAGTTTGGCGGCGCGGATTTCCTTTAAGTCAGCGTCGGCGAGGTCTTCCTGGCCGAGGTGCAGATGCTGCGCGCCGGCGACGATCGCCGCGCGCCAGTAGTCGTTGACCACGAGTTTCGTGGGCGTGCCCCGGGTCGCCGCCAGCGCATCGCTGACGATCTGCAACGCCTGCGAGTCGTCCAGCTCCTTGGCGCGCAACTGGATGGTGCCGACGCCGAGCTTCGTCAGCCGCGCCACCCAGGCGACGCTGTCGACCACGGGATAGAACTTGTCAGGATACGGCATGCCAGAACGGGGTCCCGATGACAGGGGTGGAAGGGGAGGCGAAGTCGCGGGCTTCCATCAGCCCGGCTTCATGGGCGGTGCGGCCGGCGTCGACGGCAAGGCGAAACGCGTTCGCCATCGCGACGGGATCGGCGGCCTTGGCAATCGCGGTGTTGAGCAGCACGGCGTCGTAGCCGAGTTCGAGCGCATGCGCGGCATGCGAGGGGGCGCCGATGCCGGCATCGACGACGAGAGTAATGTCAGGCAGGCGGTCGCGCAGCAGTTTCAGCGCGTCGCGGTTGATGATGCCTTTCGCGCTGCCAATGGGCGCGGCCCACGGCATCACCACCTTGCAGCCGGCATCGACCAGCCGCATCGCGACGCCGAGGTCTTCGGTGCAGTATGGAAACACTTCGAAGCCGTCCTTGATCAGGATGGCGGCGGCTTCGACCAGGCCGACGACGTCGGGCTGCAAGGTGTCGTTGTCGGCGATCACTTCGAGCTTGATCCAGGGCGTGGAGAACAGCTCGCGCGCCAGCTTGGCGGTGGTGACGGCCTCGCGCACGCTGCGGCAACCGGCGGTGTTCGGCAAGACTGTTACATCAAGTTCGCGGATCAGCGACCAGAACGCATCGCCGGTCTTGCCGCCGGCGGATTCGCGCCGCAGCGACACCGTGACGATGTTGCTGCCGGAGGCGCGGATCGCGCTTTGCATGATCGCGGGCGACGGATACAGCGCGCTGCCGATCAAGAGGCGGGAGGCGAAGGTTTTGCCGTAGAAGTTCAGCATGGGGATTCTCAGTTCGTCGTTCCAATTACCGCTGTCGTCCCGGCGAAGGCCGGGACCCATAAAATGTCTCGTCCTTTTCGAGAGCCGTGGGGGCGGCTGATAGCCATCCTAAAACTGCTGGTTATGGGTCCCGGCCTTCGCCGGGACGACGGGCGGAGAGATTTCGGCGTAGTCATCCTCACCCTCCCTGCCGCGGGGTGATGATCTCGATCTCGTCGCCGCTCTTCAGCATGGTCTGTGCCCACTGGCTTTTCGGCAGCACGTCGTAATTCAGCGCAATGGCAAAGTGCGTGCCTTCGTATTCGAGCTCGCTGAGCAGCGCATCGACGCGCGAGGCGTTGATGTCGCGCTGCTCGCCGTTGATGATTACACGCATCGCATCACCTCGTTGTCGATCGCGCCGCGCTCGACATAGGCCAGGGTCAATTCCGCCAGCGCCGGCGCCAGCAGGAAGCCGTGGCGATAGAGGCCGTTGACGGCGATCTTGTTCTTGCCGATCGTGATCCGCGGCAGGTTGTCGGGAAACGCCGGGCGCAGCCCCGAGCCGAATTCGAGAATGCGTGCTTCGGCGAAGGCCGGATGCACGGAGTAGGCGGCGCCCAACAATTCCAGCGCCGAGCGGACGCTGACGCCGGTGTCTTCGGCCTCGATCGAGGTCGCGCCCAGCATGAACTTGCCGTCGCCGCGCGGGATCACGTAGAGCGGCCAGCGCGGATGGACCAGCCGCACCGGACGCGACAGTTCGACCTCGGAGGTTTCGACGATGATCATCTCGCCCTTGACGCCGCGCAGATCGCTCTGTTCGTCGCGCGCGGAAAGGCCACGGCAATCGATCACGATGCCGTCCAGGTTTTGGTTGGCGAGATCGGAGGCCTCCGCATCGCTGTCGAACTTGACGGTGCCGCCGGCCGCCGCGATCCGCGCATGCAGTTCCGGCAACACCTTGCGCGGCTCGACATGGCCTTCTTCGGGATAGAACAGCGCATCGCGGAAGCGGCCTTCGAGCGACGGCTCCAGTTCACTGACGGCTGCGGCATCGAGCCGCCGGTGGCCGGAGGTGAGCCGGGCAAAGCGTTCGAAATCGGCGCGGTCGCGCGCATGCGCCACCACCAGCGATCCGTTGAACGGGGTGTCGGGAAACAGCTCGCGCCAGAGGTCGAGCGAGCGCAGGCCGAGCCGGCCGATCACGGGCTCGGACGTCTCCGCCTCGCACCACGGCGCCAGCATGCCGCCGGCCCAGTGGCTGGTCGACAGCGTCATCGCGGCGTCACTGCGTTCGTATAGCGTGACGGGGTGGCCCGCCTGCGCGAACAGCAATGCCTGCCAGGCGCCGGCAATGCCTGCGCCAATGATCGATACGGGGGATTCTCCCCGTGAGAGTGAACTCTGGTACATCCCTGTCCCTTCGCCGGCATGACCCGGATCAGGTTCAAAGGGTCACCGCGGTCCCGGATTGCTCTTACTTTGAAGTAAGGCTCGCCAGAGTTTGCGGTATCTCAGCTCCTCATCGGAGCTCCCCTCGGAACGGCTCTAATGTAGGCCGCTGGGCCGGCGTGTCAACGCGGCTGAGTGGCGTTTGCACCGCCGGAAGGGGTGGCAGCCATGCCGGCCGCTGGACGCGGAACTCCCGGTTTGGCATCCGCGAGCCTGTGGCCGGTCTTCGCTTTTGGCGAGGGCGTCAGCGCCGCCTTGAGTTTGGCGAGGATCGGCGTCAGCACCAGCGGGCCGGGAAGCGGCTTTGGCTTTGCGGTGTGGGCGGCGGTCCTGGTGCCGGTGTTGGGTTTGGCGGAGACGGCCTTCGGCTTGACCGTTTGCTTCGGTGCTTCGATCGGCTCCGGCTCGGCCTGCACGGGTGCAGCGGTATCCACTGCTGCTTCTCTCTCGGTGACGGGCGGCGACGGCGCGACGGCGGTCGGCTTCGCCGGTTCCGGCTCTTTCGGCGCAGCGCTCGCCAGCACCGGTTCCGGATGCTTCAACCGCTGGCGCTTGGCAACCTCGTAGTAACCGGCGGCGTAAAGGCGCACCGCGCGGTCGTGATCGCCTTCGGCGGCGCGCCAGGCGCCGGCGAGGTATTTGACGCCCCAGGTGAGATTGGTTTCGGGATCGCGCAGGCCTTCGGCATCGCCGGTGTAACCGACGCCGCGCGCGGTCGCGAGCTTGATCTGCATCAGCCCGATGGTGCCGCCGTGCCCGATCAGGTCGGGATGATACTTGCTCTCGCGCACGATGACGCGATGCACCAGCGCCTCCGGCACCTTGTTCGCTTTGGCATGAACCGCAACCATCTTTTCATAGGGCGCACGGTTCAGCGTTTCGGCCCGGGCCGAAAATGTCAGCGCGGCCGTGGCGGCGAGCCAGGCGATGACGGACAAACGCTTCATGAAAAGGATCTCGGGCGGGCGCGATATCGATTGGGCGGTGCGTTAATGATTTGGCCAGGGAACTTATCGCGGGGAGATGTGGCGAAAAACGGACGGATTGGGGCTGCAACCCCAAGCTCGACCTCATCCTGAGGAGCCTGCAGAGCAGGCGTCTCGAAGGATGGCCGCGAAATCCGGGCCCCATGGTTCGCCCGGCGATGCGAAGCATCGTCCGGAGACGCGCGAAGACGCGCTCCTCACCATGAGGGGTCGATGTCTTTCTCCGTAGTTTTCCGCACTGCGCCAACACGCATCAGTGTCGTGCAAATGACGCGAAGCGGGGTTATGATTGTTTTCGACACCGCGTGTTCGGTTGCGACAGTCAGTCTGTCCTTTTCAAATCAACTGCAAATCAAAACAGGTTCTGAGGGAGGTGCGCCATGATTGGATCAGGCTCCAGTTATCTGCCCCGCGAGAATCCCTGCGCGCAGTGTGGCAAGCCGATCGCACGACCGGACTGGATCGAGAGCAGCCCGGGCCGGACCTCGTTTCTCTGGTTCTGTCGTGCCTGCAATTATCGCTTCGAGGCGATCGCGATCTACGACGAGGCCGATCCCGATCGGATCGCGGCCTAACAACGCAGAATATTACTCAAGCCGCTGATCGCTCGACCTGCTGATGCACCGGCAGTTGGATTCGCACGATCAGCCCGTGCGGCTGGCGGTCGTGCAGCGACAGCGTGCCGCCATGGGCGAGCACGATCGCGTTGGCGATCGATAGGCCGAGGCCGAAGCCCGAGGCCTCGTCCATGTTGCGGGCGTCGTCGCCGCGCACGAACGGCTCCAGCATGTTGGCCTTCTGCGCATCCGATATGCCGGGCCCGTCGTCCTCGACGTCGATGGTGATCTGCTCCGGCGAGCTGCGCAGGCGGATGGTCGCCTCGGCGCCGAACCGTACGGCGTTTTCCACGAGGTTGGTGACGCTGCGCAGGAGATCGTCGGGGCGGACGGTCGCCATTGCATGCGGCGGGCCGTCATAGCTCACCTTGCGGCCGATATCGCCGAACTGGTCGGTGACGAGTTGCAGCGTGGAGGCGATATCGACCAGGGTCATCGCCTCCAGCTTGCGGTCGTTGCGCAGGAACGACAACACCGATTCCAGCATCGAGCGCATCTGGTCGAGATCGGAGAGCATCCGGCTCCGATGGGTTTCGTCTTCGATGAATTCCGAACGCAACCGCATCCGGGTGATCGGCGTGCGCAAATCGTGGCTGATCGCGGCCAGCATCCTGGTGCGGTCGTCGATCAGGCCGGTGATGCGCTCGCGCATCCGGTTCAGCGCCATCGCCACCGAGCGGATCTCTTCCGGCCCGCGTTCGGGCAACGGCGCCGCGCTGCCGTTGAGGCTGAAGTTTTCGGCAGCCCTGGCAAACGACGACAGCGGCGCGGTCAGCGCCCGCGCCGCCCACAGGCCGAGCAGGGTGACGCTGATCACCGCGAACAACAGCGTCGTCATCCACGGGCTGCCCATGATCGGCGGACGACGTTCCGGCTGGATGTTGGCCGAGATCATCGCGCCATCCGGCAGCGCGATGCCGAGCCGGCGGGTCTCGCCGTCGGGTGGCAGCGCGAAGATCTGGTAGCCCTTGCCGAGACGTCGGCGCAGGCCGTGCAGGTTGATGCCGTCGGGCTCCGTTGCAACCGATGCCGCGCCCGGCGCGATGGTCGCAATGCCGAGCGCCGGGAAGGCGCGTGCGATGTCGGCCATCATTCGCAGCCGGTCTGACGGCGCCGCCGCGCCGAGCAGTTGCGCGGAGACCGCGAGCTGCGCATGGCCGCGGTCGAACGACGGATCCGGCTGATCCGGCCGGTGGATCATGAAACTTGCGGTGATGATCAGATGCAGCGCCACGACCGAGGCCACGACCAGTGCCGCGATCTGGCCGCCGATGCCGCGCAAATTGAGGAAACCGAAAAACTTCATGACGCTTAACTCACAGACGCCGCCGGACAAGCCGGCGGCTGTTGTCGGTTCAGCTCTTGATCGGTTCGACCCGCGGCGTGAACATGTAGCCGCCGGACCGCACCGTCTTGATCAGGGTGGCGTCCTGCGGGTCGGGCTCGATCTTGCGGCGGATGCGGCTGATCAGCACGTCGATCGAGCGCTCGAACGAACCGGCGTTGCGGCCCTGCGTGAGGTCGAGCAGGCTGTCGCGCGACAGCACGCGGCCGGGCCGCTCGCACAGCGTCCGCAGCAGGTCGAATTCGGCCGACGTCATCGCGACGCGGGCGCCCTCGGGATCGCGCAATTCCCGCAGGCGGAGATCGATGCGAAAGCCCGCAAAACTCAAAACGGTGGCGCCCTCGGTGGCGCTGGCGGTTTGCGCCGCGGCCTGTCGGCGCAGCACCGCGTTGATGCGGGCGAGCAGTTCGCGCGGGTTGAACGGCTTTGCCAGATAATCGTCGGCGCCCATCTCAAGCCCGAGAATGCGGTCGACGTCTTCGCCGCGCGCGGTCAGCATGATGATCGGCGTCTGCGACTCCGCGCGCACCTTGCGGCACAGGCTCAAGCCGTCCTCGCCGGGCAGCATGACGTCGAGGATCAGCAGATCGACGCGATGGTCGGTCATCGCGCGCGCCATCTCGCGACCGTCGGTCGCTGTCGTGACGTTGCAGGAATTGGTGCGCAAGTATTTCGCGATCAGCGTTCGCGTCTCGCGGTCGTCTTCGACGACGAGAATGTTGGGTACGGGCTGGGCCATGCCGATCTTTTGTCCGTGATTCGGGGTGATGGGCGAAGGATTTTTGTTTCCGAATGTTTCCGGATTCCCCCGGGCAACACAGGGTAACAGCTATGTCGGCGCTGAAAAGGTCTCGTTAAGACCGTCAACCCTACGGTCGGGGCGTCGAACAAGAACCTTTTGCTTCGGAGCTATCATGACCTCGATCTCGGCGGCCTCGACCTCGGCCTACCAGTCGCCCCTGCAGAAGCTGCAGGCTGAGTTGCAGTCCCAAGTCACCTCCGGCGCGGTCTCCTCGTCGGACCAGGATGCGTTGTCGTCAGCGTTGAGCGACATCGATTCATCAATCCAGTCGAGCCGCGGCAGCGACCAATCAAGCGGCGGCAAGCCCGGCGACATCAAGTCCAGGATCGAGGACCTGATCTCCAGCGAAGTCTCCTCGGGCAAGCTGACCAGCGACCAGGCCACCGAATTGCAGGGCGTGTTCAAGGCGGCCTTCGCCAACGGTCCCGGCAGCGATGCTTCGGGTGGCGGTGGGCCGGGTGGCCCCGGCGGTCCCGGTGGTCCGCCTCCCGGTGGCCCGCCTCCTGGCGGTGCTGGCGGCGCGCACGGACATCACGGCGGATCGAAATCCGACGACGCGTCATCCTCGGGCTCATCGAGCACCAGTTCGGCCAGCGACCTGCTGCAGCAATTCCTGCAGTCGCTGCAGGATGCGGCGAGCAGCTCGTCGTCGAGTTCCTACAGCTCGTCCGGCAGCAGCAGTTCGTCGAGCAGCAGTTCGTCGCTGTCGGCATTGCTGATCGACTACCAGAGCTGACGTCTTTCTGACGCGGGCGACGCGCGACCCTCGATCGTGTCAGGCAGCCATCTTTCCCCGAAAGGGAAGGATGGCTGTTGTATTTTGCGGCGCGTGGTCGCCGGTATTGGAACCGGCCATGCTGCGGCGCGTTGTTCCCTCTATTTACCCATGGAGGGTACGATGGCAGTCGAGGTCATGACCAGACCGCATCAGTTGATCGCGAGCGACCGGGTCGAGGGCACCGCGGTGCGGCGGCCGAACGGCGACATGATCGGCCATATCGAGCGGCTGATGATCGACAAGGTCTCCGGCAAGGTGTCCTACGCCGTGCTGAGCTTCGGCGGTTTTCTCGGCATCGGAACCAACCTGCTTCCGCTGCCGTGGGGCCGGCTCAGTTACAGCACCAGGTTCGAGGCCTACGAACTCGACATCGACGACGACGAACTGAAACGCGCGCCGTCGTTTCGCTCCGACGAGGATTTCGACTGGGGCGATCGCAGCAAGGAAGAGGAACTGCATCGCTACTACGGCATGCCGCCTTACTGGGGTGGCTTTTGACCGCCGTGTTCCCGGTAATGTTGCGGCGATGTTGGGGAACACATCTCGGAGTAACGGGTTTTCTCAATATCGATTTCCGAACTGAGGAGAATCCGAAATGTTAGCCAAATATACTCTCGCGACCCTCGCCGGTTCCGCGCTGCTTGCGAGCGCCGCATTCGCGCAGTCGCCGTCCGCGACCACCACCGACCGAGCCGGCGCGCCGCCTGCGGCTTCGTCCACTATGTCATCGTCCTATACGGGTGACTGGCGCGCCTCGAAGCTCGCCGGTCTCAGCGTCTACGACGACCAGAACGAGAGCGTCGGCTCGATCAACGATCTGCTCACCGACAAAAGCGGGAGCATCAAGGCGGTTGTGATCGGCGTCGGCGGTTTCCTCGGCGTCGGCGAGCATCTCGTCGCGGTACCCTTCGACAAGGTGAAGTTCGTCGCCGAGCCGGTGGCCTATACCGGCGCCTCCGCAGCGAAGCCGGCGAGCACGACGACTACGGGTGCGGCTACCACCAACACGGCGCCTGCGGCGACAACTGCCACCGCGAAGGCCAATCCCTGGTATCCGGACCACGCCATATTCAACGCGACCAAGGACGAGTTGAAGGCGATGCCGGAGTTCAAGTACACGACCAACTAGGTCGAGCGACCTGACTAAGGCGACTGATATCAAACGGCCGGACGGCATTGCCGCCCGGCCGTTTCGATTCAAGCGGCAGTTGCGGCTCGGGTCATGGTGCAGCGCATCCTATCTGCGGGTATTTTCAAATGCTACGCTCGGTTGCGGCAGGAGCACCTGCGTCCTGCCTGAACCCAACGGGAGGACGACATGGCTGAGAGCGTCTACAAGGTGATCGAGCTGATCGGTACCAGCAAGGACTCCTGGGAGAAGGCCGCCACGGCGGCTGTCGCGCGCGCCGGCAAATCCTTGCGTGATCTTCGCGTCGCGGAGGTCGTCACGCTCGACCTGCAACTGGACGCCAAGGGCAAGGTCGAAGCCTACCGCGCCAAGCTGAAAGTCTCGTTCAAGTTCGAAGGATGATGCAACGGAAGCTGAACCGCAATCGCCAGCAAAAAGAAACGCGCCCGGTTTTTCCGGGCGCGTTTTTTTAAACCTCCCCCGCAAGCGGGAGAGGCAAGCCAGCGCGCTGCTCCTAACCATAATTCATCGCTTGGAGATCGGCGATCAGTCCCGGTCCCGTCGGCTGCCATCCAAGCCGCTCGCGCGTTTGCGCGCTCGAAGCCGGGAGGTCCATGCCGGCATAGGGCGCGAGCCATCCGAAATGACCGGGCGCTTGCTCCGGAGACAGACTGACCACCGGCACGCCAAAGCCCCGGCCGATGACTTCAGCGACATCGCGCACCGCGATGCCTTCTTCCGCGACCGCGTTGTACCGCGCGCCGGGCTCCCGCTTCTCCAGCGCCAATCGATAGAGGCGTGCGACATCGGAGACGTGTGCCGCGGGCCAGCGATTGCGCCCGTCGCCGACATAGGCCGACACTCGCTTCTCGCGCGTCAAAGCGACGGCGTAGCTGACGAAGCCCTGTTTGACCGTGTCGTGCACTTGCGGAAGCCGCATCACCGAGACGTTGATGCCTTCCGCCAGCATGGCAGCTCCCGTCATCTCGGTGGCAATGCGCGGGTTCGGGTGACCGGTATTGAAGACGTCTTCAGTTGCGGGCTTGCCGGGTGCGCCGCTGCCCATGCCGGTCCCCGAGGTGATGACGAGCGGTCGATTGGATCCGGCAAGCGCCGCGCCCAGCGCTTCGATGGCCCGCTTGTCCTTGGCGCAATTCGCGACGAAGTTCGCGAAATTGTGGTCGAAGGCGCAGTGGATCACGCCGTCGGATTTAGCAGCACCATCGCGCAGGCTTTCCAGGTCTTCGAGATCGCCGCGATGCACCTCGGCGCCGGCCGCCATGAGCGATTGCGCGCCCGCGTCCGATCGCGTCAGCCCCAGCACCTGATGGCCGGCGCTGATGAGTTCCGGGATGATGGCCGAGCCGATGAAGCCGGTCGCGCCGGTGAGGAATACGCGCATGGGAAATCTCCAGGGGGTTGTGTGGAGACTGATATCGGCTAGACTTTCATTATATTAAAGTAGTGACATTATCATGGTATAATGACCAACAGGATCGCTATGGCGCAGGAGCTACCCGGTTCGACCTCCAACCTGCTGGGCACCTATTTGAAGGATCGCCGCACCCGGCTCGATCCGGCGGCCCTTGGTTTTGCGATCGGCCGCCGGCGAACGCCGGGGCTGCGTCGCGAGGAAGTCGCGCAGCGGTCCAACATCAGCGCCACCTGGTACACCTGGCTGGAGCAGGGACGCGGCGGCGCGCCGTCGGCGGATGTGCTCAATCGCATCGCCGGCGCGCTGATGCTGACCGATGTCGAGCGCGAACATCTGTTTCTGCTCGGGCTCGGCCGCCCGCCCGAGGTCCGTTACAGGCCCGCCGAAGGTGTGACGCCGCGCCTGCAACGACTGCTTGACGCGTTAGAAGTCAGCCCCGCTTTGATCAGGACTGCGACCTGGGATGTCGTCGCCTGGAATGCCGCAGCCGCCGCCGTGCTGACCGACTACGGCGCGTTGCCACCGGGCCAGCGCAACATCCTGCGCCTGATCTTCGGCAGTTCACGCGTCCGCGATGCGCAATACGATTGGGAAAGCGTGGCGCGCTTCGTGGTTGGTTCGTTCCGGGCCGAGATCGGACGCGCCGGCGCCGTTTCGGAAGTCGCAGACCTCGTCGACGAACTCTGCAAGCTCAGCCCGGAATTCGCAGCGCTGTGGCGCGACAACGACGTCCACGTTCACGGCGAGGGCGTCAAGCGCCTCCGCCACCCGGTGCTCGGCCCGATCGCGCTGGAATATTCCGCGTTCGCCGTCGATGGCCGGCCGGATCTCAGCATGGTGGTTTACAATCCGGCGACGCGCGAGGATGCGGAGCTTATACGGTCGTTGGTGGCAGCGACGGCAAAAAAATAATCGACGCGGTCCGCCTCATTTTGCAAACGTCATGGCCGGCTTGTCCCGGCCATCCACGTCTTCGGCGATTTTCTTCTGCAGGTTGCTGGCGAACGGTTTCAGGTCGATCGTGGCTTTTCCCGCCAGCGCGCGTTGCAGATGCGGCACCGCTGCGCGCTGCGGCCACCTTCCTCCAACCGAACAATGTCGAAGCGACGGCGCAATCCATCCGCCGGCATCGATGATCACGTGCGCCTTTTCAGAAAGCGCAAAGCTGACAGAACCCGTGGCGTTTCCAGCAAATTGCACAATAATTGTTCATGCGTGAGTGCAAATTGATCAGTGCTTCGGTTCATTTCAGCATGTAAAAATGCACAGTTGATTGCACAACTCGGCATTTCCTTTCGATCCGGTTGGGCAAAGATATGCCTGCAGGAACGGCGCGAGCCCACAAAGACGCGAGCTGCCCCGTTCCGGCGAGAAGGCCGGAGCCGACATGCGCAACGCTATCTCGAAACTGAACACCAAGGGGACCCGCCGGGCGGTCGAACTCGCCGTTGGTCCGCTTCTGCTTGTCGGCATCTGGTGGCTCGCCGCCAGGGGCGGATGGGTCAACAAGGATTTGCTGCCGTCTCCGATCGAGACGTTGCGCGATACGGCTGTCAGTATCTGGTCCGGCAGCATGACAAAGGATTTTTCGCGCACGCTGGTTCGGGTTGCCTACTCGATTGTGATCGCCATCGTCGCCGGTGTGCCGGTTGGCATTGTGCTGGGGGCCAAGGCGGCGGTTTATCGCTCCGTCGAATTCATCGTCGATTTCTTCCGCTCCACACCGGCCACGGCGTTGTTCCCGTTATTCCTGCTGCTGTTCGGTCTCGGCGACCTTGCAAAGATCGCCGTTGCGGCATTCGCCGCCTGGCTTGTGATCGTTTTCAATGTCGCCTACGGCGTGATGAATGCCCGGCAAACGCGCATTCTTGCCGCGAGGTCGATGGGCGCGTCGTCGCTGCGCATCTTCCGGGATGTGATCTTCTTCGAGACCTTGCCGCAAACCTTTGTCGGCCTTCGGACTGCGGTCTCGCTCGCGCTCGTGGTCATCATCGTGGCGGAAATGTTCATTGGCGCCACCGACGGCATGGGGCATCGGATCATCGATGCGCAGATCTCCTACTCGCTGACCGACATGTACGGCTCAATCCTCGTTGCAGGTGCGATGGGATACGGCCTGAATCTCGCACTGCTGTTCCTCGAACGTTCGGTCATTCACTGGTCGGGCAAATAGCCTCGTTCTGCAACCGTCTCTCAGGGGTAAATGCAATGTCAAAATCAGTCCTGTTCGCGGCGATGACCGCAGGTGCGATCTGCGCCGGTTCCGCCGGTGCTTATGCCGCCTGTGACAAGATGGACAAGGTGACGGCCGCCTGGCTGCCGATCATGCAGACCACCGCTTATTACGTCGCGATCGAGGAAAAGCTGTTCGAGAAGGCCTGCATTGAAATTGACTCCAACAAGATGGAATCGCCGAACCAGATCATCGACGCGCTGATCGCCGAGCGTGCCGACTTCGGACCTCCCGGTGCGGCAGCCGGGATCGCCATGATTGCGGAATCCAAATTTCCGGGAAAGCTCAAGGTTTTCGGCCTGCAGGGCGGCGGCATCGCGGTCGACAGGATCAACGACGGTTTGATCGTCAAGCCGGACAGCGTCGTCAAGACCTTCGCCGATCTCAAGGGCAAGACGCTGGGTCACGTGCCCGGCATTCAGTGGCGGACGATTTCCCGGCATATGGTGCGGGCCGCCGGTCTCGATCCGGACAAGGATGTGAAACTGGTCGATCTGGCGGTCGCGATGCAGGTGCCGGCGGTGGTCGGCGGGACCGTCGATGCGACGCTGTCGCTTGAACCGGTGGGTTCGATCGCGGTGGCATCCGGCAAGGCCATTCGCGCCATGACCAATCCGGTGGCGGGCGTCATCGCCGATCCGTTCTACTCGGGCGCCTCGATCATGACCGCGAAGTTCCTGAAGGAGCGCCCGGGTGTCGCCAAGCGCGTGGTCGCCGTGATCGATGAGGCGACCGACCTCGTGAACGCCAACTTCGCCAAATACAAGGCCGCAATTCCGAACTACACGCCAATCAAGCCGGATCAGCTCGAATTGCTGGCGCAGCCTTATCTTCGCGGGTTCAAGGACCTCAATGAAACCGATGTCAAATCCTATCAAGCGTTGGTCGACATCTTCATCAAGGAAGGTGTCCTGGCCGGACCGCTGGACGTCCGCGAGAAGCTGTTGACCAAGGCCGAGCTCGGCACCTGATGATGGCCAAGAGCAACATCGCGATGATCAGGCCGATCGAGCAGGCAACCGCGGCTATGCCGCAGGTTGCCGCGCAGCAGGCGTCCAAGCGGCAGCCGTTGATGACCATCCGCGGTTTGCGCAAGACTTTCAACGATGCGGTGGTCTACGACGATTTCGGGGTCGACCTGCCGCTCGGACAGTTCATCTCGATCTTCGGTCCGAACGGCTGCGGCAAGAGCACGCTGATCAACATGATCTCGGGGCTGATGCCGATGGATGCCGGTGAAGTCCTGTACGACGGCCAGATCATCAGCGAAACGCGAATTTCATACGTCTTCCAGAATTACCGCGAGGCCCTCTTCCCCTGGCTGAAGGCCATCGACAACATCCACTATCCGCTGAAGGTTATGGGTGTGCCCCGCAAGGAGCGCCGCGATCGTGTGGAAAAACTGCTGGCCGATTTCGAGGTGCGTATTGATCTCGACGCCTATCCTTACGCCTTGTCGGGTGGCCAGCAGCAGGCGGTGTCGATTCTTCGCGCGCTGGTGACCGAGCCGGAAGTTCTGTTCCTGGACGAGCCGTTCTCGGCGCTCGACTATGAAATGACGATGTTTATGCGTGCGCAGCTGCAGAAGATCTTCATGAAGACGAAGACGACGATGCTGCTCGTTTCGCATGACCTGGATGAAGCGATCGAACTGGCCGACAAGGTCGTCTTGCTGACGAGGCGCCCCACCAAGGTGGCCGAGATCGTCGATGTAGATCTGCCTTGGCCGCGCAACCTCGAGGTAACCACTGGCGAAAATTTCATGACGCTCAAACGTCACTGCCTCGATCGGTTCTGGCAGGAGGTGAAGAAATGACGACTCGCCTGGAATTGGTTCGCCCCCACCGCTCGACGAAGCCCCGTTAATCGATCAACCACCGACAACTGGAGATGGACATGACGAAGCGCCGCTTTCGCGCTGCCGCGGTACAGACGCTCGCCCGGCTTGGAGATTTCGACTACAACATCGCCCTGGCCACGCAATTCGTCGAAGATGCGGTTCGCCAGGGCGCCGAGCTGATTGTCTTTCCGGAATGCATGGACACCGGGTATCTGTTCGATTCGCCGGCGCATTGCCGTGAATTGGCCACGACCGTAACCGATGGACCGTTCGTCACGGCATTGTCGGCGCTAAGTCGCAAGCATGGGGTCTATATTGCCAGCGGCATCACTGAATGGGATCCCGCCAAGGAAAAGATATTCAATAGCGGGATCATGTTCGACCGCAAGGGCAACATCGCCTGCCACTATCACAAGCAATTTCTCGCAACCCACGACCAGAACTGGTTCAGTTTCGGCGAACGCGGGTGCCCGGTAGTCGACACTGACCTCGGCCGCATCGGGCTGCTGATCTGCTTCGACGGTCGAATTCCGGAGATCTTCCGGGCCATGGCCATGCAGGGCGCGGAGGTAATCGTCGATATGGCGAATTTCTTCGCCATGGACCAAGCCGACATGTGGGGACCGGCCAGAAGCTACGAGAATGGGGTTTGGCTGGTGGCCGCCACCAAGTCCGGCTATGAGCGGTCGATCTATTATCCCGGCGGCAGCATGATCGTCGATCCGAAGGGACGCGTCCTCTCCAAGGTCCCTTACGACACCCACGGCATGGCGATCTGCGACGTCGATCTCGATGCTGCCGCCGACAAGTCGATTTACGCCGGCAACGACAAGATCGCCGACCGGCGGCCGGAAACCTACGGCATCATGGCGTTGCCTTATGAACGGACCCCGGTATTCGGCGTCGCCGACAAGCCACTGATCCCGTCCGAGTCTGTGACCAAGGTCGCCGCTGTCCAGATGCACGTCACGGCGGAAACGGGTGTTGCCGACGTCCTGGCCATGGTCGATCACACGGCCAAGCTCGGTGTTAAGGTCATGGTGTTGCCGGAATACGCGTTCTTCCCCGAGAGCATCCTTACCGCGAAGGAGGCCGCCGCGGTCGCCGACCAGGCCACGTCGAATCTGTCCGGCATCGCGGCCATCGCGGCCAGATATGGTTGCCTGATCGCGGCTCCCATCGTCGAACGGGCGGCGGCCGGGCTTTATGTGACGACCGTCCTGATCGGACCGGAAGGCAGGGAAATCGGCCGCTATCGCAAGACGCACCTGACCGCGGAGGAGCGGAAGTGGGCGGTGGCCGGCTACGACTATCCGGTGTTCGACACGCCGTTCGGCCGTATAGGTGTGATGTCGGGATACGATGCGGTATTTCCGGAATCGTCCCGGTGCCTCGCCATCGGGGGCGCCGATATCATTCTTTGGCCGGCCTCGCTGCGCGAACCGTTCGAGCGAGAGCTGTTGGCGGTGCCGCGTGCTGAGGACAACAGGGTCGCCGTCGTTCTGGCCAATCGCACCGACTGCCCCTATCCGGGCGGCAGCGTCGTCATCCCGCCCAACGGCTTTCCGCAGTGGGATATCAATGTCGCAGCGCCGCGCGTCATGAAGCTTGGCGCTGTCATGCCGAAGCACATTGACCTTGCGGTCTGCCGGCAGAAGCTGATGATTCCAAAGGTCGATATGTTTGCAAACCGGCTGGTGGAGACTTACGCTCCCATTGTCGCGGCCTAGCAGAACCGGGTATGGGAGTTTTGCCCGTTCGCGACCCTAATGCCGGCAGCGCGGGCCGCCGGCTGCCGCGAAGGATTGTGAAGGGATTGGCCAAGCCGCAGCGCAAGCTCCGCTATGACTGGAACGACGTGGTCTACTTTCTTGAAGTAGCACGTCAGCGGAACCTCGTTCGCGCGGCCGAAAAGCTGAAGGTCGATCATACGACCGTGAGCCGCCGTATCCGCGAGCTTGAGCGCAGCCTGAATTCGACGCTGTTCAAGCGCAGCAAGTCCGGCTTTACATTGACCGAGATTGGTCTTCGCCTGCTGCAATATGCAGAAGGCATGGAGAGCCAGGCCAATTCCATGGTCGAAGTCATCGGCTTGCAGGAGGCTGACGCCGGAGGGGCGGTGCGGATCGCTGCCATGGAGGGAATCGGCAGCTTTTATCTCACTAAATGCATCGGCGACTTCAACAAACTGTACCCCTCCATCCAGGTCGAATTGATCACCGACACGAGGCTTTTGGATCTGAGCAGGCGCGAGGCGGATGTCTTCGTTAGCTTCTTCCGTCCACAGGGCAAACGGCTGTCGATCAAGAAACTCGGCGAGTTCAAGATATCGCTGTACAGCTCCAGCAGTTATTTTGACGAGCGCCCCTATCCGAAGACGATGAAGGAACTCGAAGCTCACGCTTTCATCGATTTCATCGAGGATCACATTTACAGCAAGGAAAATCGCTGGCTCTCCGATATCCTGCGTCCGGCGCATACGAGCTTTCGCAGCACGAGCCTCGTTGCCCAGTATATCGCCGTCACCAACGGGCAAGGCATCGCGATGCTGCCGTCCTATGTCGCGGCGAACGACAAGGAGCTACGGCCGGTGATGCCGGAACTGTTCTCGATGCGCGACATCTGGCTTTCGGTGCATGAAGACCTGCTACACATCGCGCGCATCAAGGCGGTGACCGCATTTCTGGAGAAGCGTGTCGAGGCCGACAAGGCGCTTCTGACGTCGGTACGAGGCAAGACGCGACGAAGCTGATTTGAGCCAGCTCACAATCCCGACAGCTTGCTGATCGCCACGTTGATCGTGCCTTCAGCTTCCGCGATCACGCGCAGCGTCTTGGAATCGAAGGCGATGCCGGCGAGGCGTAACGAGGTGATCTCGGCGCCGACCCGCATGCCTTCCTCGTTCTTCTGGAGGTCGGCGATGACGGCGGCGATTTTCTTTTGCGTGTTGCTGGCGAACGGCTTCAGATCGATCGTCGCTTTCTCCGCCAACGCCTTCTGCAGATGCGGCACCGCCGCGCGCGCCGCAGCCCCCAGCAAGCCGAAAGCAGCTTCCGATTCGACTGCCAACTGGACGTCGGTCAGCCGCAGCGTCTGCTGCGCCTGATCGAGCACGGGGCGTCCCCAGATATGCACATTGGCTTCGCCGCCGAAGCCGAAGAAGCTCTTCTTCTCTTTCGCGTTCACCAGTAGCGAAATCAGCAAGCGGTCGCCGGAGGCTGCGACGCTGGCGCGCTTGACGGTGACGTCGACCGAACCGGAGCCGTCTTCGGGAAAGGTCTTGCCGGTGAGCTGCGCCTCCAGGATCTTGTTGAGTTCGGTAAAGGGCATGTCGATCGGCACGCCGATCGCGACCCGGCCCGGTGTAGCCGGCACGATGGTGATGTTGGCCGGAAACGGACAGGTCGGCTTGGTCTCCGTCGGCGTGACGCGGGTTTCGGCTTCGATGCCGAGCGTCAGAATCACCGCCGACGCATCGACGCGCGGCTGCGCCGCGATCGCGCGGGTGGGACGCAGTTCCAGCCACAGCGCCGGCAGCGTCGAACTCGGTCCGGTGCCTTGCAGCGGGATCGAACGGCAGGCCTTGGCCCATTGCGCCCGCGCGTTGTTCTCGAACGACGGATCGTTGCGCATCCGCGCCTGCACCACGGCGAGCTGATCGGCCACCGTCTTGTCGATGATCGGCTTGACCTGCGCCGGCACGCTGACCCGTGCGCCCGCGACGGTCAGACTGGTGTCGCCGAGATTGACTGAAGCCGCGAGGTTGGGCTCGATCCGCCAGGCGGCGGCGATCTTGGGCCGCGCGGTGATCGCGACATTGCCCTTGATCTCGCCGCTGACGTTCAGATTCTTGATGTTGATGCCGCCGATGCGTTTGCCGAGATCGTTGCCCAGGATGCCGCCGAGCGCATCGCCGACCGCGCCGGTGGCTTTCGCCGACAGCGAACCGGTGACATTGAGCGTGCCGGTGATCGGTGTCGACAGCGACAGCACGTCCTGGCCGCCGGTCGCGGTGATCGCGCCGCGCGAGGCGGTCCAGCCGATGTCGGCGTTCTGCAGGATCTGCGACACCGGGTTCTCGGCCTTGCCGGTGAAGGTTCGCTGCGCGGCGTGATCGGCGGCATCGCGGATCGCCGACAGCGCGATTGCGACCGGCGCCATCACCACGGACGAACGCGGCGCCGGCGGCAGCGGCGGCAATTCGACCAGCACCGGCGGCGCGACCTTGCCGCGCGGCGCCAGCCAGTCCATCACCTTCAGGCTGACGCCGAACGACACTGCAACGACTGCGACCGCAGCCAAAGCCCATTTCAGATGCATCGGCAGACGCATCGTCCCCCCGTACCCCTTGACCCCGTTAGGGTTTTACAGGGCCGGCGAGGGCGGCGCCAGAGTGCGGCAGCCTCTCGCGGCATCATTCCCTGGGACGGCGTTTGTCAAAGCTTCCCTGACAGCGGGTTGATGGGTAACTAAGTCGTGTTGATCGTCACCGCGGTGGCTTGGCTGGCTCCTACGTTAAGTGCAATAATGTCGCGCCCGCGGCCGATTTATGCCGTTTGCGGCTTCGTTGATGTCTTGATGTTTCTGGCCAGGTGTCCGTGAAAGCTGAACTGATCGACCGTATCTACGAAAGCGCGTTCGTGCCGGACCAGTGGCCGGCTGTGCTCGATGACCTGGCCCGGCTGACCGATTCGCGCGGCGGGCTGCTGTTCTCGGCCCGCGACCGGGTCCTGAAATGGACATCGTCGGCCAATCTGAACGACATCTTCCGTTCCTATGTCGAGGACGGCTGGTTTCCGCGCTGTCCGCGCCGGATCTGTCTGTTTACCAAAACGATGCCGGCGTTTTTCGTCGAACAGGATTTCTGGACGGCGGACCAACTCGACAGCAATCCGATCTATCGCGATTTCTTTCGCCCGCACGGGCTCGGCTGGTCGGCCGGCACCGGCCTGCAGATGCCGACCGGAGACCATATCGTTCTCTCGATCGAGCGCGATCACGACCGCGGGCCGATCGAGCGCGAGCGCGTCGAGGCGTTGAACGAACTGCGCTCGCATCTGGCGCGCAGCGCCTTCGTCGCCGCCCGTCTCGGGCTGCAGCGTGCCAAGGGCGCCGGCGAGGCGTTGACCGCGATGGGCTTGCCGGCGCTGCTGCTCGGCCGCGACGGCACCGTGATCGAGGCCAATCAACTCGTCGAGGACCTCGGCGTGCTGGTGCAATGGCGTGCGCGAAACCGCATCACGCTCGCCGACGGCGCCGCCAACGAACTGTTGTCCTCAGCGCTGGCGGCGCTCGACAGTCATCCGGAATTTTCGGTGCGCTCGTTCGCGCTGCGCGACGCCGACGACAAGGCGGCAATGGTCGGTCACCTGATTCCAATTCGGCGTTCGGCCTACGATATTTTCGCTGGCAGTTATGCCTTGCTCGTGCTGACGCAGGTCGCGGCGCAGCCGGGTCCGCCGGTCGAACTGATGCGCTCGCTGTTCGACCTGACGCCGTCGGAAGCCAGGGTCGCGCGTGGGCTTGCGACCGGCGAGACGCTGGAAGAGATCGCGGAAAGCGGCGGGGTCGCGATTTCCACCGTCCGCTCGCAATTGCGCCAGGTGCTGCAGAAGACCGGCTGTACCCGTCAGGCCGAAGTGGTGTCGCTGCTCGCCAACGTCACGCTCGATCGCGGCGCGAAGAACTAGATCATGTGCGAATTGATCTGATATCGCCGATCTATTTGACCGGATCGCAGGACAGGTAGTCACCGCCGAGCACGGTGAAGCGCGGCGCCTTGTTGTAAAAGCTTCCCGCGAATTTTGGGTCGTCTGGAGCAGGGCGCGCGTTGTCGAGCACGAAGACGAGGTCGTGGTCGGTGCTGCCGCGGATCCAGCAGGAGTCTTCCCGGCGCACCATCGTCGCCAGGTATTTG
>Ga0209023_10002798_pt1 | contig 21352 bp, 14 predicted proteins | sample LakOneMetagenome_FD_187468 | JGI IMG/M metagenome (GOLD analysis project Ga0209023, IMG submission 187468) | Freshwater and sediment microbial communities from Lake Erie, Canada (SPAdes) (version 2) | ecosystem: Environmental > Aquatic > Freshwater > Lentic | place: Lake Erie, Canada...
TTCCGATCTTGCACCTGCGTGTGATCGACCCGCGTCACCGGCAGCCAGGCGATGGTCATGTGGCAGCTCTCGCACCGATCGGTGCTCGCGATGTGATCCACGCTCTTGCCGATGCCGCTGGTCGGGCCATGGCAGCTCGCGCAAGGCGTGCCGGCCACGCGGCGATGGCTGAAGGCCGCCGCACCGCCGCCCACCGAGGCCGCCGCGCTGAGCGCTGGCGACGATCCCGCCGTACCCGTCTTCTGGGCCCCCATCGTGGCAGCGGGGCGACGCGCTGCGTACTTGTCGCGCGTCGAGTGGCAACCCGAGCCGCCGCAATCCTGGCCCTTGTGGTGATTCGCGCTGTCGCGAACCCAGAGCTGGACACGCGTATTGGTTTTCCACTTCATGCCCAGTTCGTGGCAGCTCATGCAGGTCATCGCGCGCACGACGGCGTGCTTCATGACGGTGCCCGAGAAGCTGGTGAACACCGTCGGCAAATGACAGAGCTCGCACGCGAAATTCTGCGTCGTACTGTTCGGCGGATTGGTCGGGATATGCCCCGTCGCACCGGAAGGCGGCGCGACGAGCGCCGGCGCCGCGATATTCGCAAAGCTCAAGCCGTAGGCATGGCACTGCATGCAGTTGCTGGTGATGTTCACGTGGTTCATCACGTAGACGCTGTAGTCGCCCGTCGTGTGGCACAGCGCGCAGTTGTTGTTGTCGGCTGCCGGCAGCGGAATGTGGTTAGCCGGCAGGTCGGTCGCGCCCTTGAAGCTCGTCGTGTTCAGATGGCAGGTCGAGCATTCGCCGGTCGCCACGTGCGCCGAGCCGTTGGCCTTCAGCGCGGGCCGCACCTTGGTCGCCGGCGTGCCGGCCCAGGACTTGCCCTTCTCATGGCAGGTGGAACAGGCAGTCGACTTGACCAGGCTGTGCACCATGGAAGGCGGCGCCGTGCCGCTGGCATTCGTGAACGAGAAGGTGTTGAACGCGCTGTTCGAATGGCAGCCTTCGCAGGCGACACTCCCGATCGGAACGTGGTTGGACGGCAGCGTGACGGTGACCTTCGGCGTCTTGCCGACATCGGTCTTGCCCGCGCCGTGGCAGGTCACGCAGCCACTCGTGAATCCAGCGTGGTTCATCGGCGGCACGGCGTTGGCGATCACGAACGTGGTGAAGTTGCTGGCCGAATGGCAGTTCGTGCAAGCGGTCGAGCCGATCGGAATGTGGTTGGTCGGTTCCACCTTGGTCGCCGGCGTACCGGCCCAGGTCTTGCCCTGCGCGTGGCAAGTCGCGCAGCTCGTGCTCGAGACGGCGGCGTGCACCATCGAAGGCGGTGCCGTGCCGCTGGCGTTCGTGAACTTGAATCCGCCCGGTGTCGTGAAATTCGTCTTCGAGTGGCAGCTCTCGCAGGCAGCCGTGCCGAAGGGCACGTGGTTCGCAGGCGGCTCGACGAGCGCCGGCGCCGCAATGTTCGCGAAGCTCAATCCGGACGCGTGGCATTGCGCGCAATTGCTGGTGATGTTGACGTGGTTCATCACATAGGCGCTATAGACACCGGTCGTGTGGCACAGCGCGCAGTTGTTGCCGTCGGCCGCCGGCAGCGGGATGTGGTTGGGCGGCAAGTCGGTCGCGCCCTTGAAGCTCGTCGTATTGAAATGGCAGGTCGAGCACTCGCCCGTCGCGACGTGCGCCGTGCCATCTGCCTTCAGCGCGGGACGCACCTTGGTCGCTGGCGTGCCGACCCAGGTCTTGCCCTTCTCATGGCAGGTGGAACAGGCGGTCGATGTGACCAGGCTGTGCACCATCGACGACGGCGCGGTGCCGCTGGCGTTCGTAAAGGAGAAGGTTGTGAAGGCGCTGTTGGAATGGCAGCCCTCGCAGGCAACGCTCCCGATCGGCACGTGGTTGGACGGTAACGTCACCGTGACCTTCGGCATCGTGCCGACGTCGGTCTTGCCCGCGCCATGGCAGGTCACGCAGCCGCTCGTGAATCCCGCGTGGTTCATCGGCGGTACGGCGTTGGCGATCACGAACGTGGTGAAGTTGCTGGCGCTGTGGCAATTGGTACACGCGGTGCTGCCGATCGGGATGTGGTTGGCCGGTTCCACCTTGGTAGCCGGCGTACCGGCCCAGGTCTTGCCCTGCGCGTGGCAGCTGCTGCAGGCGGCGCTGCCCACCGCCGCATGCACCATCGAGGGCGGTGCCGTGCCGCTGGCATTCGTGAACTTGAATCCGCCCGGTGTCGTGAAATTCGTCTTCGAGTGGCAGCTCTCGCAGGCAGCCGTGCCGAAGGGCACGTGGTTCGCCGGTGGCGAAACCAGCGGTGTCGTCCAGGTGCCGGTGAAGGTGAGGTTGGCCGCGTGGCATTGCGCACAGTTGCTGGCAATGTTGACGTGGTTCATCGTCGCGGTGCTGTACGTGTTCGGGTCGAGGTGGCACAACGCGCAGTTGCCGTTGTCGGCGGCCGGCAGCGGAATATGGCCCGTGGGCAGGTCGGTCGCACCCTTGAAGCTCGTTGTATTGAGATGGCAGGTGGAGCACTCGCCTGTGGGCGAATGCGGGTTGCCGTCTGCCTTCAATGCCGGACGTACCTTGGTCGCCGGCGTGCCGACCCACGTCTTGCCCTTTTCGTGGCAGGTCGAGCAGGCGGTCGAGGTGACGAGGCTGTGCACCATCGACGACGGCGCCGTGCCGCTCGCATTCGTGAAGGAGAATGTGGTGAAGGCGCTGCTCGAATGGCAGCCTTCGCAGGCGACGCTCCCGATTGGCACGTGGTTGGCCGGCAACGTCACCGTGACCTTCGGTGCCGTGCCGACGTCGGTCTTGCCGCTGCCGTGGCAGGTCGCGCAGCCGCTCGTGAATCCAGCGTGGTTCATCGGCGGCACGGCATTCGCAATCACGAAGCTCGTGAAATCGCTGGCCGCGTGGCAGTTCGTGCAAGCCGTGCTGCCGATCGGAATATGGTTCCCCGGTTCGACCACGGTCGGCGGTGCGCCGGCCCAGGTCTTGCCCTGCGCGTGGCAGCTGCTGCAGGCGGCGCTGCCCACTGCCGCATGCACCATGGCTGGCGGCGCCGTGCCACTGGCGTTCGTGAACTTGAAGCCGCCGGTCGCGAGGCTGGTGTTCGAATGGCAGCTCTCGCAGGCAGCCGATCCGAACGGCACGTGGTTGGCCGGCGGTTGCACCAGCTTCGGGGGCGCCATGTTCGCGAAGCCCTTGCCTGACGCGTGACAGGTCGAGCACACACCGCTGACCAGCGCATGGCCGGCAGCATCCATGGCATAGACCGAGTAGTCGTTGGCGTTCGTGTGGCAAGTGCTGCAGTTGGAGTTCGTGCCGTTCGTGAGCGGAATGTGGTTCGCCGGGAAATTGCTCGCGCCCTTGAACGACACCGTCGAGGTGTGGCAATCCGAACACTCGCCGCTCACCGGGTGCGTGGCGCCGTTGGCCTCCGTGAGCGGCCGCAGCACGGTCGGCGGCGCACCGGGCCATTGGGTCTGCGTGTTCTCGTGGCAGCTGGAGCATTTGATGCCGGTGACCGCCGAGTGCACCATCGACGGCGGCGCGGTGCCGCTCAGGTTCGCGAACTTGAAGCTGTTGGTCACGTGGCAGGCGCCGCACTCCGCGCCCGCGAGCGGCACGTGCGGCGCGGGCAGTGTCACGATGGGCGGTGCCCCCGCGAATGTGAGGCCCGCGCCGTGGCAACCCGAGCAGGCCAGGCTCGAGACGGCGCTGTGCACCATCGCAGGCGGCGCCGTGCCGCTGGCGTTGGCGAACGAGAATCCGCCCGGCGTGGTGAAGTTCGTCTTGGAGTGGCAGCTCTCGCAAGGCGCGCCGCCGAAGGCTATGTGGTTGGTTGGCGTGGTCACGAGCACCAGCGGGGCCATGTTCGGGAAGCTAAGGCCCGCGGCGTGGCAGAGCGCGCAGTTACCGCTGATGCCCGCATGGTCCATGATCTTCTGCGTGTAGTCGGCCGGGTTCTGGTGGCACAACGTGCACGGTTGCGCGGTCGGGATGTGGCCCGCCGGCTGCAGGTTGCCAAGCGCAAATGAAACGGTCGAGGTATGGCAGGTGCCGCACTCGCCCGAGGTCGGGTGCGCAACTCCGTTCACGCTGACCGGCCGAGTGACGATCGTCACGCCGAAGTACGACATGCCTTTCTCATGGCACACGGCGCACAGCATCGGCGGCGTGACCGCAATATGGTTCATCGCAGTGCCGGCAAAGCTCAGGTAGTTCGTCGGCGTGTGGCAGCTCTCGCAGGGCGCATTGCCCGCATCGGCCGCGTTGGGCGACGCGCCGGTCGGAATATGCGTCGAAGGTGCGCCCTTGGCGCCGATGCCGTTGTGGCAACGCGAGCAACCGGTCGTGACGTTTTGATGGTCGAACACCGCGCCGGCCCAGCCGATCGTCGTGTGGCAGAGGTTGCATTCGAGCGAGGTGTCGAGATGCCCGGGACCCTTGCCCTGCGCCTGCACGTTGTTGTGGCAGGTCGAACAGGCGCCACGCACCTCGGCGTGATCGAAGTTCACGGCAGGATTCCACGCGACCGGCGTGTGGCAGGACTCGCACCGGTTTGAACTGAGTATGTGGTTCACCGGCTTGGCCGTGGCGCGCACCGCGGTGCCGACGCCGTGGCAGGCGGCGCAATCCTTGGGCGTGCCCTTGAAGATCGCGTTGACGTGGCAGGACTCGCACGGCAGGTCGCGATGCTGGCCGAGCAGTTCGAATCCCGTGGTGAGGTGATCGAAAGGCGTTCGATCCGCGGCCTGCGCATGACGTGCACCAAACGCCAGCAGCAGCGCGATGATCGCGAACACGCCAGGCATCCATCCGCGCGATGCGAATGTCATCCGGCGGCGGAACCCGGTCGTGTGCGCGGCGTTCATGGTTCGCCTACCGGGCGCGGCCGCCCTGGAAAGTCACGGTGCCGTGGCAACGCCCGCATTGCCGGCCGAACTGGCCCGAATGGATGTCGTCCTTCTGGTGACACGATATGCAGTCGGCTGACAGCTTCACTTCGCCGGCGGGCTTGCGATGGCAATCAGCGCAGTTGATCTTGGCGTGCGCGCCGGTGAGTCCGAAGCCCGTCTCCTTGAGGTGATTGAACACCCAGCTCGACCATCCATTGGGCGTGTGGCAGGTGTCGCACTGGGCGCCGAGCCCGCCCTTGTGCACGTCGTCCTTCTTGTGGCAATCGACGCAGCCCGCCTTGGCGTCATGGAAGGCCTGCGTGCGATGGCATTGCGCGCAGCCCACGACGATGTGCAGGCCCAGCAACGGGAAGTTCGTCAGGTCGTGGTCGAATGCGATGTCGCTGTGCCAGTCGAGCTGCTGTCCATGGCAGGTGTCGCAGGCAGTCGAGAATTTCGCGCCGTGCGGATTCGCGCCGCGGTGGCAGGCGATGCAGTCGGTGCCCAGTTTCTGCGTGGCGACGTTGGCGGTGTGGCACACGTGGCAATCGAGCTTCGCGTGCACGCCGACCAATGCGAACTTCGTTTTCGCCAGGTGATCGTACTTGACCGGCTGCCACTGCTCGTCGCCATGGCAGCTGTCGCACTGGAGGCCAAACCGGCCGGCGTGCGAATCATCGGCCTTGTGGCAGCCATGGCAATCCTTCGGGATCTTGTCCTTGAAGGTGCCGCTGCGGTGGCAGCCCGCGCAATCGATCTTCGAATGCTGGCCGCGCAGCGCGAATCCCGTCTCCTTCTCGTGGTCGAATCGCGCGTCAGTCCACTTCGCGGTGGTGTGGCACTTGCCGCAGTCATCGCCCCGCTCGCCGCGATGCGCATCGTCTGTCGCGTGGCAACCCACGCAGGTTTTCGGCGTCGGCTTGTAGCGGCCGCCCAGGTGGCAGGCCCCGCAGCTGACCGCGGCATGCGCCCCGGTGAGCGCGAACGCCGTCTTGTCGTGATCGAACCGTGCGCGAGTCCAGTTGTCCTGCCCGTGGCAATCTCCACAGTTCGTGGACAGCTGGCCCCCGTGGTAGTCGTCCTTCTTGTGGCAGCTGACACAGTCGAGTTGCGCCTTCCGGTAGGCGTCACCCGGCTTGTGGCAACTGGCGCAGGCCAGCGTGCGATGCGCGCCCGAGAGCGGAAAATCCGTATGCTCGTGGTCGAATTCGAGCTTGTTCAATCGCACGATGTCGCCGTCGCGGCCGAGGTGCTCGGTGTGGCATCCGGTGCACTTGCCCGCATCGGCGTTGGGCATGCGGCCATGGAAACCATGCCGCGAGCGCACGTCGGCGGCGATGTCCTTGTGGCAATCGAGGCACAGGGCAGTCTGTCGGCTGCGATCGCTCCGGTCGTGGCAATTGGTGCAGGTTTCTTCCAGCTTGGCGTGCGCGGTGACAACCTTGCCCGGCATGAGCAGGCTCTCGACGGACGCGCCAACCGCCGCCGTGCTTCCCGCCAGACTTGCCGTTGCCATCCAATACACGAGCCATTTTCCTCTTGAGCCAGCCACGAATGCGGTCTTGGACGTCAGTACAGGAAGTTGACCGAAATCACGTGGACGATGCCGGTGATGACCGTCATGATGAAGGCCGGCACATGCGCGAAGTGCCAGAGCGAAAACAAGCGCACGTACATCTGGTGCTCGCGCACGCGGCGCGCGGCATCGAGGCGGCGTACCGCGTAGCCCATCGCCGTGACCGAGAGTCGCGTGCCATGGGCCGCCATCGTCGGCGACCGCCGCGCCGCTTCGACCACCATGCGGCGCACGCGGCGTTCCAGCCGCCAGCGCGCGAAGACCGAGCGGAAACCAATGGTCACCGGATAAAGCACGGCCGCGACAGGCGTGCGGGCGGGGCGAAACAGCCGCGCCTCCTCCGCCTCGATGGCGGTGAAGAATTCCGGCAGCAGCGGCACTTCAGTCGTCTGTTTTCGCAGCTGGTCGGCGGTGGACTTCAACTCCTCGAGCGAGGTGGCGTGGCTGTCCCAGCCGCGGTAGACGCGCGTATAGATGTATCGTCCGACGAGACCACTGCCTGACACCGCCAACATGCAAAACAACGCCACGTTGCTGTTGGTCGCGCCCAGCGAAAAATTGGAATGGAACAGCACCAGCAGCGGCCCCAGCACGCCCAATATCATGTGCGCCTGGAACCAGCCGGCCACGCCGCCGAAGAATCGCAGCCACGAAGCCCGCTTGCGCGCCGGATACACCAGCAACACCAGCATCATGGAACCACCGATGATGCCGAGCCAATAGCCCAAGCCCCGCTCGGGCGTGATGTAGCGGTTCAAATGCCCGAGGAAACCGCACAGCAACGCAACCACGACCGCGAACCCGAAGGCCCGCACCGGCGTCACATGTCGCGCCAGGAGTCCCATGGCCTAGCCAATGATCTTTTCTATGACGACGCGGATTCGCGCCCCTGACCCTGGTACCAGGCGCGCGCTGACGCCCTGGAAATCGCCCGGCGCCGGCATGGCCTGTCCGGTGCGCGAAGTGCGCGCTTCGATCGTCACAAATCCCGCCGTCGACAGCTTGCGCATCGGCAGCATTGCCTGCGAATCGTCGAGCTTGAACGCGATCGGCCAGCTGGCGGTCGTCGACGTCTGCCAGATGGCGACCGGCGGGCCCGGCGAATCCACGGACTTGGCGACGACGAACAGGGTCAGGCCCGCTGGAATCTTGTTCCTCAGCGCAGGAGCCACGTCGACTTCTCCCTGCACCGTGCCGTTGCCTATCGCGGCGACGGCGCCCGGGCTGGCACCGTTGCCCGCCAGGCGCTGGTCTTCGGCCAGGTTCGCCGCGACGACTTTCGCATCCGGCGAATCGGCGCCGAGCACGCTCGCGAGGCGCTGCCAGGTGAGCGCGGCCGCCGGGTACTGGCCGGATTCATGCTGCAGGCTCGCCTGCAGCCACAGTGCCTTCGGGTGCCGGGGATCGAGACGCAAGGCATTGGCCAGGTACTGCGCAGGCTTTCCCTGCAACGAACGGCCATTGAGCGTCGCGGTGACATCGGCAAAGTCGGCCCAGGCATCGGCGTTCATTTCATTGCGCGCCGCGAGCTTCTCGTACTGGTCGCGCGCGGCGGCATAGTCACGGCGATTGCGCGCGGCGTTCGCGGCCGCCAGCAGCTGGGCACCCTGCGCCGACAGCGGCGCGGCAACCGGCGTCGCTGCCGTTGCATCGGCGGGCGCGGCGCCCGATACGCCGGCTTCGGGAGGAAGCTGCTTTTGGCGCGCCAGCGCCGCGTCGTCCGACCGCCCGAGAAATTCGTAGGACTTGGCGAGCAGTTCCCAATCGCCGTCGCTCCCGCCGCCGTTTGCGAGCCGACGTTCGAGACCTTGCACCGCGGAGTCCATCGACGCGGCGGTCTTTGCCGAAGCCGCGCCGCTGGTCGAAGCGACCGGTGTCGAATCGCGGCCCAGCAGCTGCGGCGTGCCCAGCGCGACATACAAGGCCAACACGACCGCCAGCGCACCACCGCCGATCCACGGAACCCAGGCAGGCAAGGCGGTACGAAGCTCGTCGCGCGGTCTGCCCGACAGCCAGGGGTAAACGACGAATAGCACGGCGATCGTGCCCAGTACGCCCGCGATGAAATAAAACATGTTGGCGGAAGTCACATCAGTCGACACCGGTCATCATCGCGCAGTGTCTCCTAGCAGGCGATGACATGGATTGTATAGCCACGTTACGTTGCGTCGCAGTGTCGCAAGTGAGATACAGCGCACATTTCGCGACACCTTGACACCCGCCACATCGCGCGGAACCTTGCCCGCTGTACAGTGCGCGGTGATCACACCGCGATCGTTACCCGCACCCTTGGGACCTGGCTTGGCATCGAATCCATGGATAGCAGCGCCTTAGTCGTTTATGCAGCCCCGCTGCTCGTCACGATGCTCTGGTACCTGCATCGGCACCGGCGCCTCGAGAAGAAGAGCCGCGACGTGCACAAGGAATCGACCGAAGCCGGGCTCATCGAGCCGGCGTCGCTCCATCCCTCCATCGACCTGACACGCTGCCTGGGCTGCGGCGCATGCGTGCGTGCGTGCCCGGAATACCCGGAGCACACGGTGCTCGGCCTGATCGACAACAAGGCGCACCTCGTTTCCCCGACCGAATGCATCGGCCACGGCGCGTGCAAGGCCGCCTGCCCTGTCGACGCGATCACGCTGGTGTTCGGCACCGCGACGCGCGGCATCGACCTGCCGGTGCTCGATCCGAACTTCGAGACCACTGTGCCAGGTGTCTTCATCGCCGGCGAACTCGGCGGAATGGGCTTGATCCGCAATGCCCTGTCGCAGGGCGTGCAGGCAACGAAGGCGATCGCCAAGCGCGGCAACAAGGCCCGCGACAAACGCCTCGATATCCTGATCGTCGGCGCTGGGCCCGCGGGCCTCGCCGCGGCGCTCACCGCCAAGTCGCTGAGCCTCAGCTATCGATGCATCGAGCAGGATTCACTCGGCGGCTGTGTTTACAAGTATCCGCGCGGCAAGCTGGTGATGACGGCGCCGGTGGAACTGCCGTTGGCCGGTCGATTCCACTTCCGCCACACGTCAAAGGAAGCGCTGCTGGCGAAATGGACCGAGATCGTCAAGCAGCATCAATTGCGCATCCAGACTGAAGAGCGCGTCGAGGCCGTGGAGAAAGACGGCGACGGTTTCATCGTCCGCACCTCGAAGGCCGCGTATCGCGCAGGCAATGTGCTGCTGGCCATCGGCCGGCGCGGCACGCCGCGCAAGCTCTCCGTGCCCGGCGAGGAACTGCCAAAGGTGGTCTATTCGCTGGTCGATCCCGATCAATACAGCGGGCAGAAAGTGCTCGTCGTGGGCGGCGGCGACAGCGCGCTGGAGGCCGCGGCCAGCGTCGCGGAGCTCGGCAACACGCAGGTGACACTCTCATACCGGGGCGAAGCTTTTGCCCGTGCGAAGACCAAGAATCGCGAGCGCGTGCAGGCCGCGGCAGGCCGCGGCAATCTCAAGTTGCTGCTGTCCTCGAATGTCCGGCACATCCACGACGACCTGGTGATTCTCGAGCAGGCAGGGAGCAAGGTCGAACTCGACAACAACGCCGTCATCGTCAGCGCCGGCGGCGTGCTGCCCAACGAGTTCCTCAACAAGGTCGGCATTCGCGTCGACACGAAGTACGGGACGGCCTGATGCGCGGCGTTCTCGTCTTGCTGGCCCTGCTGTCGGGCGGCGGTTGGGCCGTCGGCTCGCCGCTGCCACCGGATCCGCTCGACACGGCGAAGGCGGCCTTGCGGACACGCGATTTCGCCACTGCGGGCAAGATGCTGCGGCAGCGCGCCGAGGCCGGTGATGCGGCCGCGCAGCTGCTGCTGGCATTGATAAACCTCAACGGCGTCGGCACGCCAGTCGATCGGGCGGCTGCTGAACTCTGGCTCCGGAAAAGCGCCGGGCAGCACAATGCAACAGCCGCCTATCTGCTGGCCGGACTGCTGGCCAATCATCCGGGCGACGACGGTGCGGAAGCCCGCTCGATGCTGCATGCGGCTGCGACACTGGGACTACCCGCGGCGCTCGAAGATGAGCGTGCGGCGCGCCTGCCGCTCGCGCCCGAATGGGCCGGCATCGGCGATGCGGCGCTGCAATCCGAACTGGCCATCTACGCGGCACGCAACGGCGATGTGGCCTGCCTGCATGCGCTCGGTGATGGCGTCGCAGCGTTGCGTGATGCCTTCGGCGCGACGATGCTGGCGCACGCGGTGGGCGCAAACTCAATGCCCGCGGCCCAATACATGGTGGATCACGGTGGCGATGTGAATCGCGCCGACAGTTTCGGCGTGACGCCGCTGATGCTGGCGGCGCAACTGCCGGATACGCGCATGCTGGCATTGCTGCTCGCGCATGGGGCATCCGTCGACGCTTCCGACAAGCAGCAGCGGACCGCGCTTTTCTATGCGGCCCGCGCGAATCACGCCGAGGCCGTCGATGAACTGGCCAGGGCCGGCGCGGCGTTGACGGCGGCGGACAGCCGCGATGACACCGCCCTGGATGCCGCGCTCAGCATGGATGCCGATCGCGCCGCCGCGCGGTTGCGCGCGCTGGGCGCGAAGACCCACGCCTCGCATGCCGTGAAGGTCGCGGGATCCGGAAAATACGACGCCGCGCGCACAGGCGAAATCTACCGCGATTGGCCGGCAGTGGCGCTCGCGGTCGCCCGCGACGATGCCGATGGCGTGCTCAAGGCCCTGGCCGCCGGCACGGACGTGAACAGCCGCGTCGCGCAAGGCGACACGCTGCTGCACGTCGCACTGAATGCAAACGCCGCCCGCAGCGCGCACGCGTTGCTGGCCGCGCACGCCAACCCGCGCCTCGCCGATAAGCGCGGCCGCACGCCGCTGGTTCTCGCCGCCACGCAGGGCAATGCCGCTATGGTGGACGCGCTGCTCGAGGGCGGAGTGCCTCCCGACGCGCGTGCCGACAAGGAGGCGACGCCGTTATTGGCCGCGGTGCGGGCCGGCCGCACCGAGATCGCGCGGAAACTGCTGGCCGCCGGCGCCAAGGTCGACCAGGCCGCGGACAATGGCGAAACGCCACTGCTCGCGGCCGCAGGCAACGGCGACGATGCGATGGTGCGGCTGCTGCTCGACAAGGGCGCCGCGGTCGACACCGCCAGCGCGCCAGGCGAAACGCCGCTGCGCCGAGCGGCGCAATCCGGCGCCGTGCCGGTGGCTCTCTCGCTGCTGGCGGCCAACGCGAATCCGAACATCGCTGACAAGGATGGCGTCACGCCGCTGATGTGCGCCATCAGCTTTCGCCAGGAGTCGCTCGTCGCCACGCTGCTGGCGGCACACGCGCGCGCGGACGTAACCACGGCCCGCGGCGACACTTCGTTGATGCTCGCGGCACCGCGCGGGAGCGAAGCCTTGGTGAAGTCGCTCCTGCAGCATTCCGCCGCAATCGACCGACAGAACAGGGATGGGGACACGGCACTGATGATGGCGAGCCGCGCCGGCAACCTCGCCGCCGTGAAAGCCCTGCTGGCGGGCGGCGCCAGCACTGCGCTGCGCAACGGCAAGCGCGCGACAGCGACAGACGTCGCACGGGATCGCGGCTTTCCGGCCATCGCCCAGGCCATCGAGGGCAAGGGCTGAAATCGATCGGCTAGTCGTCCTGCAGTTGCTGGCCGGGGAACAACTCCTCGGTGAATCCGAACTTGCGCAGGTCCTTGATGCGCGTCGGGTACAGCACCCCGTCGAGGTGATCGACTTCGTGCTGCACCACTCGCGCATGGAAATTTTCCACGCTACGGTCGATCGGCCGGCCCCATTGGTCCGAGCCGGTGTAACGCAGCCGCCGGTGGCGCGGCACCCACCCGCGCATGCCGGGCACCGACAGGCACCCTTCCCAATCGGACTCGCGGCCGCCGCTCAACGGCTTGAGCTTCGGATTGACCAGCACCGTGTACGGCACAACCTCGGCGTCCGGGTAGCGCGGTGTCCGTCCGCCGCCGAAAATCACCACGCGCAGCCCGACACCGATCTGCGGGGCGGCGAGACCCGCGCCGTTGGCGGCGCGCATCGTGTCTTCCATGTCCGCGATCAGCGCCAGCAGCGAGGGCGTGCCGAATTCGGTCACCGGCTCGCTGACGGCGAGCAGCCGGGGGTCTCCGATGCGCAGTATGGGTTTGACGGCCAAGCTAATTCCCGCAAGCCGCCGCCGGCCCGATCAGAAGGATTGGCAATGGCGGCTGTGTGATCTTAACATGTGCGCCTGCAGGGGAATTCCGCTGCCCGCGACTGCTCAATACCGTTTACAGAGGAAGCACATTGATGAAATTCCTGTTGCCTGTAGCGTTGCTTGGAGCCGCCGCCGCGGCGCCCGCCTTCGCCGAATGCGTGCCGCCCACGATTGCCGTGAACATGCCCGACGGCTCGAAAGCCACGATGGACGACATGCTCGCGACGAAGCGCGCGATCAAGGATATGGATGCGGCCGCGCAGCAATTCGACGACTGCCTCATCGCGGAACGCGATGCGAAGATCGCGGCCGGTGGCGATTCGATGAAGGAAGACCAGAAGGTCAAGATCAGCAACGAATACGCCGATCGCCAGAACGAGGTCGCCGACAAGCTGCAGAAGATTGCCGACCAGTTCAACGTCGAAGTGCGCGCCTACAAGGCCAAGGCTGCTGCGGCCGCGCCCGCTGCCGGCGCTGCGCCCGCCGCGACGCCGCCCGCCAAGCCCTGAGCTTCGCGCGCGGCGAGAGGTCCTAGAGCTGCGACGCGTTTTGCGTGTCGCAGCTCTCGATCTTGCCGCCCTGGAATCCCTGCTCGAACCAGCGCTGCCGTTGCGCTGAGGTGCCGTGCGTGAATGTATCGGGCACGACGCGGCCCTGCATGCGCTTCTGCAGCGTGTCATCGCCGACGGCCGCCGCGGCGGCCAGCGCCTGCTGCACTTCGCCCGGCTCGATGATGCGCTGATCCTGCATCGCCCAAACACCGGCCAGGCAATCGGCCTGCAATTCGATCGCGACCGAGCCGCCATTGGCGCCGGCGCTGGTCGAGCCGTTCGTCAATCCCAACAGATTCTGCACGTGATGGCCGACTTCGTGCGCCAGCACGTAGGCGCGTGCGAAATCACCGGGCGCGCCGAATTCGCTGGCGAGCTGGTTGAAGAAATCGAGGTCGATGTAGACCTTCTGGTCGCCCGGGCAATAGAACGGACCCGCGGCCGTGCTCGCCGCGCCGCAGGCCGAGGCCACTTCGCCGTTGAACAGCACCAGCGTGGGCTTCGTGTACTGCTTGCCGGCCGCGGCGAAATACTTTGTCCACACGACTTCCGTTTCACCGAGCACCGCCGCCGCGAAATCACCCTGCGGGTCCTTCGGCCGCCCGGTCACGCCCTGCTGCTGCGCATCGCCCGCGCCCTGCGTCATCGATTGGCTGGCGCCCAGCAGGCCCATCAGCGTGCTGGGGCTGACGCCCATGAAATAGCCGACGACCAGCAGCGCGATCGTGCCGAGGCCGATGCCGTGCACCGGCCTGAATCCGCGCCGATCCTCGACGTTGTCGCTGCGTTGCATGTCTTCCAGGCGCATGGTGTCTCCGCTTGATCAGTGGGCCGCTGGTGGCGGCGGTTCGAGGCCCTTCGTATAGAGTACCTTGCCGTCGGGGCGGACGATGACCGCATCGACGTCGCCGAGTTTCTCATAGATGCGGATCGCTTCCTCCGCGCCCAGCACGAACGCGGTCTTCGACAGCCCGTCGGTGCGCGTCGCCGTCGGCGCCAGCACCGTGGCGCTCCGCACCGCGCTGGCCGAATGCCCGGTGCGCGGATCGATGATGTGGTGGTAGCGCACGCCGTCCTCGTCGAAATAGCGCTCATAGTCGCCGGACGTGGAAATCGCGGTATCGACCAGCGGGAGCCGCGCGATCACCTGCTCCTTGTGGTCGGGATGCCGGATGCCGACGATCCACGGCTTGCCGAAACGATCGCCGATGATGCGGCTGTCGCCGCCGGCCGAGACCAGCGCGTGCTGGATGCCGCGCTTCTGCAGGATCTCGATGCCGCGGTCGACCGCGTAACCCTTGGCGATGCCGCCAAGGTCGATGCGCACGCCGGGCTGCGAGAACCGCACGGTGCCCGTGGCACGGTCGAGCAGCACGTGATGGTAGTTGACGGCGGGCAATGCGGCGTCGATCTGCTGCTCGGTGGGCCGATGGCGCGCGCGAAAATCGTACATGAAGCCGACGCTGGCATAGGTGATGTCGAAGGCGCCGTCGGTGATGCGCGAATACTCGAGCGCCGTCTCGAGCAGGCCGAACAACTCCTTGCTGATCTTCACCGGCCCCTGCGCGGCGTGCGCATTGACGCGCGAGATCTCGCTGTCGGGCTTGTAGGTGCTCATGTCGGTGTCGATCTGGCGCATCTTCGCCATCACCGCATCGATGTCGCGCTCGCCGGCGGCGCGATCGTCCGACCACAACTCGACGACGATGCGCGTGCCCATCGTTCCATCGACGGTGCGTGACAGCCATTCGGCGCGCGCCGGCAGGGCCAGCGCGAACCCCAAGGCCGCCGTGGCGGCTGCAAGCCGGCGCACGGAGCTGCTCACAGCGTCAACCGTTCGCCCGGGGCCGGCATCGTGACCGGAACCTTGGACAGCAGCGCGGCCAGCGCATTCATCGAGCCCTGTTCGCCGTGCACCAGCAGCGTGCGCTCGGCGCCGCCGACGCGCGCGTGCCAGCGCAGCAATTCCGCCTGGTCCGCGTGCGCGGAAAACCCGTTGATCGTGTGCACCTGGGCGCGCACCGGCACCTCCTCCCCGAACAGCATGATGCTGCGGGCGCCGTCGATGATACGCCGCGCCGGCGTACCACGGCTCGCGAATCCGACGAACACGATGCTGGCGCCACTGCGCGGCAGGTTGTTCACCAGGTGATGTCGGATGCGTCCGCCGGTGCACATGCCGGAGCCAGCCATGATGACGGCGCCGCCCGCGATGCGGTTGATGGCCATCGAATCGCCCGTGGCGCGCACCAGCCGCAGGCCCGGAAAGCCGAACAGGTCGGAACCGCCGGCCAGCAAGGCCGCGGCCTCGGTGTCGTAGCACTCGGGGTGCGCGCGATAGACCGCGGTGGCCGACACGGCCATCGGCGAATCGACATACACCGGCAACTGTGCGGGCAGCGCGCCCGATGCGACCGCGGCGCGGAGCGAGTACAGGATTTCCTGCGCGCGTTCCAGCGCAAAGGTCGGGATCACGACATTGCCGCCCCGCTGGATCGTCGCGGCGATGACGCCGACCAGCTCGGCGACGGATTCGGCCGGCGAGCGATGGTTGCGATCGCCGTAGGTCGATTCCATCAACACGATCTCGGCCTGCGGCGGATCGGGATCGCGGATGATCGGCCGGCCCGCCCCGCCGATGTCACCCGAGAAGAGCACGCGCCGCTCGCGGCCGTTCTCGTTGACCCGCACCAGCACGTGCGCGGAGCCGAGGATGTGGCCGGCATCGTGGTAGCTGACGCGCAACCCGGGGGCGAGCTCGATCTCCGCGCCGTAGGCCGCGGCGCGCCCGAACAGGCGCATCGCCGCGGCCACGTCGTCCTGCGTGTACAACGCTTCGACGGGCTTGCCATTGCGCGCGTGCCGCGTACGCCACTCGGCGTCTTCCTCCGACATGTGTGCGGCATCCAGCATGACGATCTGCGCGAGTTCGGCAGTGGCGGCGGTGGCGATGATCTCCCCGCGGAAACCGCGCTTCACCAGCAACGGCAGCCGCCCGCAGTGATCGAGGTGCGCGTGCGTCAGCAGCAGGAAGTCGATCGCACTCGCATCGAAACCCAGCTCGGCCGCATTTTCTTCCTGGAGTTCACGCCCGCCCTGGAACATGCCGCAGTCGACCAGCAAGCGCTTGCCGGCGCATTCGAGCAGGTGGCAGGATCCCGTGACGTCGCGGTCTGCGCCGTGGAATGACAGTTCCATCAGGGTTTGCCGCCAAAGATGTCGTTGCCCGAATCGCGGTACCAGGCCACGATGCTGCGCCAGATCGAGGCGGCATCTTCGGCGAACCAGAACAGCTCGGCATCCTCGGGTTCTATGACGCCTTCGTCGACGAGGAATGGAATGTCGACCACGCGCCGCCAGTACTGCTCATCGACGAGCACCACCGGCAGCATGCCCGTCTTGCGCGTCTGCAGCAGCGTCAGTGCCTCGAACAGTTCATCGAGCGTGCCGAAGCCGCCCGGGAAGGCCACCAGCGCTCGGGCGCGCTGCAGGAAATGGAGCTTGCGCATCGCGAAGTAGTGGAAGCGGAAGCACAGCTCCGGCGTGATGTACGGATTCGGGAACTGCTCGTGCGGCAGCGAGATGTTGAGTCCGACGCTCTGCGCGCCGGCGTCGAATGCGCCGCGATTGGCCGCTTCCATGATGCCCGGGCCGCCGCCAGTCATGACGACCGTGCTCGCATGGCGCGGATCGGGATTGCAGCCGGCCACGAGACGGCCCAGTTCGCGCGCCACGTCGTAGTGCCGGCTGTGGACGTGCAGCCGCGCCGCCACCGCCGCGCGCCGGGCAGCCTCGACATCCCCCGGCGCCGCCGCGGCGGCCGACCGTGCCGCTTCGAGCCGGCGTGCGGACGCCGCCGGCTCCTGGATGCGCGTGCTGCCGAATACGACGATCGCGTGGCGGACGCCCGCGGCCTGCAGCAGCAGCTCGGGCTTGAGGTAATCGAACTGCAGCCGCAGCGATCGAGTGTCCTCACGCTGCAGGAAAGCCGGATCGGCGTCGCCCGGCAGGTAGCTGGGGCTCGCCATGATGGCTGCGACGCGCGCCGGGGCGTCCGGGTCGTCCGCAGCGGATTTTGCGGTCTGCCACGGCAGCGGGGCGCGGCGCGGTTTCTTCATCGGCGTTAGCGTAGTGCGTCGCGACCGTTCACGCCAGTTCAGCCGCCGCGCTTCACCGGCCGAGCGCGGCCTCCAGCAATCCCTTCTGCGCCAGCCAGTCGCGATTGTAGAGGCGCGAAAGATACTTCGAGCCGCTGTCGCACAGCACCGTGACGATCGTGTGCCCGGGCCCGAGCTGCTTCGCGACGCGGATCGCGCCCGCGACGTTGACTCCGCTGGTGCTGCTGAGGAACAGGCCTTCCTCGCGCAGCAGCCGGTACACGCAGGCGACGCTCTCGGTGTCGGGGATGTGCACGGCGTCATCGACCGGCGCGCCCTGCATGTTGGCCGTGACGCGGCCGATGCCGATGCCCTCGGTGATCGAACCCGAACCGGTCGCCTTGAGCGTGCCGTTGCGGATGAACTCGTACAGGGCGCTGCCCGGCGGATCGGCCAGCACGGTGCGCACGCGCGCATTGCGTGATTTCAGGTATTCCGACACGCCGCCGAGCGTGCCGCCGGTGCCGCTGGCCGACACGAAGGCAGCGATGCGCCCGCCGGTCTGCTCCCAGATCTCCGGCCCGGTGCTGTTGAAATGCGCGCGGCGATTGGCGACGTTGTCGAACTGGTTGGTCCAGTAGGCGCCGTCGATCTCGCCGGCCATGCGGCCCGCGACTTTCTGGTAGTGATTCGGATCGCTGTACGGCACCGTCTTCACGCGATGCACCTCGGCGCCCAGCGCCTCGATCAACGCGTATTTCTCCGGCGACTGGTTGTCCGGCATGACGATCACGCAGCGGTAGCCACGCGCGGCGCATACATGCGCCAGGCCGATGCCGGTGTTGCCCGCGGTGCCCTCGACGACGGTGCCGCCGGGCTTGAGCAGGCCGCGCTGTTCGGCATCGACGACGATTCCGCGCGCGGCGCGATCCTTGACCGAACCGCCCGGGTTCATGAACTCGGCCTTGCCGTAGATGTCGCAGCCGGTCGCCGCGCTCGCGCCGCGCAGCCGGATCAACGGCGTGTTGCCCACCGCCGCGAGGAAATCGGCCGGATTGTTCATGACTTGCTCAAGCTCCTGCAATGGAATCATTCGTTGCAAATTGCGCGACGTCGCCCACGACCAGCAGCGCCGGCGCACCCACCTCCGCCGCGCCCGCCCGCGCCGCAATGTCGCGCAGTGTACCGGCGATCACGCGCTGGCCGGGTAGCGTCGCCTGTTCGACGATCGCCGCCGGCCGGTCGGGCGGCGCGCCCTGTTCGATGAGCCGGGCCACGATCTGCGGCAATTGCGAAGCGCCCATGTAGAACACGACGGTCTGCAGCGGCGCGGCCAGCGCGCGCCAGTCGAGCGCAGCGGCCGCCTCGCCCATCGCGGTGACGAAGCAGACCGACTGCGAAGCGCCGCGGTGCGTCAGCGGAATGCGCGCGCTGGAAGCGGCGCCGAGCGCGGCCGTCACGCCGGGCACGACGATGACGGGCACCCCGGCCTGCGCCAGCGCAACCAGTTCCTCGCCGCCGCGCGCGAACACCATCGGATCGCCGCCCTTCAGTCGCGCCACGCGCCGGCCGCGCCTGGCATGCTGGACCAACAGCTCGTGGATACGCTGCTGGGTGGTGCGGTGACTTCCAGGTTGCTTGCCCACGAAGACGCGCTCGGCATCCCGTCGCACGCGCGCCAGCACGGCCTCGGGCACCAGCCGGTCGTACATCACGACATCGCACTGCTGCAGCAGTTGCTGCGCGCGCAGCGTGAGCAGGTCCGGGTCGCCGGGACCGGCGCCGATCAGCCAGACGATGCCCATCCGCGGTTGCGCACTTGCGCCGGTTGCGGCATCGCCCGCTGCGGCGAGCTGCGCATCGAATCCGGCATCGATCGCGGCGGCGGCGAGCGGTGCGGCCAGTATTTGCTGCGCCAGCGGGCTGTCGAGAAAGTCGTCCCAGAAATGTTGGCGTGCGAGCATGGCCGGCAATGCCGCGCGCACGCGCTCGCGCCGTTCGCCGGCGGCGCGCGCCAATGCACCCAGGCGCTCCGGCAGCAGCGCTTCGATGCGCGCACGCACCCGGCGCGCCAGCGTGGGCGTGGCCCCGCCGGTACCGATCGCAACGATGACCGGCGAGCGATCAATGATGGAGGGCATCAGGCAATCGCCGGCAGCCGCGTCATCGACGACATTCACCCAGATGCGCGCCGAGCGCGCCGCCGCGGCCACCTCGTGGTTTGTTTCCGCTGAATCGGTCGCAGCGACGACCAGCACGCAATCGCCCAGCGTCGCCGGCGTGAATCGCTGCGGCAGGAATTCGATGTCCGAGCGGGATGCCAGCGCCTGCAGTTCCGCGCACCGCTCGGGCGCGACGACGCGCAGTCGCGCCCCCGCGGCGTGCAGCAGCGCGGCCTTGCGCGCCGCCACCGGGCCGCCGCCGACGAGCAACACGCGCCTCCCGCGCAGGTCGACGAATACGGGCAGGTAGTCCAAGCAATCCCCTGTTATTTGCGGCCATTATCTTCAGGCCACTCATAACATTGGCGCATAAGTGCTTGAGCTGACAATGCCATGACCGCCGCGACCGCAGGTTCCGGCACAATGGCAGGATGACCCGGTCTCGACACGATGCGGCCAGCGCAGATCGCCGCGCCTATCCCCCGACATTGCGCCGGCTGCGCCAGGATGCGCATGTGCGCGCGCTCACGCGCGAAGTGCACCTGCAGCTCGATCAGCTGATCCAGCCGTGTTTCGTCGCGGAGGGCAGCGCCCAGCCGCAGCCGGTGCCCGGCCTGCCCGGCGTCATGCAGGAATCCCCTGAATCGCTGCTGCGCCAGGTCGAGGCCGACCTGAAGGCGGGCGTGCACGCCTTCCTGCTCTTTGGCGTACCGAAGGCGCGGGCGGAGCGGCACATCGACTGGTCGTTCACGGCCTCGCAGGTTCGCGCGCTGAAGCAGCGATTTGGCAAGGATATCTGGCTCGCCACCGATGTCTGCCTGTGCTCTTCGACACCGCACGGCCACTGCGGCGTGCTGAACCGCGAAGGCGACCACGTCGACAACGATGCCAGCGTGCACGAGCTGGCCGCCGCGGCGCGCGCCTACGCCGAAGCGGGCGCCGACTGCGTCGCGCCCAGCGACATGATGGATGGCCGCATCGCGGCGATCCGCGCCACGCTCGACGACAATGGGCTCGAGCGCACCGTGCTGATGAGCTACTCGGTCAAGTTCCAGTCGAGCCTGTACGGGCCGTTTCGCGTCGCCGCCGATTCGGCGCCGAAATCGCAGAGCGCGCTGCGCGATCGCGCCAGCTACCAGCTCGATCCGGCGCGCAGCGGCGATGCCTGGTTGTGCGCCGAACGCGACGTGGCCGAGGGCGCGGACATGCTGATGGTCAAGCCCGCGCTGCCCTATCTCGATTTGCTGCGCGAACTGAGCCGTGAATTCCCGCAACCCTGGGCCGTGTACCACACCAGCGGCGAATTCGCGGCCCTCGAAGCGCTGGTGGCGCAGGGATTCGCACCGCGCGCCGCGCTCCATCGCGAGATCCTCACGGCGTTCAAGCGCGCCGGCGCCAACATGATCATCACGTACGGCGCCCGGCAGGCGCGCGAACTTCTGGGCCTGTGAGCCTCGCTTCGATCCATGACACGCTCTGAAGAACTGTACACTCGCGCGCTGCGCGTCTCGCCGGGCGGCGTGCATTCGCCGGTGCGCGCGTTCCGGAGCGTCGGCGGCACGCCGGTGTTCATGACCGGCGGCCAGGGCGCCACCTTGCGCGATGTCGATGGACGCGAGTACCTCGATTTCTGCATGGCTTTCGGTCCGATGATCCTCGGCCACGGCAATGAAGCGGTGCGCGCGGCGGTCATCGAAGCGCTGGGCCGGGGCTGGAGCCTCGGCACCTGCGAGCCCTACAGCCTCGAACTCGCCGAATACATCACGAGCCGCATCCCCTGGGTCGAGAGTTTACGCTTCGTCAACTCGGGTACGGAGGCTGTGATGTCGGCGCTGCGCGTCGCGCGCGCCGCCACCGGGCGCTCGACGATCCTGAAATTCGAGGGTTGCTACCACGGCCAT
>Ga0209023_10002799_pt1 | contig 21350 bp, 40 predicted proteins | sample LakOneMetagenome_FD_187468 | JGI IMG/M metagenome (GOLD analysis project Ga0209023, IMG submission 187468) | Freshwater and sediment microbial communities from Lake Erie, Canada (SPAdes) (version 2) | ecosystem: Environmental > Aquatic > Freshwater > Lentic | place: Lake Erie, Canada...
CGCGAATTTCTCCCAAGCCGCTATAATCGCGGTTCACTGCTGCGGGGTGGAGCAGTCTGGCAGCTCGTCGGGCTCATAACCCGAAGGTCGTAGGTTCAAATCCTACCCCCGCTACCATCGTTAACTGACACGGCGCAAACTCTGCAAAGAGAGCGCCGTTTTCAGTTTTAAGAATCACACTTTCGCCTATAAGGCTTCGCATGGCCTCACGAGCCGCAGGCACGTTGCGGCCGTAGTGTGCAAGCTTCTGAACATTGGCGTCCCACAGTTCGCGCATACGCGGTATGAATTGGCTCGGCTGATTGGTTTTTTGTACTGCCAATTCATCCTGGGCGACACGAACAGCGGCCTCGGCTTTTTCCAATTCCTGTTTGGTGCTCGGTGTCAGTATCCCGGCACGAATGGCGACCAAGATGTTTTCCTGCAATTTTTCGGCTTCGACGAGTTTTCGCTTCGACACATCGAGCGTCGGTGCTGAATTCTTCAATGCAGCCATCGCGGCCTTTTTGAATTTCTGGAAACTGTCATCGGACAATAAGTCTTGTTGAATGCCGGCAATCAACTTCGATTCGACCAACTCACGAGAAACACGCAGGGTACTGGAACAAGTACCGCGATCTTTTGCTGTCGAACAGCCGTAGCGGTAGCGATCGACAACGACCAGCGGACCGCCGCACGTTTCGCAGCGAAGGATTCCAGACAGCAAATACTTCATTGGACGACCACCAGTGCCAGTGGCGCGATGATTTCGTTTCAATCTGGCTTGTACTGCATTCCATGTGGTTGCATCGATGATGGCCAGCTCAGTGTGCTCAGTGGTAATCCATTCCGACGCTGGACGCTCCCGGCGAAGACGTCGGCCGCTATCGGGGTGTTTAACCCAGCGACTACGATTCCAGACCTGACGGCCAGCATAAATTGGATTGGCAAGAATACCGATGCCACGACGGACATCACCGTGAATTGCTGTCATTGCCCACGAACTACCACGCGCCGACACGATGCCGTCTTCATTCAATCCGGCAGCGATCTGCCTGGCAGTGCGGCCCGATAAGAATTCCGAAAATATACGACGAACGATTTCAGCCTGTACTGGATCTGGCTCACGTTTGCCGACTTCGGTAATACGATAGCCGTAGGGGAGCCCGCCGGCCGATGCTCCGGCCAGTGCACGGCCGGTTAAACCGCGATGCGTTTTCTCACGAAGATCATCAAGAAAATTCTCCGACATCAAGCCACGGAAACCAATATCGGTTTTGTAGCCCTTGCGAGCGGTATCAACACCATCACTCACGCCGACAACGCGAACACCAGCAAACGTCAGCCGCTTTATCGCGGTTGCACTTTCGATACTGTCACGGCTTAAACGAGACAAGTCATCGACGATGATGACATCGAATTGTGCAGCATCATTCAACAGCCGCAGGTAACCTGGACGATCATTACGCGAACCACTGATTTCAGCATCGCTATAAACAACAGGGTCAGCCCATCCCATGCGTTCGCAATAGGTGCGACAGTTCCGAAGCTGGTCCTCAATGCTAGACGCTTTCTGATTGTCACTGCTGTATCGGCAGTAGGCGGCAGTTCTCATGGCGTGGATGCTATGCCGCTTTCGTGGTAGCGGGCAATACGGGATTTGTGTCCGGTTTGGTTACAGGCAGTACCGGTGCGGGTTCGCCTGTTAGATAACCTTTCACAATATCAACGGCCATCGCTTCGATAAGCCGGTCCATGTCGGTGGTGTTCGAGTTAGTCATGCTTAACTTTTAACCCGTGGTTCGATTGCCAATGGTGGGTGTGGCGTAAAGTGGGTGTGATAGCCAGGCCAATCGCTATCGTTCGGTGTGCCAATCCATGCAGGCTCGTCAATCGGGAATTTCCACCACGTTACTGGCCCCATGTCTTCGTGGTATTCCTCAATGGGTCTAGGAATGACGTGGAACCTAATTTGATCGTGCTGCGATTTTGAAAAATTAAGCAGCATGGTGACATCGGAAACAAGTACCGGAACCGACAAAGCATTTCCATTGGCACCGCGTATTGCTGCGTTGAGTCTCGATAGCGCTGCTTGTACCTCAGACATTTCGATCATGTCGGTTCCTTTTGTGATTCGGCAAAATCTTCAGCCGTGATGTGGAATTTTTCGCCTCGGATTGGTGCAGTCCAGCGGTGGCCACGACCGTAGGCTGTTTTTCCATCCTTACGTCTGACGTAATGAACGCCTGACGTATAAAGCGTGTGGGTGTGCCTGATAGTCGCGCACGGTTCGCCAACAATTGCCTTGCAGTGAGAGCACGGCACTTCGATCACGCAGCGGTCAGTGAGAACCCACCTGGCGCGTTCATTCGGAACCTTGACCATTACCAGCTTGCCGGTAACGTCATAGGCCACAAGGCTGATGTTCAATTGCTGGCATCCGCTCATTAATTTTTCCCAACGCCAGACATGACAGCTTCTAGAGCGGCACGCATAAAAATAATTTCATGTTGTGAAATAGTGGCGTGTCCAGGGGAGTGAGCAAGACACGCTTTAATCACCATTTCATCCGTCACGGTTTGGCGGTCCATTAAAGCCTCGGCAGCATTCAGGAATAGCTCACAAACCCACCTTGGCAGGGAGTTCACCATCATTGACGAGTCGAGCAGTTGCACCTGCAATTTCGTTGAATTTCTGACTGGTTCTCGGTTCTGAACGATTTTATTGCCGCGTCGGAAGTCGAACAGTTCTTCGAGAATGTCGGCCAACTCCATGCAATCAATTTTCACCGGTTCCATTGGTGGCGATCGTAGAATAAGGATTCGTTGTGCCAGCCATTGATCGTTGTGCCATGGTTTTTCGACAGTCGTGTTCATTTCTTCGCCCTTGCAGCTCTGCGCGCACGCTTGGCGGCGTTTTTATCTTCACGGCTCTGTACGTCCGCCTTAGTGCGTTTTTCCTTGTCGCGGGCTTGCTTCGTGGGTTGCGAATGCGGACCGGCAATACCACCAACCAATCCCATCAAAGCCAATGCCATTAAGTGCTTTCTCATTGCTGCTTACTCCATTTGTATTGGCCAGCGCACCTTGGGCACACCCAAGCTGCATAAGGGCTATCTGGTTCGCAAAAAATGACACTCCGTGTTTCCTTCCATCCAGCATCGGACATATGCTTATCGCTGTAATATTGGGGAATTGGCGTAGTTTTGTCGTCTTCATCACCACGATGATTTTTCCTGCCGCCACACTCGATAAATCTACTTTTGGTTCCGCCTAAATAAAGAATTGCGCTCGGTATTGAAGCTAATTCAACAACGTCGCTCATTTTTTGGCCCTCGCGGCACGACGTGCCAGTTTTGCAGCTTGTTTTTCAAGACGGTCGCCGTGGTCGTCGATCGAGCGATCTGCCTTCGACCTGGGCGGTGGCTGGGTTTTGTTGTTGGCAATAGCCGCATCTAGCCCGGACGCGAATCCGGACAGGTTATGAAAAAATGCTTTATCGCGTTTGCTCATAAATAGTTCTCCTTTATTGCCACCATCAACACACGACGCGCCTGCCATATCGAAACGGCTTTTTCGCGATCTACTTCAACGGCCCCTGCACGAATAGCCGCCGCACGGCGGTTCGGTGTAAGGTCGTAGTGGGGTGCTGATTTGCTGTTCTGAAACCAAGCCAATTTCATGCCGATCTTAGCCGCGACTTTGTGAAGTTCAGAAAGGTCTTCGGTGTCGGTGAACATATGGCAATTGGTAGTTGCACGACCGCGCAGCTTCCAGCCAAAGTTTCCGAGTGGGTCAACGTAAACGGTCATTGGTCACTTCCAAACATATCGATAGTGTTTTCGCATCGTGGTGTCGGCAGTGGTTCGCCAAGCTCCACAAAGGCCGTGCACTTCGGACCGGTTTCATCGCGTACCCATTCCTTCGGGTAATCCGGATGGTCGATATCGAAAGAGAAGGTCGCGCCAAGAATCGGGCAGCCTTCATCGACGTCACGCTGGCAGTTGCAGCACCAGTGACCGATGAATACTTCACCTTCTGTGCCGTTCGATGGTCGGAATTTTTCAGCCATCAGAATTCACCTTTTGTTGTTTAATGAATAAATCCACGCATCCCAAATGCAGCGGTACCGGGACACCGTTTTGGAAGCGCATCGTGTGGCGTACCGGCATCATGTCGGCTGATGTGCTAACAATTTCATCCTCGCAATAAGCGCACATCGGACTCACGTCTCTGAAACGTCGAATTGTTTGCGGGCCGGTGCGGTCTCTCATGCAATTTTCCTTTCCACCGTTTCGTAGAATTTCAGCAAGTCGGACAGGTTGGCTTTAATCAATGCCTCTGCAACACCCGGGCAGACACTGTTGCCAATGAGTTTCACCTGATCGGTTTTAGTTATCGGTTTTCCGTTGGCACCGAATTCGATGACGTAGCTGTCTGGGAAGCCTTGGGCGCGTGCTAATTCGCGTGGCACCAGCATCCTCAGCGTGATATCGATTAGCGCGTGGTCGCCGACTAGAACAACATCCGCAAGCACCGGGAAATGTTCTGGCAGGTATTCATGCATGAATGCAGCGCACACCCTGGCCTTTTCGAGCTGTTCAGGCGAAAGGATGTTCGACGGCACCTGTATAACTTCGACCAATCCCATGCGCGCCTTTGTGGGCACTGTGTGCATTGGTTCATCGCAACCAGACCATTGGCCGCCTTCGCGGTAATACTTGATGAGGTATGCCGATACAACTTGTTGGTGAGTACCAGTGGTGCATATCGTGGACATCGGTGTATCGATGCCTCGGCCTTGTTGGCCGGTGTTTGCTTGTTCCATGTATGCACATACCAATCCCATTGCATGCGCTGCACCTGCTGGCCTGGCCATGTCACCGCCGGCCGTAACCGTGTGTAGCGGCTCGTCAATGCTGGTACCGACGCTGCCGGTGCGGAATTTGGTTATGTGGGCTGCCACAAGCGCGTGGTGCGTTCCTTGCCCGGTTACCGTGCCAAGTGGAGCGGTAACATCATCGCCCTGCAGGTGTGACTCGCTGGTGCCGCGTAATGTCGTCAGTGAAGCTGCCACCAAAGAGAAGTGACCGCCTTTGACCTGGGCGACTTGCGTGCGTAACGGTTCATCGACATTGAAAACGCGCTGACTGCTTGAGTTGGCGTGTTCGGTCAGGAATGTCGGTTTAACGACATACGGCTTAGGATTGTTGAGTACATAACGCCAAAGACCTTTGGCGATACGTCGATTGGTATTTTCGGCAAGTGGTTTTTTCCGACCGAAGATCGATTTCGCCGGCAGATTAAAATCAATGCATTGAGCCGCCGTATTCCATGGCAGCAATTTTCCTGTCGGATTCTTCGCATGCGTCGGCGCTGGCCAAACAATCGGGCGACCATCGCACCTGGCTGAAACATAGAGCCGTTTTCGGATTGTCGGCACACCATAGTCGGCAGCCACCAATTCACGGTGCTCAACTTTGTATCCCAGTATTTCAAGCTTGCGAACCCAGCGACGGAAGGTCATGCCCTTGCGAATTTTGCAGGGTTGACCGTCTTTATTGAGCGGTCCCCAGTCTGCAAATTCTTCGACGTTTTCCAGTTCAATGAGCCTTGGTTTTACTGCTGCTGCCCACTTCGTTACCACCCAGGCCAACCCACGGATTTTTTTGTTGCGTGGTTTACCGCCTTTGGCTTTGCTGTGATGACGGCAATCAGGCGAAGCCCAGAGGACACCGACCGGCCTGCCGCCGGTAGCAACAACAGGATCGACTTCAAACACGTCACAGGTGTAATGCATCGTGTTTGGGTGATTGATTTCATGCACGGCAATCGCCGTTGGATTGTGATTCACTGCAACATCCGGCTCACGATAGGCCCGACTTATGCCAAGGCTCGCACCGCCACCGCCGGCAAACAGATCCACCACGAGTTCTTTTTCAAACTCGAATGCGGATTGTTGTGATGAATCATTCATATGCTGCTCCGTGATTGGTGGAAATGGTTGCCGGTACTTTCCCGGCTGTCATTGATCGCCTGATGTAGCTGGTAGTTTTCAGCGTTAGAACCGCATCCGCTTCACACTGCGCTCTCGCATTACCTGTCAAGCCGTACTGACTTAGAGTGTTGTTGCAGACTGTCTCGGTTGGAAATCCCACCATCGATCAATGCCGAACTTATATCCCGAGCCTCGGCCACGGTCTCAAAGCGATTAAGGGGAGAAAGTGCCGATGTAAACTTTCGCTTGTTCGCCAATGCCATCGGACAGGATTTTTTTATAATCCTGGGTGATTTGCTCAAGAGCGGCTTCTTTTTGCACGATGCGAAGAACACAAAGCGGTTCATCGTTGCCAGTCATAACGTCGAACCGAACCGTGAATGTGTAATCCGGCAGACCGTTGTAAGGTATGCACTGGAACTGGAAGCCATCAGGCAATAAGTTAGAGCTAGCATCGATTTTTTCAAATGCGCTTTTCGTCTGCCCGAAATTGCTTATTTCGTGCTTTGTTTCGCCAGCTTGCTTGATAGTGATATTCCGGATAGCCGTGATCGCGCTAACCAAATTCATGGGTGTAGCGGTGGAATCGATAGCCATTAAGCAGGTAGCCCAATCTTCGAGAAAATTGACTATCGTTTGCTGTGAATAGGCGCGCCCATCAACAGCAAGCAAAGCAGAAAAAGCGGCCGTTTTCTTTATTTTCAAACTTGCCTTGTCATCACAATGGCCTGGGTTTTCAAAATCCCCGTAGTTGTAGATCGCTTCTGCTTCGAAGGTTTCGGCATCGATGAAAACATGCGGCTTGCCTTCTTCCCGGCTGCGGTCATGGACATGACTAATGAAATCGTTGGTCGAATTGGTTTTGTAGATCCCGCGAAAACGAACCCGGTTTGCCTCGTATTCTTCGAGGTCAATCAGTCTGTTGTCGCTACCGATATACATCCTCCGATCATTGACTTCCAAAACCCTCGCCGACTGGGCGGCAAGGGCTGTTTCCTGAATTAACTTAACTGCGTCAGCTTGCATTTCAAATTTCCTTGTAAATGGCGGGGAAGCAAAGCGGGTTAGGCTTTGCTGGTTTCAAACATCCGTTGCTGAGTGTCCGGAAACAGGGTCAGCACACCATTGGCCCCGACATGCACAGGCGTATTGCTTGCCTGTTCTTCGGTGATCTTCCCTTTGATCATTGGCTTGACGTAGGTGATCTTGTGCTGGATGTCGATTTGGTTTGATTCACCAATGCACTTCATGTCGAAAGTGATGGTGACCTTGCCTTTACGGCGGGTGTAGGTAACACCGTTGGCCACGTCGGCCATGGCGTGTTGCACCTTTTGAACGAAGACACCGCCGTCGAGATCTTCGAAAATGTTGTCGGTTTGTTTCACGGTAATTCCTTGGAATGGGCGGGTTTTTGTCGCTGGCTTAGACGTTGCTCGGTGATTCACCAGCCAATGGGCCGGAATTCAGCCAAAGCCGTTGTTTCAGCAAGTAGCCTTCGAGCTGCCAGACCTGATCGATGGCATCTTCGCGGGCAATCTTCATGCCGATATCGGCATCAAAGTTTTCTGGTGCTGCACAAGCCGACTTTCCGAGAATCGTGAAGCCGTTTTTCAACACCAGCACACAGATGGTGAGAAGTGACATTTGCTCAAGCGTTGGCGCACCAGCGAATGCTTTATCGGCAGTGGTGAAATACTCAGCAGAGATAAGGCCTTCGATCTGCTCTTTGGTGACGCGCGGACCTGGGGAAAATTGCTGGCCGAGTGAGGTAGCACCGAGATTGGCGGAAAAATTGACTGCCGACATTGCTGATGTCGCCAATTGTGAAGGTGCGTCGAGATTGGCATGCACATAACCGTTGTTCAGGCAGCGCTCGTAAACGGACTTCGTATTGGTTTCGTCGAGATCGAGAGAGTCAGGAACATAGCGACCTCCGATCATCGGAAGGTCGTCAAGGTCGGAGCCTGAGCACCAACGACCCAGCAAGCGTTCTGCGGATTGATCCGAGAAACCAACGGCGTCGGGGTGCCGTGTACGCAGGTCGTGTGCAGCTCGACGGATACATTCCGGTTCGTCTTTATTAACGAACATCGAGAATTCGGAGCCATTACGGCCTACGAGGGTGATAGCTTCCAAGTTGTACTTGGCTTTTAATTCGCTTGCGAGTTTTATGAACTCAGGTGTATGGGTTCTTTCATGGATGCACATTGTTATTTCCTTGTAGTTGGCGGTTTTTTGCAGCTATCGCACTGCTGGTGCGTTCAAAAGGTTTTGGTTTTTTCCCTGCACGCGCATAGTCAATTGCGGTGTAGCAGGAAGATCGATCTGCATTTGGATATCGAGCACGCAAATCATTTGGTAATGCGGTTTGCAGAAACTTTGGTCTTGCTATCAAAATGTCAATCAGTGCTCGCATGATTTCGTTTTGAGTCATTTTTTTAATCGCCGGAATATCAGGCAATGGTTCTTCGGTGAGGCTGGTGCCGGGAACGAATCCCCAGCCTGCTGGCGCTAAAATCATCGAATTGTTTTCCACAGTGTTTTGGGTGAATTGTTGGATGAACGAGCATTTCCGTATCCGACTTTTTCGATACGCTTCCTTGCGACAGCCATCCGAGTAACGGCACCCCAAGCACGACACTCATCTGGTTGTGGCAGCCCCATTTGCTCCGCCCAAGTTCTTGCGTCTTCGATAAGAAATTCGCCATGAGTGAAGTTCGCAAAAGCAGTCAACATGCCAAGTGCTTGGTGTGTCCAGCCTTCTTCATCCGCGTTAGCATGGTCGGCAGACGATTTAATGCCTTGCTCTTTTCGCATTGTCGCGGCGTCAAAGTCGATGCTGGTTTGGTGAGCCATACGTTTGTCCTTAAACGATTGAACTTTCGATTCGCATTGCTCTGAACACGGATGCTGGAACCATCCAAAACATTGCGATGGCATAGATAAGCGCCAGTAAAAGAACACTGATCGTTATTGAACAGGCTCCCACCGGGTTATCGCCGAACACTTCATGCCAGTAGTCAGCGATAACTTTGGCTCTCTTGGAGAAGCGGCTCATGCTTATTCGTCCGTGCCGATAGGTGTGCTGCCCGGTTCATTGCCGAACAGGTCAGGCGTTTGTTCTTCGCCGTAGTATTCGATTTCGATGCCGAGCCGTTCTGCTTCGATACCGTCTTCAAAAGTCGCTTTGCGAATTTCGATTTCGGCGCGTAGGCGATTGACCAGGTGCGTTGATACTTGGCCGGGGGTGGCACAATCGACGGCAAAGGTTTGGCCGAAAACTTTGGCGACGTAAGGGCGGGTTGATGGTTTGTCTGACACTTTGTTCTCCTATGCCTTTTTGGCGTTGTGGTCTTCGATTCCCCAGAACACGGTCAGGCAAGCAGCGACGTCGATTGACGCCCTGTGTGCACCTTCCAGCTCTTGGCCTGTGAAAAATTTGTAGGCTTCGCCGAGCTTCGGTTTTTTGAAGCCTGCTTTTTTGCCAGCGAATGGCACCTTGCAAATCGGGGTGGCTTCGACGCAGCTACACCGCGATGGCGCTGCCTTGAATGCGTCGGCAAATTCATCGCCGTATTCGAAGCGTTTCAGGCCGATACGGACCATGCGAGCATCGAAACTTTCGTTGTGGCCAAGCCTGAATTCAGCTTTCTTCCACATTTCGACGAACGTGTTTATCACCAGAAATTCACTGATGCCGACAGCATTGGCAATTTCATTCGTGACGCCGTGCACGTCGATGGTTTCCTGCGGAATTACCCATCCGTCTGGTTTCACGATCAGGTCAATGCTGGCGACGGTTTCACGGGTGTCGATATCGACCAGTGAAGCGGCGAGCTGCACGATGTGCGGTTGGCCTGGGTCGCTGCTTGGTTGGTCCCACAGCGGCAGGCCTGTTGTTTCCGTATCGAATGCAAGTAGTAATCTCATTTCTTTTTTTCTCCGTCGGCTCGTCCGAGCCAGTAACCAGCGATGGTGTAAAGCAGGACCAGAACCGTGCCGATAAAGGCGCGCACGGCTTCGGTGGTGGTGATGTTGTCGATGGTCAGCAGAAGAAAAAAAATGGTCACTGCGGCATAGACGATGTTGATTACACGGTCATGCTTTCTGCGCATTTCTTCGTCCTTGCTGATATCGATGTCTTGAGGGTTACGCATGCTTAACCTTTATGCCGCAATTTGCCGGCCGTTAGTTTTCAAATCCAACCAAACCGACTTGATGCCGGGAATCTTTGGTACTTCTTTCAGCGTGGCGCACACGATGACTTGCCAATCGGCTTTGCTGAGGCCGTAGAGCCATTTCAGGGCTGGACCGCGACTGTTCATATCCAGCACGTCAAGCCGATCAATTAGCAGCAATGGCAGATTCACCAGCTTGCCAAGGGCGTAGCAAATCGCGACATCCATGCGCCAGCATTCAGACTCACTACAAAGCGCGTAGGGAACATCGCCCAGGTTAAGGGACATTTCCGCGTCGATACGAATGGTGGCCCAGCCAGCACCGTCTGACGCTTCCTTGAGTAGATTATTGATAGGGTCGAGAGTTTGAGCGATCAACATGGCAGGGATACCGTTTGGTCCCAGCATGTCGGCAGCCTTTTTGAATTCCTGCACCAGTTGATGTTCACGCCTTGCACGGGAGGCCAAACCATCCAGTTTTTCAGCGTCGGCGCGTTTTGCCTTGTACGTCGCCAGCATGGTGCGAAGACTGACTTCGCGGTTTGCTTTCATGTCGCGCTCGGTTTTTAAGGCTTCAACGTCCACCGACTCACCGGCATTTTCGAGCAATGCCTTCGACATCTTCGCAGCGGTGATGTTTTCGCGAAGTTTAGTGAGCTGGGTTTGCGTTTCGGTCAGTGCCGCTTTTGTTGTCGCCAGATCCCGCGATGCTTGTTCCATCGCCACCAAATCCACTTCGACCGGTACTTTCAAATTACCACGGTCAATGATGACGGCTTTCTTGCAGTGCGGGCAGGGTGTGGTGGAGCCTTGATTGCCGGCGGCATGTACCGCAAGTTGCTCAACGGCTTCTTTCAAGCCCAGTTCTTTGGCTTCACCACGGGTCAGGCTTTCCAGCAATTTTGGCAGCTTACCAGCCAGCTCGGATTGCCTGGCACGATCACTTTCAGACATCGCCCGTGACGCTGCCCCGATGGACTGATCGAGCCCCCTTATTTCGGCCGATACTTTCGTCAATGCGGTTTCGCATTCGACAACAGTTTCGAGTGTTGGCACATCTTCCAATGGTTCCGGCGCCCAGCCTTCCGATTTCAGGTCGCCGTAGGTTTCACCGGTCAATGCTTTCCATGCTCCCCTTGACTCAGTGGCGCGGGTTTGAGCATGTTTTTCGGCAGCTTCGAAGCCCTTGAGAATATGCGGCTTCAAATCTTCGGCGACGGTGTTGGATAGACCAGCGGCTTTTAAGCGTTCGGCAATGGCTTCCGGGCTGGCTCGGACCTGCAACAATTCGGACAAAGTTTTACGACGTTCGATTTCGGTTTTCGCCATGAACGCGCCATGTGTCAGCACCCACGAAGCAAGCTCCGAAAGTGCTGGCACTGGTACTTTGCCGATGTCTCCGGTTTTGATCACTCTCCGGATTTCGCGGCCATCAACTGAGATTGATACCGACCCATCCTTCGCACCGTGCGTCGATAGTTTGATGTACGACGCTTTACGCTGGACGCCTCGTGGTGTTTCACCCAGCAGGGCAAATCGGATGGCATCAAGTAACGATGACTTACCACTGCCATTGGGCCCGGCAATGATGGTCATTGGGTCAAAGTTGATGGCGAACGCGGGCAGGCCGAGCCAGTTTTCTGTTTTGAGTTTGGATATCAACATTATTCGACTCCGAAAAAGTCATCTTCCGATTTACCGTTTGAGCCGGTTTCGGGAGCAGCATCGGATTCAACCACTTCGGCATCGACCGCTTCCCCAGAATTTTGCATTTGCTGAGGGGTTTTTGTTATTACCTTTTTCTCATGATCAGGTACGACCGGTTTGGCAGCACCCTTAATTTGCTTGCGCAATTCGGCTTCCATGTCCCTGACATCGGTTGATGCCGCGCCTGCTGTTTGTGGTTTTTTCTTATCCACCGCTTCGGACCAACTCGCTTCACCGTCACGAATGGCAGCATACAAGCCGCGCAGGTCGGTCAATTCTTTTGGCGTCAGCTTGTCAGCATCATGGCCAAGATATTCCTTGATCTGTTCGACGCGGATACCAATTTCTCCGAAGTTGTCGAACAGCGTCAGCTTTGCCGTATCAGGGTCTTTGGCATCTTCATTTTTCTGGGTTTGAATGACGAAATACATCGCTTCGTCGATTAAATCACCAGGTATCAAACGCAGGCCTTGAGTACGCACAGCTTTCGAAATCAAAGCATTTTGTTTATTGAGAACATCGTCCTCGGTGGCTTCAATCAAACTGACTTGCTCGTTGTAGCTGTTGGTGCGGACGCGGATAACCACATCACCAGCTTTGGGATTTTTACGTTCAACCGTTTTATCGATGGTGACGTCTTGTGAATAACCGGTGTTGGCTTCCGAATCGCTAACACTGACACTGACAATTCGTTTTTCACGGTCGTCATACACCGTCACGATGTCGATATTGATATTGGTCATGCAGCGAATGGCCGCCTCAGCAAAACGAATGCTCGGCCCACTGATACCCTTACCTATGGGCTTGTTGTATCTGGCAACCTTGGCGAACGATGGGCGCTTGCAATCTTTCAGCAATTTTTCCCGCACAACATCCAGATCGCGTGGATTACGCAGTGCCATAACATAGCGGGCTTCTACCAGTGCGCGAGCTTTACTGGCGACGGCTTGTGATGCTGTTTCATGCATCACGGTAATCGGGTTATCGATTGAATTTAGTGCTTGAAGTGATTGATTCATAATGTTCTCCGTTAATCGTAGTGAGCGTAAGCTGGGATGCGCAGCTCAGCCGTTTCGTCTTTGTTGTAAGAGGGCCACTTGTTTGTTTTGACGGCCTCAAAAAGTGAACGCATGTCGCGATCTAACAAGGTGTAGCCACGTTCTTCGCTGGCGATGTCAAGGACATACACGGCAACTGCATAGGGCGGTGCTTTCTCAACCGCGATGAAAATAAAGTGTTTGATTGGTTCGCCACACTTCGCCCAGCCATTGCAGTAATGGCCTTTCTGGACGTGATAGCGATGGGCATGCACGGCTTTGGCAAATGCTTCTGGTGAAGCATCAAGGCAGCTTTTAAGGTCAACGGCGAGGCCGAACTCTCTGAACCATTTATCCATGCGGGCTTTGCATGGCAAACCTGTTAATTCGTCGCGCCAGCAGGCGGTTACTTCATTATCACCGCCACTGATATAGCTGGAAGCAGTCGGGTGATTGAATACCGCTTGTTGCATATACGATATTTGGTCGTATTCAGGCGTCGAAATAAAATCCTTGTCGGCGCGTTGTTCTCTCCACCGTGTGAACTTGGCCCGATTGGTGCTTGATTGCATCGAACCGAAATCGGGTAGTTGAATCCACTGGTTTTCGAATAGCTCCGGCTCAAGAACTGAACAGTGCAGGGCACGTCCGAAATTTAGTGCTGGGGTTGACTTGTCTTCCTTGGACTCTGCCCATGCTTTGTAGTGGTAAAGCGAGCGGCTGACGTAATCGAGCCCCCCTTTGTTTGCTTCACCCACGGTCCGGCGGTAGTAATCTTCACCCGGTACATCCAGATGAATCCCTTCGCCGTACTGGTCCACAAGAAAGCTCATTAAGTTCCCATATGCTTAACTAGGTTACGCATACTAAACCTAACGAATATTACTTTGCAAGCACTTTTTTTCGATTATTTAAGGGCCAGTTTTGGCCAGTCGCGCAATACGCTTTAGTACCGCGTCTGGAATGCCTGGCTCATCGGCCAGTGTTTCGACGATCTCAATGGCGGCGTCAGCAATTGCTTCGGGGCTTGTCTGCTCGGATGCGGCGATTATTATGCTGCGCCGCAGCATGGCGCGGCTAATGTTCTGCCCATATACAGCTTTAGGCTCAGCAACCAGCAGTGAAGTAGGGCTTACACGCTCTGGGCCCGTGCCAGAAACCAGCCACTCAAGGGCGAAGCCGGTAACGGCTTGTAGTGCCATCATGGTGGAATTCTGCGGGTTTTCGACAACACCGCGCTCCCACTGTGAGATTAAACCCTTCTTGGTTTTCGATCCGGTAATGTTTGCAATACCGTTTGCCAATTCTTTTTGGGTGAGCTTGTTCGTGATTCGAGCATGCTTAACCCGTTGGCCGAATGATGATAATAGTTCCATACGGTTCATAGGATAACTCCGCTTAACAATTTAAAACAACAATTTGGTTGACATCCTGAAATCGCATGGTTTAGCATGCTATACCTAATCATCAACTGCTTAACCTGAGCCAATGCCCAAGAAACAAATTCAACTCCTGATACCTATACAACACGCAATAGAGCGGTACGGACGGCCAGGCGATGCTCGTGGCGGACGTGCGGCACTAGCTGCAAAACTGGATATTTCCTCACAAGCCATCGGTCGTTGGGGAGGGTCATACATCCCTTGGCACCATGCCAAAAAGTTGCTTAAAAAAGACCATGGCTTGGCTGATCTGGCTGTAAATAAGCCTGTGGATGATAAAAATGAATCCAATTAAGCGGCTTACTGCCTATGTTTTGCAGCGCATTCAAGACCATGCTCGTGAAGTTCGCATCGAAACACTTGAGCACAACAAGAAATTCGCTGAGCAAAACGGCATGTACTACTTCCACAAAATGCTGATCGAAGACATCCGGCTCGAAAAACTCAAGCGGAGTCCAGGACAAGTCGCTCGTTTGGCTAAAAATAATGAAAAGAAGGTTAAGCATGACTAACTCTCGCAATCAAGCAGACAAAGATTTGCACGAAGCACTGCGCGACACGGGTTGTGTTTGCTGTCGTCTGGCAAAGAAATGGAATTTCAAAATTGTTCCGTTGTCGCCGCCTTTTATCTACACCGAAATCAATCACCGCTTGTCTGGCACGACTCGCATGGGACATCAATTCGTGATTCCCGAATGTTCGTGGCATCACCGCGCCGTTGCACCGATGGGCATGACGAAAACACAGGCATCGTTGATGTTCGGACCATCGCGCGCGAATGGCAGCAAGTTATTCCGAAAGGTGTACGGATCTGACGAAGCATTGCAATCGATTGCAATGGAAGCGGCGGGCCTGCAGTGATCGAAGAACCTGTCTTCGTTGGTATCGATTTAGGTCACGACGATAAAACCGTTGTGGCTATGCGGCGTGGAAAGTCATTGATGATCTTAATTGATTCTTTTCCGCATGAGCGTATTCGGCATTTACTCAATTTGCTAGAAACAAAAGGCGAAGTTGTTCTTCCGAGTAGCCCGTTAATGAATGGCCAACTAGGCCGCATGCAAGACGTGATTATTCACATGCTCGAAAAAGAACGTGCGGTAGTCCCCGACTTCAAATTACGCCGCAAAGATTTTCTAGACGACATCAACCAAAAAGCAATCAAGCGCTCATGGCGCCACAAGAAAGGCCGCTAATTATGAAATTTATTAAACGCATTCCGCGCGCATTGGTGAAAGCACTTTTTGTCTTCATCAATGAAGTTCTGTATCCGGTGATTACCGTAAAAAAAGAAATTACCCGCCCATTCCCGACAAATTCCGGTGGTTGGCCCGCACGCCGAAATGAAGACCAAACAACCTCAAAGCATGACAAGGGGCCGAAATGAAATTAAAGCTTTCAATTGCGTCCTGGGTGTTCAATTGGCTATTCGCTAACTATCCAGCGCAACGCCGTGCCGATTTTGTTATCGGTAATTCGCCTGATGCCTATCTTTATCGCTGGTATGTTTTTGGCAGAAAAAAGCACAAGGATGGTCGCACGATATCGAAATCCTTTCTCGGTCATCGCGCTTACCTGCATTGCTTCCAGCGCAGTGACGACGACAGAGCGCACCATGACCACCCAAGCTATTCAATCAGTCTTAGCCTGGTCGGTTCTGCCGTTGAGCACACCATAGAAAAGGGTGGGGTGCAAAAAACCCGCCAGCTTAAAACCGGCGACATCCGGTTACGGTCAGCCAAGTTCGCTCACCGCATTGAAATCAATGACGGAAACTACTGGACGTTGTTTATTTTTGGCCCGAATTTTCGTGAGTGGGGTTTTCACTGCCCTGCAGGTTGGATTCACTGGCGCAAATTCACCGCATCCGATGACGCCGGCAAAATCGGCGAAGGCTGTAGCGAATGAAAGAGAGCCCCATTCTATTCAATGGCGATATGGTCCGGGCTATTTTGGATGGCCGGAAAACCCAGACACGCCGCGTAATCACGAACGTCGATGGGATCGGGAAAGTAAACGAGTTAACCCCTACCATAACGCCTAACTATGGCTGGGATATGCGCGACAAACGCGGGCGGTTGTATGAACTCTTTCATGCAGATTTGACTGATAGGTGTCCGCTTGGAATGGTTAAGGATCGCCTTTATGTGCGTGAAACATTTCAAGCTTTATTTAAAGATGGTCTCGATTTTGGAAAGTGTGACTACAAAACCGGCGAAGGTTATGAATGCCGATACATGGCAACTGAGCCTGCAACCGAATTTTACGATGTTTACAAGAATAAAAGTTCGTGCGCTTCAATACCTTCAATTCATATGCCGAAATGGGCTGCTCGTATTTGGCTAGATATCATCGATGTCCGCGTACAGCGCTTGCAAGAACTCACAGACACCGACGCACTGCAGGAAGGTATTGCTGGTCTGGATGCCTATGGCAATCGTCCAACGTCCGTCATGGGTCAGTATCCGAACGCGTACCGTGCCGAATTCGGCCAGCTATGGGCATCAATCTACGGTCAGCAATCATGGGATTCAAACCCCTGGGTGTGGGCGATTACCTTCAAGCGGGTGACGCCATGACCTGCATTGCATGGGACGGTCGTAACATCGCTGCAGACAGGCAGTCCACATACTGTGGCACTAGAATCACTTGCACCAAACTTTTTAAGATTGATGGGTTCAGGTACGCAGCTACGTCTGGAAATAGAGATGATGGTTTGCTGTTGATTGAATGGTACAAGGCGGGAAGTGTTGTTGCCGATTGGCCAAAATTTCAGGAGCAAGAAAATTTTACCAACCTAATTGTTGTCGAATATGGACAACTGTTTTATTACAGCCAACAGCCGATAAAAATTAAGTGCGAAGATAAATTCTTTGCCATGGGGTCTGGTCGAGATTTTGCGCTTGGCGCCATGGATTTCGGTGCAAACGCAATACAGGCAGTGGAGATTGCCAATAAGTACAGCACAGGGTGCGGTCTCGGTGTTGATCACTTCGATGTTCTTGGTGGTCATGAAACATGAGCCAGAAATTCGCATCAGCCGACGGTGGTGGCTTTAACAACGAGACATGGCTCACCCCCCCCCATGTGCTTCATGCACTCGGCACGTTCGATCTGGACCCGTGTGCAGCGCCTTCGCCACGCCCTTGGCCGACTGCGATAGAGCATTACGAGTTACCGGTAAATGGGCTCGAAAAATCTTGGGTAGGTCGGGTCTGGTGCAATCCTCCATATGGTGCGGAAGCGGCTCAATGGTTGGACAAATTAGCCACCCATGGCAATGGCATCGCGCTGGTATTTGCACGCACAGAAACAGGCATGTTCTTCAAGCAGGTTTGGCCGCGCGCGCACGCAATTTTTTTTATAAAAGGGCGTTTAGCTTTCTGCGACCGCAAGGGCAAGCCAGCTCAATCGGCCGGTGCGCCGTCGTGCCTGATTGCCTACGGCAAAGAAAACGCACGGGTGCTTTCGATGTGTAAGTTACCTGGCCACTACATCGAATTGTTCCCAGTGGTCGCTGAGCAAACCGGCTTCGCGTTTGGAGCCACGTCATGAGCGATTCCTACACCAAGCCATTAAACCCGTTACGCGCGCCTCATGCTGCTTCTAAGCCACGCGGGGCAGGGTATGTATTGCACAACTACATCGGTGCTCGCTGGCTTGCCATGAGCCCCTATGCCATGAAGCTGCCGATGCTGGCTTGTTGCTATGTTTTTTTCTTCGACGGTGTTGCTGTTTACGTTGGCCAGACCTCGAACCTTAGGGAACGCATGTCCGACCATCGCCGCGGAATACTGACCCAAGCAAACGGGCGTGCTGTCTCGATGAAAGTGCACCCAGGCTATCGATACGGCGACTGGATGATGCGTGAAGTGCGCTTGATTCGTCGTCTCAGGCCGATATTCAACCGGAACGGGGTTCTGGCATGACACGACGCGCCACGATCAAGAACTGGGCTGAATTTCAGCACTACAAGGACCGCAACCCGCCGTGGGTGAAGTTGCACCGGAAGCTGCTGGACGACTTCAAATTCTCCAAATTGCCGATTGCTAGCAAGGCGCTTGCACCAATGTTGTGGTTGCTAGCAGCCGAAACGATGGATGGCTCAATTACGGTCGATGAGGAAGAACTTGCCCATCGTCTTCGCTGGAAATTGCCTGACGTTAAAGCTGGGCTAAGTCCTTTAATTCAAATGGGTTTTTTGATTCTTGCTAGCAAGCCGCTATCAAAGTGCGAGCAAGTTGATACACCAGAGACAGAGGCAGAGACAAATAAAACAGAAAAAGCTCTTGTGCCTGCGGCACGGACAGAAAGTTTTTTTGAAGCGTTCTGGAAAGCGTTTCCAGCAAGACCCGGTAAGGCCAAGGTCGGAAAAAAACCGTGTGCTGCGAAATGGAAGGCTCGCAATTTGGATGCTATCGGCGAGCAGATCATCGCCAACGTCGAATGGCAGAAGAAATTCAACAAGGAATGGGTAGAAGGCTACTGCCCAAACCCTGAGACGTACATCAATCAAGACCGTTGGGCAGATGGTACCGAGCTGGGCCCGGAGGGCGGACAGCCAACAGCACACCCCATCGGCGCCAGCCCGCCGGTAGTGCACACGGTTGAATCGAAACTACAGGCCGATATCGACTGGATTAACCACCAGGTTCACCTGTGCGTAATGAGCCCCATGCAAGCAAAAATCGAAATTGCAAAATTGAAGGGAGAAAGCCAATGACACCGAACGTTCAACCAAGTCGCTGTGGACCAAAAAACCCGAAGTTACGGTTGCGGATGATGCGATTCACTTTGTGGGTTCACGAGCAATTGCCAAGAGTTCCAAGCGTTCATGATATTCAGAAGAAATTTCATACTGACCATGAAACAGCAGCGAGCTGGCTTGATGATTGGGCTTTGTTGCGTGGTGAGTTACCGCAATGAGTGCAGGCGAAGACATCAGACGTTTACTGCGTGATGGCCCTGTAAGGCCGCGTTGGATTCATCGCCATCTTTTTTGGTACTCGAAAGTCACGTTATGGAACAACCTGATGCAGTTGCGAAAGATGAATTTGATCGAGAGAACAAAAACAAAACCCTATTTTTATCAACTACCCAAAACCACGCAGGAGAAACAAAATGTTTAATAAAAAAGATGTGATGGCCGGGGTTTTGTTCTATCCAGTTTTACTGACTACGCTCAAGCTTTCAGGCGTCATTGGATGGTCTTGGTGGATTGTATTGGCGCCACTGGTTTCTGTGTTCGCCATATTCAATTTGGCGATGATCTTGCTGGTTCTGCTGATGTTCGTTGGATTGGCTTGCGGTGCCATCGCCAAGCTGATCGACCTGTATGAAACCCGAAAAGCTGTAACAAGACGTAACAAAACATTAGGGAAATTTTAGACCCATACCACCCTACTTACCCGTACGCATACCTTACCCCCCAAACAAAGTCTCAACTGCTGATACCACCCGACGGCACTATAGCCGCCACATCAAAAAACTAAAAAAGGGAGTCTTATGTCAAACGTCAAAAGCCTCGGAAACATCTGGATGATTGCTGCAACCCAGCTCTTGGTAACCGTACAACTGGCGGAATACAAGGTTTTCATGGACAAGGCGGGGCAGCTCTATGCTGTCGAAAAAGAAGAAGACGCACCGAAAGATGCCAATTATGTCGTGACGGTCCACAAATCGACCGAAAACGCAGCGCCGTTCTTGTCAGCACGCCTGGCGCATGTGGCCATAACGCATTGCATAAAACCCTGAAAAACCAAACGAGAAAGTGAAGCCGCTTGCTGCGGTGTAAAAAGTTAAGCATGATTAACCCGAGGGAGGGGAAATGGCATGTTCAAAATGACTCAAAAGCAGAAGGAAATGGCCAACCTGCTGATGACCAAGGCCGAATACGACACCGTGACCGGGACGATCATGCACCGTCGTCTTGGCATCCCTGAAAACTTCATCGGGAAGCCTCTGGTTCACTGGTTCGACACACTTACCGCCGACCAGGGTAGCGACATCATCGGCAAACTACGGACGCAGCTCGAATGACCGCCAGCAAGCGCGGAGCCGAGCGCCGAGACAAGACGATGGCAAAGGCGAAGCTGGAAGTTCAGGCCGCGCGCCTTGGCGGGCCCATCCCGGCACAACCAGCCAAACCGAAGGCGAAGCCACGCCATATCGAAGACGACCACCAAGCCGCCTATTTCCGGTGGGTTGACCAAAAGGCGAAGCAAGATACGAATTACGGCTACATCTACGCAGTACCCAATGGCGGAAAGCGTATTGGCTACGAAGCCAAACGCCTGCAGGAGCAGGGGGTGCGTGCTGGTGTTCTGGACATCAACATCGACGTGAAGCGCACGGAATACACCGGTTCTTTCGCCAAGTTCGTGCCCGGCATGCGAATCGAAATGAAGCGCCCGATCGTGAAGGGTGAGAGAGACCCAAAAATATCGGAAGAACAGGTTATCTGGCTGACACGGTACAAGGCCATGGGCTTCATCACCTGTGTTTGTTATGGCTGGGACCAAGCCCGCGAAGCGACTGAGGCCTATTTGTCTGGCAAGGCCGATATCCCGCATCAGTGGGAGCCCGCCCCATGACGATGAAGAAGCACAACAGCAACAAGAACCCGGCGCACCCGTTTCGACAGTGGAATCCCGGAACGCTGTCCAAAGAAAACAACAAACCACCGCAGCCTTTCACCGTCTGGCGCAGTGACCGAATCAAAAAAAGATGATTTCCGACAACCCCGACGACCTGACCCCCACAGAGCGGTACTGCGAACGCGCCCAGGCCAAAGAGGCAAGGGAAGTGGCGAACAAGTGCGGAGGCTGTTTTTGCTGTCACCACCGCAACAAGAAAACCGAAGCCTTTGGGCTTGCCGAGTGTGGCCTGAAACGGCCGGCGAGATACAAAAAGCACGGCTGCACCTTCAAACCCGACTATTCACGGCTTTATCCCGGCCGACACAAGGACTGACCTGTGAGCATCGAATCCACCGCCAAAAAATTCGCCCG
>Ga0209023_10002800_pt1 | contig 21344 bp, 20 predicted proteins | sample LakOneMetagenome_FD_187468 | JGI IMG/M metagenome (GOLD analysis project Ga0209023, IMG submission 187468) | Freshwater and sediment microbial communities from Lake Erie, Canada (SPAdes) (version 2) | ecosystem: Environmental > Aquatic > Freshwater > Lentic | place: Lake Erie, Canada...
CGCCGAAGGCGAAGATCCCCACCAGGATCGCACCACCCATCACGAAGCCGAGCGATGGATCCCAGTTGCCTGCCAGGTCAAGGAAGCCGATCACCTTCGCGGGATCGGTCATGCCCGAGACAATCAGGCCAATGCCGAACAGGAGTCCGACCACTAAAGACATAAAGATTTGCATGTCGATTCCTTCAGTTGAGAACGTGACGGACGAGATAGACCGTGACGAAGCCGGCGAACATGAATGCCGCCGTCGCGACAAGCGAACGCGGCGACATGCGCGAAATACCGCAGACGCCGTGGCCGCTCGTACAGCCGGCGCCGTAGCGGGTACCGATACCCACCAGCAGGCCAGCGGCCACCAGCGTGCCGGCGCCGGCATCGACCGTGACCTCTGGCAGCCTCGCGAACAGGCCATACACCAGCGGGGCTGCTAGCAGGCCGGCCAGGAAAGCCACGCGCCAGCCGGCGTCACCGCGCACGGGCCGCAGCAGGCCGCCGAGGATGCCGCTGATCCCGGCAATCCTGCCGTTGAAAAGGATAAAGGCGGCAGCGGCCAGTCCGATCAGTACGCCACCGGCCAGTGCCGCCTGCGGCGTGAAATGTACCCAGTCGATCGTCATTGCGCTTCTCCTTTGCCTGGCTGGCAATACAATTCATAAAGAACCTGCATGATCGCCGTCGCTTCGCGGCTGTCGATCTTGTAAAAAATCTGCTTGCCCTCGCGCCGGGTGCTGACCAGGCCATCCTCGCGGAGTACCCCGAGCTGCTGGGACAGGGTCGGCTGCTGGATTTGCAGCAGTGTTTCGAGCTCGCTGACGCAAAACTCGCCTTGCGTCAGTTGGCACAGCAACAGCAGCCGGTCGGGGTTGCCCAGCACTTTCAGCAAGCCGCATGCTTGGGTTGCGGCCGCCTGCATCGCCTGGAGGTCCAGTTTCTGTACATCGCTCATCGTGAATCCTTCTTGTCTTTCGTTATCCCTGAAGATATTATATGCACTTACGATCTATATTTCAATATATTGTTGTTGAATTTCACCACCAGGAGATCACATGAGCATCCGTTACCTCGACAAAGATTTCGCAATCACTTCGCAAGTCGCGCCTGACGCCTTGCCTGGGCTGCGCGACGCCGGTCTGGCGACCATCATTTGCCACCGCCCCGATGGCGAGGGCCCCGACCAGCCGGCGTTCGCCGCAGTGGCCGAGCAGGCCGCCCAGTGCGGCGTGCAGGCGCACTACCTGCCGGTCGTGCCCGGAAAAATCACCCCGAGCGATGTCGAAGCCTTTGCCGCGCTGTACGCCGATGCACCCAAGCCGGTACTGGCCTACTGCCGCACGGGTTTGCGTGCCGAGACCTTGTGGCAGCTTTCCGAGGATCTACGGCATGGGAAGCGCAATAGCGTCGCCGGCGACACCGGTCAGTAAATCCATGGAATGAGTTTGCGGGTGCGAGCGCGGTAGGCCGGGTAGGCCGCATATTGCTCCTGCAGCCACGCTTCTTCCCGGCTCGCTTTGCGATCGAAAAAGAGCGCCATCGCCAGGGTGAGCAACAAGCGCAGGGGGCTGAGCGACCATAACGCCAGCCCGAGTGCCGCCAGCAGCACGCCGAAATAGATCGGATGGCGCACGAACCGGTATGCGCCATCGGTCTTCAGTTGTGCCGTCGGCAGCGGCCGGGGGAATGGCGTCAGCGAACTGCCGAGCGTAACCGCGCTGTGGCCGAGCACGGCAATCCCGGCCAGCGCTGCTGCGATGCCGATAGCATGAAAAACAGCCGGCGCCGGCCAGGCCGGACCGATGTGTGGTACCAGCGCAAACAACAGGAACAATGCCAACTGGGCTGCGACCCAGGCTTCGCCGCGGCGTCCGAATGGCAGGCTTTTGCGTCGATGCAGCGGCCGCGACGGCTTCATGGCTTTGTCACTTGGGGCTGCGCCAACCATTCGCGTCCTTTGAGCATGCCATTCCAGTACAACGGGGGCAGAATGCTCTTTTTCAAAAACCAGGCAAGCCGTGAAGGCCTGGTTCCATCGACCAGCCACGTCGGGAAACTCGGGGCCAGCTTGCCGCCGTAGGTGAATTCGGCCAGGACAATCTTCCCTCGCTCGACCGTCAATGGACAGGAGCCGTAGCCGTCATACGACGCGCTTCCCCGTGCCTTGCCGAGTTCCGCCAGCACATTGTGGGCGACCACCGGGGCCTGCTTGCGCGCGGCCGCTGCGGTTTTCGCGTTGCTGGTGCTGGCGACGTCGCCAAGCGCAAAGACATTCTCGTAACGGGCATGGCGCAAGGTCACCGGATCGACGTCGACCCAGCCGGCGCTGCCTGCAAGCGTACTGTTGCGAACGAAATCGGGCGCGACCTGCGGCGGTACGACATGGATCATGTCGAATTGCTTGACAACCGTCTGCTTGTTGCCGTCGACGCCAGTACGGCTGAAGGTGGCGGTCTTGCGTTCGCCGTCGACCGCGATCAGGTTGTCGCCAAAGTCGAGCCCGATCCCATAGGCCTTCACGTACTCCATGAGCGCGGGGACATAATCCGGCACGCCGAACAGCGCCGTGCCGGCACTGCAGAACGCGATCTCGATGTCTGGCAGCACGCCAGTCCGTTTCCAGTGGTCCGCTGACAGGTACATTGCTTTTTGCGGCGCGCCGGCGCATTTGATCGGCATGGCAGGCTGCGTGAACAGCGCACGTCCACCGCGCATTTTCTGCACGAGTTCCCAAGTATAGGGTGCAAGATCTACGCGGTAGTTGGAGGTCACACCGTTACGCCCGAGCGCCTCGCTCAGGCCCTCGACGCCTTCCCAGTCGAGTTTAAGTCCTGGGCAGACTACCAGGTAGCGATAGCCCACCTTGCTGCCGTCTTCAAGGAACACGGCATTGTGTCCCGGCGCGAATGCGGCAACGGCGCTGTTGATCCACTTTACGCGCCGCGGCATCACCGACGTCATCGGGTGCGCAGTGTCGGAGGGCCGGAAAATGCCGGCGCCGACCATGGTCCAGCCTGGCTGGTAATAATGGGTGGCGGCCGGTTCGATGATCGCGATATCCAGGCCGGGCGCCCGCGCCAGCAGGCTGGCGGCCGTTGCAATGCCGGCCGCTCCCCCTCCGACGATGACGATTTCGTGTGCGATTGCCATGCTGACCTCCGTGTCAACTGATTGTTCCTCAGGGCCTGGGCCCGCCACCGCATTTTGAATCGGATGCGTTCGGGCTGGCAAAACATATTATATTGGATTACGATATGTAATCAAATATAATATTTTCAGACATACCGGCCGACGCAAAACTGACCGGGCGCGCATCGCGTCGTTTGCATCGGCGTCCGGCCGGCATCTTTTCTTCAGGAGTGACCATGGCAGACAAGCAACCCGGAGACGCGGCACGCGTCTGGAACGAACGTTACAGCGGCGCGGAATTCATATTCGGGACCGAACCGAATGCCTATCTTGCGCAGCAGCGGCATCTGCTCGCGCCCGGACGCCGCGCGCTCGCCGTGGCCGATGGAGAAGGGCGCAACAGCGTATGGCTGGCCCGCCTGGGCCTGAGGGTGGACGCCTTCGATATTTCGTCGGTCGCGGTCGAGAAGGCGAAGAGGCTGGCGCGCGACGCCGGCGTCGAGGTCGATTTCCGCGTGTCCGATTGCGACACCTGGCACTGGACCCCGGCGTCCTACGATGTTGTGGCCGCGATCTTCATCCAGTTTGCCGGACCGGAGCTTCGTGCGCGCCTGTTCGCCCGGATGGCCGAGGCGCTCAAGCCGGGCGGTTTGCTCATCCTGCAGGGGTATACGCCCAGGCAGCTCGAATTCAACACCGGCGGCCCGGGTGTGCTCGAGAATTTGTATACCGAGGAGTTGCTGCGGACCGAATTGAGCACTTTCCAGATCCTGGACCTGCGGGTGTATGAAGCGGAACTCCACGAGGGCTTGCGTCACGTCGGGCCATCGGCGCTGATCGGCATGGTGGCGCGCAAGCTCTAGCGGGGATGTCGTTCGTCTGCACGCGGGGCTGGCACCGCACCGGCATCATGCACTAGCGCCGCGCACGTTAACGCGCAGTTAATCGGCGGAAGCGACACTGGATCAAAGACCAATGGAGCTAACAATGAAGCAACACCTGACGATCCTCCAGATCAACGATCTGCACGGCTATATGGAGCCCCATCCGGAGCTCGTGCGCAGCGGCGAGGGCGACCGATTCCAGACGCTGGGCGGACTGGCGCGCATTGCGACGGCGGTCGCGCAGGTGCGCGCAGAGACCGAGGGCGCCACGTTGCTGCTGGATAATGGCGATACCTTCCATGGTACCTACGTCGCCGTCCAGTCGAAGGGCGAGGCGATGGTCCCGCTGATGAACGCGCTGGCGCCCGAGGCCATGACCGTACATTGGGAGTTTGCCTACGGCCCGTCCCAGGTCCAGCGGCTCGCCCACCAGTTGACCTATCCGATCCTGGCCATAAACTGTTACCGGAACGAAGGGGGGCTCTTCTTCGAACCCTACCGCATGATCGACAAGGGCGGCCTGCGCGTTGCGATCATCGGCATCGCCTGCAATATCGTCGACAAGACCATGCCGCCCGCATTCAGCGAAGGCTTGCACTTCACGCTCGGACGCGATGAACTTCCGTCGTGGATCACGCACGTGCGCGAGCACGAGGAGGCCGACCTGGTGGTCGTATTGTCCCATCTCGGGTTTCCTCAGGACGTCAAGCTTGCATCCGAAGTCGGGGGCATCGACGTCCTGGTCAGCGGCCACACGCATAACAGGATGGAGTCGCCCGTCATCGAGAACGGTGCCATCATTTTCCAGTCTGGCTGCCACGGCTCCTTCCTTGGCCGGCTGGACCTGGAAATCGAGGACGGCGGCATTACGGCCCACCGCCACCGGCTGATCGTGATCGACGAGCGCTTCGCGCCCGACCCGGAGGTCGAGGAGCAAGTCGACGCCGCCATGGCGCCGCATCGCGCCATGCTTTCCGAAGTGGTCGGTCATACCGGGCATCCGCTGTCGCGCTATCAATCGCTGCATTGCTCGATGGACGACCTGCTGCTCGACGCCATCGCATCGGCGGCCGGCACCGGGATCGCGTTTTCGAACGGCTGGCGCTATGGGGCGCCGGTGCCTCCCGGGCCAATTACGCTCAATGACTTATGGAACATGATCCCGACAAATCCGCCTGTGGAAACAGTGGAGCTGACGGGAGCGGAGATCCGGACGATGCTGGAAGAAAACCTGGAACGCACCTTCTCGGCCAACCCGTATGAGCAGATGGGTGGCTACGTCAAGCGCTGCCGCGGCGTGAGGCTGTATGCGAAGATCGAGAACCCGCCCGGAAGCCGGGTCGACCGCCTGTTCGTTCTCGACGCGCCGGTCGACCCTGAAGGTATCTACACGGTCGCGTTCGTGACCGCGCAAGGGGTGCCTCGCCAATTCGGGCGCAATCGGAAGGCGGTCGGCATGCATGCTATCGATGCCCTCCAACAGTACCTGCAACACGCCGCGGCGCAAGCACGCGATGCCCCCTCGGTCATCGCCGTCTGATCCGGGAGAGCGCTATCCCGGCGGCAACCGCACATACGACCGAACCTTAACGAAAGGAATGACACCATGTTTTTTCAACGGGTAAAAACGCCGGGGTTGGGCCACAACGCGTACGTGATCGGATGCGGCGACGGACTTGCGGTCGTGGTCGATCCGCGCCGCGACGTGGCAGAGTATCTCCAGCTTGCGCGCGACAATGACCTGCGCATCGCTTATTGCATCGAGACCCATCGCCAGGAGGATTTCGAGTTTGGCTCGGCCAGCCTGGCGGAAATCAGCGGCGCGAAGATCTTGGCGGGAAAACATCCCCTGTTCGGGCGCGTCGACGTGCAGGTGGGGGATGGCGAAGAATTCCGGGTGGGTACGACCAGGTTCGTTGCGCTGGCCACGCCGGGGCACACGCCCGAGAGCATGTCCTATGCGGTCTACCCCAAGGACGCCGGCGACCAATGCTGGGGCGTCTTGACGGGAGATACCCTGTTCGTGGGCGACAGCGGACGGACGGACCTGTCGGATCCGGAAAGAACCGAAGAAAATGCCGGCATCCTCTTCGATTCGGTCCACCGGAAACTGGCGCCTCTCGGCGACCAGGCGCTGCTGCTGCCGGCGCACGGCGCCGGATCGGCATGCGGCGGCAACATCTCCGAACGCGACCAGTCGACGCTGGGCATCGAACGCGCCACCAACCCGGTTTTCAAGAAGAGCCGCGCGCAATTCATGGCGCAGAAGGCCGCTGAAAAGCTGCCCAGGCCACCGTATTTCGCGCACATGGAAGTGGTTAACCTGGAGGCGGGCCGCCCGGTGCCCCCGTCCCCTGGCGATCGGGTGCTCGTACCCGAGGTATTCCACGAGCGCGCCAAGGGCGCCGTCGTGATCGATACCCGGTCGCCAGACGCCTTCGCCGGCGCCCACATTCCAGGCGCGTATAACGTCTGGCTGGAAGGACTGTCCACGTTTGGCGGCTGGCTGGCCGATGAGCGTACGAGCCTGTTCCTGGTCGTGGAACAGCCTGCGATGGCCGCCGGCGCAATCGCACGGCTTGCGCGCATCGGCATCGATGGCGTGGAAGGGGTGCTCGTGAACGGGGTCGAGGCATGGCGCGAAGCGGGCTTGCCCATCGAATCGCTCGGCACGACCAGCGCCAGCGAAACCGCGCTGTTGAATCAAGACGGCAACCTGTACATCCTGGACGTGCGCGACGACATGGAATGGGACGAAAAACACATACCCGGCGCCCATCACAGCTTCGTCGGGTATCTCGAACAGAATCTGCCCGCGGTTCCGAAGGACCGCCGCATCGTCGCGCATTGCAGCGTGGGGCATCGCTCCGGGCTTGCGGTAAGTATTCTTCAGCGCAATGGGTTCACGAATGTCCACAACATGCTCGGCGGTATAACGGCATGGGAGAAACTCGGTCTTCCTTTAATCAGGAACCAGGTCGAATAGCGCGCAAAGGAGACGCACATGGATACGGCTGGCGGCGCATGGAATCCCTATCTCGTCGGCGCCCTGATTGGGGTGCTCTCGATGGCGACGTTTTATTTTTCCAACAAGCCTTTGGGCGTGTCGACCGCTTTCGCACGTCTGGCGGGTCTGCTCGGCTACCTGGTCTCCCGGAAGCACACCGATTCGCTGAAGTTTTACCAGGACAAGGTTCCCAAGATCGAGTGGGAAGTCATGCTCGCTTTCGGTATCGTCCTCGGGGCATTCTTTGCTGCCCTGTCGGGCGGCGAATTCCACGCCTCCGCCATCCCACCGCTGTGGGCGGCGCATTTCGGAAACTCGGTGCCGCTACGGCTATTGGTCGCTTTCGCCGGCGGGGTCGTCATGGCCTTCGGAGCCCGGCTTGCCGGCGGATGCACCAGCGGGCATGGCATCAGCGGCGCGCTGCAACTGTCTGTGGGGTCGTGGATTGCCCTGGCATGCTTTTTCGCCGGTGGCGCACTCACGGCAAAGGTGATGTATGGCTAGCATAGACAACCATGCGAAGCAACCACCGGAGGATGTAGCCGGGAAGAGCGACGGACCCGGGCAGCTTGTGCTGGGACTGTTATTCGGGATTATCTTTGGCTTCCTGTTACAGAAAGGCGGTGTTGCCAAGTACGAGGTTCTGATGGGCGCGCTGTTGTTGACCGATTTCACGGTCATGAAAATCATGCTGGCGGCGATCCTGGTCGGGATGGTCGGCATTTTCAGCATGCATGGCCTTGGATTGGTGAAGCTCCACGTCAAACCCACGAAATATGCGGCCAATGTCATTGGCGGCCTGGTTTTCGGAGCAGGTTTTGCCTTGTTCGGGTATTGCCCGGGAACCGGCGCGGCAGCATTGGGACAGGGCAACCTGGATGCGGTCGCCGGGATCGCCGGACTCCTGGCAGGTAGTTACCTGTATGCGGAAGCTTCCGGAAGCCTCGGCAAAAATGTGCTGACCTGGGGTGACCGGGGCTGCCTCAAGTTGCCCGATTTGATAGGGGTGCGCACCACGCCCTTCCTGGTTGTATTTGTGCCGCTGCTGGGACTGGCATTGGGTGCGCTGTATTTGTATTTTCCATAGCGGGAAAATCGTAAGAAGGAAGTGTCGCGGCTGCGAATGAGACCTGCACCTCATCGGCAGCCGTGTCCGCAACTACGCGCATGGTGCCGCTCGGCGCCACCCCGGCGTCATTCCTGCACAACGCTGCCCATCATGCCGGCAGCCTTAACGTTGCGTTAATCGGCGCCCTGTAGCATCGCGCACCGAAGAACGATTGTTTCAGTAACTCAACTCTTCAGCAGTCCGGGAAATACCCCATCTTGCGCACGGCGTTCAGGCGCGCAGCGCTCCAACCGAATGTTGATTCCATGCCAAAAACCATTGGTCTCCTGCTCGCACTCAGCTTTACCGCTTCCCTGTGCGCGCTCGGCTTCCTCATCTGGGCAATCGCCCGGCGCCAGTTCTCGCTATCGCAGCGCGATGCGAACACCATCTTCGAGCCGGGTGAGACCGGCGTACCGGATGATCCTACCGCGTTCGGTCGGCCGCATGCCGGCAGCGACGCCCACCGCTTCGATGCGATGCGCGAGCGGATCGACGTCGCCGGCCGCCGTACCGTGCTGCTGATGGTGGCGGTCGCCGCGTTCTGGCTGGTGCTCGGCTCGGTCTTCGGCGTCATCGCATCGCTGAAACTGCACTTGCCGGACTGGTTGGCGAGCTACGCGCCGCTGACCTTCGGACGCATGCGCACAATGCACCTGAACCTGGTCGCCTACGGCTGGCTGTCGGTGGCGGGGATTGCCTCGGCGCTGTGGATCGTGCCGCGCATCTTTCATACGCCGCTGCGCCATCCCGGGGTAGCGATGTTCGGCGCGATGGTCTGGACCCTCGGTGTGGGGATGGGCGTCACTGCGATCGCGCTCGGCTATACCCAAGGCATTGAATGGCTGGAAATCCCGTGGCAAATCGGCTTGCTGTTGGCAGTCGGCGGCGCCTGCCTTGCCTTCCCGCTGGTCATGACGGCGCGCCACCGCAAGTCGCACCACATTTATGTGTCGGGCTGGTATTTTCTGGGCGGCCTGGTCTGGTTCCCGGTGCTGTACCTGATCGCCAACCTGCCGGGTTTGCATGCGGGCGTGCAGCAGGCGACAGTGAACTGGTGGTACGCGCATAACGTCCTCGGCTTGTGGCTGACGCCGCTCGGTGTCGGGACGGCGTATTACCTGATCCCGAAGATCATTGGCCAGCCGGTGTATTCGTACAGCCTGTCGCTGCTCGGCTTCTGGGGACTGGCGCTGTTCTACAGCCAGGTCGGCATCCACCACCTGATCGGGGCCCCGGTGCCGACCTGGCTGGTGACGATGTCGATCGTCCACAGCGTGATGATGTTCATCCCGGTGATCGCTGTGGCGATCAACCAGCACACCACCGTCGCCCGCAATGCCTGGGCCCTGAAGGAATCGGTGGCGCTGCGCTTTGTCGCGCTTGGCGCCCTGATGTACACGCTGTCCTCGTTCCAGGGCTCGATCGAGGCACTGCGCTCGGTCAACTCGGTCACGCACTTCACGCACTACACCGTCGGCCACGCCCACCTTGGCGCCTACGGTTTCACGTCCATGGTGCTGTTCGGCGCGATTTACTACATGCTGCCATATCTCACCGGGCGCGACTGGCCGTGGCCGCGCCTGCTGACACTGCACTTCTGGCTTGTCGTAGGCGGTTTCGCGCTGTACTTCTTCGCCGTCTCGCTCGGCGGCTGGATCCAGGGGATTGGCTTGCTCGATGTGGGCCGCTCTTTCGAAGCCATTACGCGAGCGACGATTCCCTACCTGCAGGCGCGCTCGGTCGGCGGCAGCCTGATGACCGTCGGGCACCTCGTCTTCGCATTCCATATCGCCGCGCTGATGCTGGGCAAGGGCATGCCGCGCCCGTCCCACGCCGACTCCGCGCCGGCGGCCGCCAACGCAGGAGCATGATGATGAACCGGCTTATTCCTATCTTTATCGGCGCGATCGGCATCCTCGCCTTCGCTACCCTGATGCTCGTCATTATCCCGGGCGCCCAGATCCGCGAACAGGCTCCGACGCCGGGGCTGGTCGACTACTCGCCGCAGCAGCTCGCCGGACGCCAGCAATACATCAGCCAGGGCTGCGTCTACTGCCACAGCCAGCAACCGCGCGCCGCAGGCCAGACGCTTGCCGACATGGCCAAGGGCTGGGGGCCGGCGCCGACCGCTTCGGATTTCGCCTTCGACCGTCCGCACCAGCTCGGCACCATGCGTACCGGTCCCGATCTGCTTAACGTCGGCGCCCGCCTGCCGAGTACCGACTGGCACCTGACCCACCTGTATCAGCCGCGCGCGATTTTTGACTGGAGCATCATGCCGGCCTATCCCTACCTCTTCAAGCGCAAGAAGGCGGCCGAGCCGGGGGACGTCGTCGTCAAGCTGCCGCCCGAATACCAGCCGGAAGGCGAGGTCGTGGTGGCGACCAGGGAAGCACTCGACCTGGTCGCCTACCTGAAGGGCCTGAACCGCACCTATCAACAAGGCCCGGCCGGCGAGCGCATTCGCGACGAAGGATATGCATTGTCCAAAGGAGAACAACAATGAAGACGACGGATCGACGCGAACGTCCCGTACAAGGACAGGTCGACGAAGCGTTCGACCCCTGGGAACAGGTTCGCCCGGTCCCCCTGTTCGTGCTGGCCGTGGTGTTCGCGCTGGCGTTCTGGGGCTTGCTGACCTATATATCGGAATACAACGCACAGCGCCGTGGGCTGGAACAAAAGGCGCAGGCGAACCAGGCCGCGCCGGTCCAGCCCTTGCCGCCCGCCGCGGCCGGCTCGCTGGCGCAAGCGCCCGGGTCGGCCAATCTCGACGCGGCCACGCTGCAGATGGTCGCCGTCGGCAAGGGGCAGGCGTGGAGCTGTGCATCGTGTCACGGCGAAGCGGGGCAGGGCAACCTGAACACCCCGCGCCTGGCGGGCCAGCCGGCCGAGTACCTGCACAAGCAGCTGCAGGACTTCAAGTCAGGGCTCCGCCATAACGAGTCGATGGCATTCGTCGTGCGCGCGCTGTCCGACGACGACATGACGAAGCTGGCCGCTTACTACGCCGGCATCGACCTGCGCGCTGCTACCGCGCCGACCCTCGGCGGCGACCTCGCGCGTGGGCGCGTGATCGCGGAAAAGGGCGACTGGAAGACCGACGTTCCGGCCTGCTTCTCCTGCCACGGAATGAGCGGCGAAGGCGTGGCCCCGGGTTTCCCTGCACTGGCCGGGCAAAAGCCGGACTATATCTTCGCCCAGCTGGCTGCCTGGCACGCGGGGGAGCGCAAGAACTCACCGCAGGCGCTGATGGACGGCATAGCCCGGCGCATGAGCTTCGAGGACATGCGCGCGGTCGCCGACTACCTCGGCTCGCTGCCGGCGCGCCGATCCCCATCGACACCCCAACGCTGACGCGGCTGCCCGCAAAGGAAAGACAATGAAGAACCCGAAAAACACCGATAGCAGCAGCCCGTACGGGATCGGACGCACGGTACGACGCGTCCTGGCCGGCGCCGGCGGCGGCCTGGCCTTGCTCGCCCTCGGCGCGCTCGCCCACCAGAGCGGCGCCTGGGACAAGCTGCGCACCTCGCTGGGCGGCGCCGAAGAGACCCCCGCGCTGTCGCACGAGGCGCAGGAAAAAGCGGCGCGTGACGCCATGCTGGCCGCGCGCGCGGCCCGTAAGAAGGACAAGGAAGGGAAGGCGCCGGCGCCGATCCAGCCGGTCGGCCACGACGGCTATTTCGTGCCGCCGTCGGAATCGGAAATCCCGAAGGGGCCGGTAGGCGACGCCATCAAGCGCGGACGCGACATCTTCGTCGACACCGGGCGCTTCGCGCCGCGTTACGTCGGCAACAGCATGGCCTGCGCCCAGTGCCACCTCGACGCCGGACGCCGCGAGAACTCGGCGCCGATGTGGGCCGCCTACGTGCAGTACCCGAAATTCCGGGCCAAGAACAACAAGATCAACACGCTCGAAGAACGCATCAATGGCTGCTTCAATTACTCGATGAACGCCCAGGCCTCGCTGGCCGGCAAGGCGCCGCCGCCGGGGGACGACGTGTACAAGGAGCTGATGACCTACATGTACTGGCTCGCGGACGGCGCGCCGACCGGCGAGGAGATGCGCGGCGGCGGCTACATCAAGGTAAAGGAAACGCCGCGCGGCCACGACTATGTGCGCGGCGCCAAGGTGTACGAGCAGAGCTGTGTCCTGTGCCACGGCGCGGACGGCCAGGGCCGCAAGGAAGCCGACGGCAAGGCCCGGTTCCCTCCGCTCTGGGGCCCGGAATCCTATAATTGGGGTGCAGGCATGGCCCGGATCGACACCGCGGCCGGCTTCATCAAGGCCAATATGCCGCTCAGCAAACCGTACAGCCTCTCCGACCAGGATGCCTGGGACGTTGCCGCCTACATCAATGGCCATGAGCGGCCGAAAGATCCGCGCCAGACCGGCACGATCGACGAGGCACGCGCGAAGTTCCACAAGGACGAGAAGAGCTATTACGGCAAGCCACTGAACGGCACGATGCTCGGCGTGGGCGTGGCGCGCAGCACGCCGGACGGGACCTGAGCCGATGGCCGCGCTGCCGTTCGGCGACCTTGACCGGGAATCGCTCCAGCGTGCCGGGCGCATGGTGGTCAGCATCGAGGGCATGTGGTGCGGCAGTTGCGCCATGGCCGTCGAGCGCACCCTCGCACGCACGCCCGGCGTGACCTGGGCCAGCACGAGTTTTGCGGGCGGCTCGGCGCTGGTCCGCTGGGATCCCCGGCAAATCGACCTGGACGCGCTGTTTTCACGCGTCGAGAAGCTGGGTTACAAGATCACGCCGCTGATCGAGGCGCAGGAGATCGAGGCGCAGATCGACGCCCAAGTGCGCGCTGTCTGGCTACGCCTCGCCGTCGCCGCGTTCTTCGGCATGTGGAGCATGCTCGGCTCGTTGGCGCTGTACCTGGACAGGGACTTCGCGGCTTCGCCGGAAGCCTGGTGGATCGCGTTGGCTTCCTGCATCGCCGCGCTCCCGGTCGTGACCTGGTCGGCTGCGGCTTTCTACCGGGCCGGCTGGCGGACCCTGCGCGCCGGCGTACCCGGCATGGACGCGCTCATTTCGCTTGGCGTCGTGGCGTCGGGCGTGCTGTCGGCGTTGGCGCTTGCCCGTGGCAGCGCCCAGGTCTACGCCGACACCGCCACCATGCTGGTGACCTTCCTTCTCTGCGGCCGCCTCGTTGAACTCCACGCGCGCCGCCGCAACTCGGTGGCGGTCGATGCCCTGCGCCAGGCTGTACCCGAAACGGTGCGGCGCCTGGGCGCAAACGGCACGGCGGCCGAGATCCGGGCCGCGGACGCGCAGCCGGGCGACCTGGTGCTGGTGTACGCCGGCGAGCGCATTGCCGTGGACGGCCTGGTGGAGGACGGCGACAGCGAAGTCGATACGGCAGTCGTGAATGGCGAGTCGACGCCGTCGCTTGTCGGACCGGGCTCGTCTGTGGTGGCTGGAACGGTCAACCTGTCGTGCCGGCTGGTCATCCGCGTCGTGCAGCCGTACGGCCAGCGCTTCATCGACCGCATCGGCGTGCGCATGCTCGAACTGTTCGGCGCCCGGAGCGCGGCCGCTTTACAAGCGGAGCGTTTCGCGCGCTGGCTGATTCCCGCTGCCCTCGCACTCGCGGCAGGCAGCTTCGTCGCCGCCTGGCTGGCGCACGGCAGCCTGGCGCAAGCGGCCCTGCGTGGCCTGTCGGTGCTGGTTGCCGCATGTCCCTGCGCGGTTGGCCTGGCGCTGCCGCTGGCGTATTCGACCTCGGCTGCCAGCGCCGCGCGCAACGGGATCCTGTTCCGCGACCCGGCTTCACTGGAAGCGCTGGCAAACGCGCGCGAGATCCTGTTCGACAAGACAGGCACGCTGACCGAAGGACAGCTGGTCCTCGCCGGCACGGCTCCAGCTCCCGGCGAAACCGGAACCGAGGTCCTGTACTGGGCCGGCCAGGCCGAGCACGGGATTGCGCATCCGGTGGCGCGCGCCATCCTGGCGGCTGCAGCAAGGTTCCCGGAGGCGCCCGGGATCGAGGGGAAAGCGCAGCGCCACGGGCAGGGCAGCAGCTGGCGCAGTACCGACGGGCAGCACGCTGTGCTGGTCGGGAATGCACGTTTTCTCGCGCGCCACGGGGTAGCGGCGCCGGTTGCGGAAAACAGCGACGGCGGCACCCGGATCGAAGTGGCGCGCGACGGCGCCTGGATTGGTGCCTTGCTGTTGCGCGACGCCATCCGCACTGACGCCAGTGCGGCATTGGCCGTGTTTTCCCGGGCCGGAGTCAGCCTGCGCATGGTGACGGGCGACGAAGTGGGCGCGGCATCGCTGGTCGCAAGCGCGGTAGGGCTGCCGCAGGAGCGAGTGCATGCGGCATGCAGTCCGGAATGCAAGGCCGGGATCGTCGAAGCGGCCGGCAAACCGGTCGTCTTCGTCGGCGATGGTGTCAACGATGCGCTGGCGCTGGCGGGCGCCGACTGCGGGATTTCGATGCATGGGGCGAGTACCGCGGCGGTCGCCACTGCTGGTGTCGTGATCGCCAGCGGCGGGCTGGAGCAGGTGGTCACCGCATGGCGCCACGCCCGCCGCACGGTCGGTGTAGTGCGGCAGAACCTGGCATTTTCGATGGTCTACAACGTCGTCGTGCTCGGCTTGTCCTCGACCGGCACGGTCACGCCGGTGGCGGCCGCGTTTGCGATGCTCGGCAGCAGCCTGAGCGTCATCCTGAATACCACACGGCTGGCGCGCTTCGCCACTACGCGTGGCAAAGCGGACGGGGAGCCGGTGCGGGCAGGGTGAAGGCGTGCCCTGACGTCTGGCGGTTCAATCGGCGGGCAGCGCGAGACGGGCGGTCATGCCGCCGCTTGCTCCGCGCTGGAGTTCCCAACTTCCCTGGTAGCGCGAGACGATGGCCCGCACGATCGATAGTCCCAGACCGCTTCCCTGCCCGCCGCCTTTGCGCCAGAAGCGTTGCCCGGCTTTGGCAATATCGGCATCGCTCAATCCGTCTCCCTGGTCCTCCACCGAAAAGCCAACCGCCGATCCGGCCGACTGGATCCGCAGGACGACAGGTGCGCCGGCGGCGCCATAGCGAAGGGCGTTGTCGAGCAGGTTGCGCAGGGCGGTCATCGCGAGCGAGGCCGGAACCCGCAGGACGCGGCCGGCGCTTCCCTCGTCGATCACACGGATCCGCTGCGCGCTTGCCGCAGGCAACTGGGTGATGGCGTATTCGACCACCGTACGGGCATCGAGCTGGTCGTCTTCCTCGAACGACACCGAACCTTCGACCCGGGCCAGCATCAGGAGCTGCTCGATCGTGCTCTGCAAGCGCAGCACCCCTTGCTCGGCCCGATCGAGCGCGATGCCGGCGTCGGCGCCGGGTCCGCTCAGGCGCGCGACCTGGAGATGCGTCTTGACCGCGGTAAGCGGCGTGCGCAGCTCGTGGGCCGCGTCGCCTGTAAAGCGGCGCTCGCGCTCGATCGTGCGTTCGATCTTGCCCAGCAGCCCGTTGACGGTCGAGACCAGCGGTGCGAGCTCGCCCGGCAGATCCTCGACCGGGAGCGGCTGCAGGGCGTCCGGGGCGCGCGCCGCCAGTGCCCGGCGAATGCGTTCGAGCGGCTTGAGACAGCGCCGGATCGCGAACCACAAGGCCCCGAGCGTGGCCACCATCGCGACCAGGAAAGGGACAAAAGTCGCAAAGGCGATGTTGCGGAACAGGTCCTCGCGGCGCTCCACCCGGTCGGCGGTTGTGATGCGCACGCCATTGCGCTCGATCGTATAGCTGCGCCAGGCGACGCCATCGATCGTGCGGGTCTGGAAGCCGGGGGCGGCGGCGCCCAGGCGGTTCGGGCTGTTGTGGGTGCGGCTGACAATTCCTCCCCGCAGCAGGCGTATCTCGCAGGCGACGCCATCGGTACGCCCGAGGTAAGGCGCGATCTCCCTCACGGGCGAACGGGCGGTCAGCGCCGGGGAGTCGGCAACCAGGGCCGCCACCATCCGGGCCGAGGCGGCGAGGCGTTCGTCGAGCGCCTCCCGGAACTCGGTGCGCAGGTCGACCAGGGTCCAGATGGACGAGAGCGTCCAGAAAAGGGCAAACGAAGCCCCGATAGCGAACAGAAGGCGTAGCCGGAGTGTTTTCATTTTCCGGCCGGCCCGAGGCGGTAGCCCAGTCCGCGTACGGTTTCAACGATGCCGGCCCCGAGTTTGCGGCGCAGGTGGTGGATATGCACATTCAGGGCATTGCTTTCGACGCACTCTCCAAGGCCGTAGAGGCTGTCCTTGACCTGTTCGGCGCTGAGGATGCGGGTGCCGGAGTTGAGCAGTGTCTGGAGCAGGGCCAGCTCGCGGCGCGAAAGCTCGACCGGCTTGCCATGCATGCTGGCCTGGCAGGTGGCGGGATCGAAGGACAAGGCGCCGTGTTCGATCAAGTCGACGCTGCGCCCGGCGCTGCGGCGCTGCAATGCATGCAGGCGCGCCGTCAGTTCTTCCAGGTCGAACGGTTTCACGAGGTAGTCGTCGGCGCCGGCGCGCAGTCCGCCCACCTTGTCCTGGATGCCGTCGCGTGCGGTCAATACCAGCACGGGCCAGTCCTTGCCGTCCGCGCGCCAGCGCTTGAGCAGGGACACACCGTCGCCGTCGGGCAGCCCCAGGTCGAGGATGATGACGTCGAAGCGCCCGGTCTGGACCGCGGCATCGGCCAACGAAACATTGATGACATGGTCGGCATCGATTCCGGACAGCCGCAAACCGGCGATGATCCCGCTGGCGACGAGCGGGTCGTCCTCCACTACTAGTACGCGCATGAGTACACCCACTTCAAAAAACGCCATCTTAACGGCTTGTGATTAGCGGGCGGTTAACGCGCGCGCGCCAGCTTGCGGGGCACGTAGGAATGACAGCAATTTATTTCTTGTCCTTAACGCTCTGGTAATCGGCCGCCGATACCATCCACTCCCATTGCTTAGCGACCGGGACACCGGCCCTTCAACTGAAACGAAAGATGGGCATGACAGAGATAACGATAGGACCGCTGGCCTTGCCGACAGCAATGCTGGTCACCTTCGGCGCCATCCTGCTGGGGGCTGCCCTGGCCAACCGCATCGCCAGGGGGGATGGCGTCAATGTCGAGCCCACCCTGTGGCTGGTGATCGCCATCGCCGTGCTGGCCGCACGCGCAGCATTCGCGAGCCAGTACTGGAGCCAGTATGCAGCAGAGCCCTGGCGCCTGCTCGATCTGCGCGACGGCGGCTTCCGCCCGGCGGCGGGGGTTGCGGCGGCGCTCATCGCCGGCGCCTGGCTGGGCGGGCGCCAGCCGCAGCAACGCAAACCGGTGCTCGCCGGTGTGTTTGCCGGGGCGCTCCTGTGGGTGGCCGGAACCGTCGCGTTCACCCTCTACCCGTCCTCTGGAAGCCTGCCGAACCTGACCCTGACTGACCTCACTGGAAAAGCCGTGCCGCTCTCGGCGTTCGCCGGCAAGCCAGTGGTACTCAACCTGTGGGCCAGCTGGTGTCCGCCATGCCGGCGCGAAATGCCGGTGCTGGAGCAGGCGCAGCGCAGCACGCCGGGCGTCGCGTTCGTATTCGCCAACCAGGGCGAATCGGCGGAAAAGGTGACTGCCTACCTCAAGGCAGAATCCCTGACGCTGCAGAACATGCTGCTCGACCCCGCCGGCAGCGTGGCCGCAGCGGCCAATGCGCCAGGCCTGCCGACCACCCTGTTTTTCGACGCCACGGGCAAGCTCGTGGAGCGGAGGATGGGCGAACTATCCCCGGCCACGCTGGCCCAGCGTCTCGAGCGGCTGCTCGAGGTGCCGGGGGCGCCGGCGTCCGGGCCGAACCACACTACGAGGGAGCTGCAATGAACGTGTCGATTTTCCTGGTCCTGCACGCCGCCGCGCTGCGTGTCCTCGGCCTGGCCGGACTGGCCTTGCTGTTCCTGTCTGCCTCGCCGGCGCTGGCCGACGATAACTTCTTGCCGCCCGAGCAGGCATTCAAGTTTTCCGCCGGCATGGAGGGGAATGAGGCCGTGCTGGGCTATGACATTGCGCCGGGCTATTACATGTACCGCGAACGGTTCGCGTTCGAAGCGCGCGGAGCCACGACGGGCACGCCGAAAATGCCGCCAGGGACCGTCGTCTATGACGAGACCTTCCAGAAGAATGTCGAGACCTACCGGGGCAAGCTGACGATCCAGGTTCCAGTGAGTGGTAACGGCAAGTTTACGCTGGTGGCGACGTCCCAGGGCTGCTCGGACAAGGGCCTCTGCTACTCGCCGACGACGTCATCCGCAACGCTCGCGGCCGGTGGTGCGGCGGCTGCCGTGGCAGCCCCTTCTGCAGGCCGGGCGGGTGCCCCTGCCGGCCGCATCGAGACCGCCCTGTTCAGCCGCGACCTGGCGCTGATCCTGCCCATGTTCCTCCTGCTCGGGCTGGGGCTCGCGTTCACACCCTGCGTGTTGCCGATGATGCCGATCCTGTCGTCGATCATCGTCGGGCGCGGCGTGCAAGGTTCGCGCATGCGCGGTCTTGGCCTGTCGTTCTCGTATTCGCTGGGCATGGCGCTCGTCTATACGGCGATGGGCGTTGCCGCCGGCCTCGCGGGCCAGGGCCTGGCTGCCGCACTGCAGAACGCCTGGGTCCTGGGCGGGTTTGCCCTCCTGATGGTGCTGCTGTCGCTGTCGATGTTCGGTGTGTACGAACTGCAGATGCCGGCCGCTATCCAGACGCGGCTGATGGGCAAGTCGAACCGCCGCGCAGCGGGTACCCACGCCGGTGTTTTTGCCATGGGCGCCGTGTCGGCGCTGATCGTGGGACCGTGTGTTGCAGCGCCGCTTGCCGGCGCCCTGGTCTACATCAGCCAGACCCGGGACGCGCTGATCGGCGGCAGCGCACTGTTCGCGATGGCGACCGGCATGAGTATTCCACTCCTGCTGCTGGGTGCGTCCGCTGGAGCGCTGCTACCGCGCGCGGGCGCCTGGATGGATGGGGTCAAGAAATTTTTCGGCGTGCTCATGCTCGGCACGGCCCTGTGGATCGCCTCTCCGGTGATACCGCCGCGCTACCAGATGCTTGGCTGGGCCCTGCTCGGGCTGGGTTACGGGGTATGGCTGCTGTCGAGGAACCGCCACTCCGGCAACGTCATCGTCGGCGTGCTGGCAGCCGCACTGGGATCGATCGAGCTCGCGGGGCTGGCAGCCGGCGCCGCCGATCCGTTGACGCCTTTCACGCCGGCGGTCCAGGGGCACGCGGCCGGGACTTCCTTCCAGCGCGTGCACACCGTCGAGCAACTCGATGCGGCGCTGGCTTCTGCCAACGGCAGGACGGTCATGCTCGACTTTTATGCGGACTGGTGCGTTTCGTGCAAGGAAATGGAGCGTTTTACTTTCTCGGACCCGCGCGTTCAGGCCGAGCTCGGCAAGCTTGTGCTACTGCAGGTCGACGTCACTGCCAACAATGCCGACGACCAGGCCCTGCTGAAGCGTTTCGGACTGTTCGGGCCGCCGGGGATCGTGTTCTTCGGCGCCGGAGCAAGCGAGATTCCGGATACGCGCGTAATTGGCTACCAGGACGCGGAAGAATTCCTGCGCTCGCTCTCTGCCCTCGCCGGACCAGCCGGCTAATTCATTACAACAGATCATTTGGAGAACCTATGCATTATCTTGAAAAGACCGGCTGCGCGATCGGCCTGGCACTTGTCGCCTCGATGTCCCCCGTCTTCGCAGCGCAGCCGGTGCCGCCAGTCCTGAACGCCGCGGTCAGCGCGGGCGTCAAGGTGGTCAAGCAGTTTCCGGCGCCGTCCGGCCTGACCGGCTGGGTCCTGTCCCAGGGCGGGAAACATTCCATCGTCTACACGACCGCCGACAAGAAGACACTCATCGCCGGCATGCTCGTCGACGAGCGCGGCCAGAACCTGTCGGCCCTGCACGAAGCGGCGCAGGTACCGCAACCCGACCTGGCGGCCGCATTCCGGCAGCTGGAAAAAACCGCCTACGTGGCCGAAGGCAGCACGCGCAATCCCAAGAGCGTGATCTACGCATTTGTCGACGCGAATTGCCCATACTGCCATTCCATGTGGCAGGCGGTCCAGCCGTACGAGGCTGCAGGCCTGGAGGTGCGCTGGATTCCGGTGGCCACCCTTGGTCCGACGAGCATGCCGAAGGCCATCGAGGTACTCGCTGCCGCCGACAAGGTGGCGGCATTCCGACGCATGGAAGAGAACCATGGCAAGCCATGGACGGCGCCTGCGGGAATCGCCGAAACATCCCAGCCGGCGATTGCGGCAACCATTCGCAAGAACGGTGAAGTCATGGACAGCTTCGGCATTGGCGGCACGCCGGGCGTCGTCTGGCGCGACAAGCAGGGAAAAATCCGCGTCAAGAGCGGCATGCCAAGGCTCTCCGAGCTTCCCTCGATGACGGGCCTGCCTGAGCGGCGCAATACGAATCCGGCGCTGGAGAAATTCATGTAAGCACGGCCAATGGACTGCAGCGGGCGACTTCAACCGGCCCCGCATGTCCACCACCGATATCGCGCGCTGTGGGCTGCCAGCGACCATGAACGCCCCGGATTCCATTATCCGGGCGCGGCGGAGGCGCTCGTCCGAACGGCGAGATACTGCGTTGCGAATACGCATCGAAGTCAGCATCTTTATCCTGAATTCGCACGAAATTGCTTTTGGGAATCATTAATTCCCACCCATAATCATGGTTCCAGCGCGGGTCTGATTTCAGGTAGCCGCTAATACTATTTTGAGGCTGAGATGAAATTGCGAAACAAGATGGCTTTGTGCATGGCCATCGTCTTTATTCTATTTACCGTCGCCGTCGCCACAGCGATTTCAGGAATGCGCAACGCGGCGGAGAAATTCGATTCGTTTCTCGAGCAGGACCAGGCATTTTTAACTGCGAATAACACCTTGTACGCACAGGGCCTGCAAATGGGTCAGGCGTTGCGCAACATTATCCTTGACCCTGCCAATCAACAGGGCTACACGAACCTGGCGACTGCGCGTGAGGCGTTTGGTAAAGAACTGGGCATTGCGCGGTCGCTTGCGCGTTCGGACGCAGGCGCAGCGGCGACACTCTCGAAGATGCAGGCATTGCATGAAAAGCGCTCTGCGGTGCAGGACAGGGTTGTCGCGCTCGCCAAGCAGGACCAGGCCGGAGCGATCGCCATCCTGACCAGCGAGGAAACGCCACTGTGGCGCGAAGCCCGCGCTGACCTGCTCAAACTGATCAAGGAAAAGAACCAGGCAGTT
>Ga0209023_10002801_pt1 | contig 21343 bp, 17 predicted proteins | sample LakOneMetagenome_FD_187468 | JGI IMG/M metagenome (GOLD analysis project Ga0209023, IMG submission 187468) | Freshwater and sediment microbial communities from Lake Erie, Canada (SPAdes) (version 2) | ecosystem: Environmental > Aquatic > Freshwater > Lentic | place: Lake Erie, Canada...
TGGGGTCGAAATTGCGGCGCTGCCTGGTCATGTAAACTCCTTCGAAGGTGAATTATCCACCTATCGAGGTGTCCGGGGACATTAGACCACTACACGCAGCCCATGCTCCCGCCAAGCCTACGATCACGATCCCGGCTAGCAACGTGGCCAGCCCCGTCTGGATCAGGCGCTTCACGACGACTCCTGGGCAATCTTTACAATCAAGCGAAGCGTCAGCATCAGCACGTCGCTATTTTTGAATGACTCTTGATGATCGACGCCCCGGACTTCGAAAACCTGTTTCACATGACCAGTCGGACCTATGCCAGATTGCCGCGGAACGGTCCCGTCGCCTGGTCCATCCTGTGCTTCGGGTTCAAAACTCAATTCCGCCTTGCCAGCCACGAGTACGCGACGTTCGCCGCTGGAGGTGTGACCTAAATACTGGGCAGTTACGACATTTGAGGTCGTGAGAGCAGTGGTACCAGCTTCCCATTGGCGCGCTACCCAGCGAACCTGTCCATACGAGAGTTTGGCCCGATCGCTGCCATAAAAGGCGTAGGTATTAGGGTGATAATAGTTCCCTAGGGTTCGGTGAAAGGTTTCTGCGGTATCGATAGCGGCCCGGATCACGTGTTCCACACCGCCAGGCAGCTGCCGGTACATTCTTGCGGGATCGGCGATTGCCGGGTTAGCCAATCGATACCAGCGGCGCATATCTCGGTATAGATCATAAGGATTCGGAGCGATCTCGCTCGGCAAGTGCAGAAGATCAGTTGTCTTTTCGACTGTCGGCGAAAGGCTTCCTTTTATTTCATAATTCGTTCGAACAGCTGGGTTGGAGACTTTCGTTACGCGGACGTGAAGCCAAGGCGCTGGATAGAGATGGTTAGGGAGAAGCTCGAGCGCACCAGGGGACGTCGTCAAAACCGCGCTGGTCCGCTCTGTCGTTTGCCCCAGTATTTTGCCCATCCGGAAAGCGGTGACTTCTTCCTTTAATCCGTTACTTGGACTGGATGACTCCGTCCCACATGCGATGCGCCGATACGCCACCGGTGCTCCGAACGTTGGCATGACCCCATGAATGACCCCCGCGATAACATTGGGAATGCGCCTCGCACATGCTCTTGCAACCAGCCCACCCATCGAATGGGTGACGAGAATGACCTTCTCGCAGCGACGTTTCGCTTTAATCCACGATTCCAGTATTTCGGAAATACGCTTTTCCAAGCGTTTTGACGAAACCTCGCAGTCTTCGAGCCAGTTATATCCAACGCAATAGACCGGGTAATAAACCCGCGCGTGCTTTTCAAGTTGAGCTTCTGTTAACGGCGCAAACGTTGCCAAGCCCCATCGGCGAGGATCGCAAGCCATCACCTCTTTCCAGTGCTGGTTAACAAACCGCTTTTCCGCTTGGTCGTCATACCCAAACGTCTGGTTCAGCCTGGTTTGTAACGCATACAGCAGCTCCCCGTAGGAATCCGCGTGCACCTCGCCCCAGCCACGCTGGCGCACCTCGTCCTCGGTCAGCGTGTACTCATCCTGCGCGTCTGGGAGAACGATGATTCCGCCATCGTCCACCTCCAGGGTCGCAGCGTCGAACAGCCTTTGCCGGTCGGCAGGCGATCGCTGGTCCCACCTGCTCGACTCGCGCCATCCTTCGGATTTACCATTTGGTGGACGCCACACGATCTTGCCTGGTGCGACAAGCTTGTTTCTCTCATCCGGGAGTCGGCTAAGCCGCGGCTTTTGCTTCGCCCGCAAGTTGGTACCCATAATGCCGGGAACAACAATCACCGGAATGACCGTATTTGCAGGCATCAGGCCCAAGCCGCGGATCGTGTATTCCGCCGATGACAGGACAGAACGCGCTTCCCAACCTCCATGGGACAGAGGAATGAGAGGCGGTAAGGGTCTGGTGCTCTCTGCCATGATCAGCCCGTTGATGACTGTCTAGCTGACGCTGGGCAGCAGTTCGAAGCGGATTGGTCCCAGCGCGTCGCTTGGGACCAGGGACGTGCGCCCTTGCTTGTCGCTCACGCCCTGTATCGTCCTGCCATCGCTCAGGTGAGCGATATATCCCTGGTCGGGAATCGGTTCCCGCGTTTGCAGGTTACGGAGCACAAGACGTTCGTCGGTACGCATTGCGGACTTCGCGAAGTCGAGCTTTGTCGGTGTGCCGCCCCCAGGCCCGGCATTGACAATACCGCTCGCCTTGAACGACTGTTCTCCGGTACTTTGCTGGACGATCGTGCCGTTTGCCCAGTCGGTCTGCGTACCCTGTGAAACAATCCGGATGGCAGGAGCTTCGATATGAATCGCCTCGGCCGAAATCAGTGTGATGCGCCGCGACGATTTGACCTCCACGTCGCCTTGATGGGCCTCGACGTTCACGTTCCCACGCGCTGCGACGAACTTGATGCCGAACGCATGGGCAAAGGCGCTGATGCCGCGTGCCGCGCGCAAGAAGATATTCTGGCCGGCGGATGCCGCAACGTTGCCACCGCTGACGACGTCGAACTCATGCTCGGACACGAGGGCGACGTGGTCCTGGCTGGCGAGGATCACGCCTGCCGGCGCCGAGACCGCGACCATCGGCGCGCCGCCACCGGCCCCCTGCGCAACGTTCGACCCCTCGTCCCAGCGTCGCAGCCGGTCGGCGAGTGCCGCAAGACGTCCGGCGTCGGGATCGTCGCCGGCATGCTGGGCCGCCAGCTTGGCGACTTCGTCGACGATGCTCTCCATCAGGCCGGCGAGACCGTTCAGGCCGGGCCGGGAAAGCTGCGCGCCTTCCGCCTTGGGCGCCGCTTCGGCAGTGATCAGGATGCCTTCACGTCCTCGAATCGCAACCGAACGATCGCTGCGCAACTCCGCCCCCTCCCCGCGCGGCCGCGCCATCCCGTTTTCCTTCGGATGCGTCAGCCACCCCAGGTTCAGCTGCGAGGCCCCATGCTCGCTCGCCAGCTGCGCGCTGATCTCGCCCCGCGTATCGTCGAACCGCAACTGGTTCCCCCGCTGCCCGCCGATCTCGCGGCTCTTCAGACCGGACAGGTAGCGATTCCCCGGCAAGCCGCCATTCACACTCAGCGCCGGCGGCTCGCCGTTCTGGTTGAACACCTGCGACAGGATCACCGGCCGGGCCGGGTCGCCGCCGAGGAAGGCCACCAGCACCTCGGTGCCGACCCTTGGCAGGGTCAGCGCCCCGAACTGCTGCTGGCTGCCCGGCCCATTCCCGGCCCAGTTCGATGCCACCCGCACCCAGGCGGAATCGGCGGCGCTGCCGGATGCCCCGGCGCCGTGCGCATGCTCGTGGTCCACCGTGCGCATGCCGGGAAAGCGGATCTTCACGCGGCCCAGGCGGTCGCAATGGACTTCCTCGTTCTGCGGCCCCACCACGAGCGCGCTTTGCAGCTGCGGATGCGGCAGGTCGACGCGCGGATCGTAGGCCGGCACGATCGGCACACCGCGCCGCACGGCGGTAAAGCGCACCTGCACCGCCGGGTCGTCCGCGCCGCCGGGCAAGGCGCACCAGCCGTTCTGCGCCAGCAGCCGGTCGACCCGCGCCGACAGGTCGCCCGGCAAATTGTTGCGCGCGCTGACCCGCAGTTCGGTGATGACGAACTGGCGCTCGCCGGCCGGATGGGTGTCGATCTCGGGATGGTCCTGCAAGGTGAAGTACTGGCCGGCGCAGAAGTCGCGCACGCTGCCTTCGCCATGAAAACACTTGGCCTCGAATTCGTGGCGCTGCATGCGCAGCTGGCCGAGGCGCCAGTGGTCCTCGACGTCGTTACCGGCATGCGGCGTGTCGATCAGGTAGTCGTCGAGGCTGGCGGCCAGGCCGTTGCCGTGCCCACCCTGGTCGAGGCTGGCGCGCGCCGTGGTCGACATGAACTGCTGCGCACCCGGGTTCTTGTAGTCCCAGCTGTGGCGGGTGGCGCTGCCCGGCTGCAGGGTGCGCGCCGCGCCCCAGGAGGTGATGGTGTCGCGTTCTTCGGTGGCGTCGTCGCGGTGGTAGCGTACTGTGCCGGCCGCGTTTTCCGGCAGGTGATTCGCGTCGGCGAACAGCACCAGCGTGTGCGCGGGGATGCGGTCGTGCAGCGGGTCGACCGAGGTGCTGCGGCTGCGGCCCGGACGCACGGTCCAGAAAATGCCGCGCCGGCGCAGCAGGCGGCGCACGAAGGCGGCGTCGGATTCGTTGTACTGCATGGTCTGCTCGCGCGGCGGGTACAAACGCATGTCGAGCAGCGGGTCGAGTTCGTACTCGAAGGCGCCGGCCAGCACGGCGTTCGCATGGCGCCATTCGTCGAACAGCACCTGCACGATCTCGAGCTCGTTCTGGAAGCGGAAGATGCGGCTGTTGACGCGCTTTTCCATCACCGACAGCGCGTCGCGCAGCACCAGCTGGTAGGTGGCCAGGGCGCCGTCGCTGTCGCCGGACCTGGCCTCGGTGACGATGCCGCAGATGCTGCGCAGCTGGCCGCGGTCGGTGACGACCTGGAGCACGGCCGGCAGCGCAATCAGTTCCTTGAGCGGCAGCGTCGGATCACTGGCGACGCAGGAGACGCGGTATTCGAGGCCGCCGCAAATGGCTTCGCTGCCCGTGAAGCGCTGGGGCAGCAGGATGTCGTCGGCAAGCTCCTCGGCATGGGCAAGGCGCAGGCGCAGGGCGCGGTGCGCGGTGCTCAGTGACTTCTCGTGCTGTAGCACGCGGAGGAACTCGCTCGCGCTGTCCAATTCCGTCTCCCTGGTTGAAAACGAAATGGTCGCACGAACCCGACAATACCTGATTGCTTTCGATCACGCGTATCCGGGGGTGTAGCAGCTGAACTAAACGAAGGTGGCGTTGTCGCAGGACGCAGTGTGAATATTCACACTGGCGAGGGCGATCTAACTGACTAACGCGCCAGTTCCTCATGCAGGAAGGATGTCAGCGCGGCGCTCAATGCCGGCGCCAACGGCAGCGCCGGATCGCCATACGATGCCAGCTGGGTCGGGCCGGCCGGCACCAGCTTGAGCACGTGGTTCATGCCCTCGACAATTTCCAGGCGCGCCCGTGGATAGGCGGCCTTCAGCGCCTGCGCATCTTCCCCGGCTACCTGGATATCGGTCGTGCCCTGCACGATCAGCACCGGGATTGTCAGCGCGGCGATCCGCTCGGCCGGCAGGTAGCAGAACTGCGACACCAGGTAGGGCTGCACGCTCGGGCGATACAACGCCGCCAGCATCGGCGACACCTCACCGGCCAGCTCGCCGCGTTCGAGTTTGCCGAGCACGCGTTCGCTTTCCTCGTTCAGCGGCGGCGGCAGCTTGCCGGCCAGCTGGCGGCGCAGCACTGCTTGCAGCGGCGCACCGGGTCCGGCGATCGACACAAAGGCATCCGCGCCGGCTTTCTTTGCCGCGACCATGCCGATCAGCGAGCCTTCGCTATGCCCGATCACGGCCACCTTGCCGAAGCGCGGATCGGATTTCAGGCGCGCGATCCAGGCCGCCGCATCGTCGATATAGGTTTCGAAGCGCAGCGCCGCTTCGCCTTGCATGGCCGCCGCGCTGGCGCCGATGCCACGCTTGTCGTAACGGACCGAGGCGATGCCGTTCGATGCCAGCGTGTGCGCCAGCATGCGCAGGCTGTCGTTGCGGCCGGGGAGCATGTTCGAATTGCCGTCGCGGTCGGTGGGGCCGGATCCGGCGATGATCAGGGCGACCGGCACCGGGCCTTTTGCCGCGGGCAGCAGCAGGCTGCCGGCCAGCTTGCCGGTCGGCGTGTCGAGCGACATGTCGAGCGAACTGCCGACATCGCTCGCGGCCAGCGCCAGCGCGGGCAGGAAGAACAGTACCGTGATCGACAGCATCCGCTTGAACATCATCCCTAGCTCCCGCAACAACGGTTTACGAAACCAGCAGCGCCTCCAGGCGTGGTATCGCCGCCAGCGAATTATTCCAGGCCGCCAGCCGCAGCGCGCCCTCATTCATGCCGCGCAGTTCGGCCAGCGCCGCGCCGATCGCCGGCAGCTGCTCCGGGCTGTTGCGTCCCGGATGGATCCAGCTAGGCGAAATGTCCGGTGCATCGGTTTCCAGCACCAGCGCGTTCAGTGGCAATTCGGTCGCCAGGCGCCGGATCTGCAGCGCCCGCGTAAAGGTCATGGCGCCGCCGAAGCCGAGGTGAAAGCCCAGCTTGATATAGGCCTCGGCCTGCTGGAAGGAGCCGTTGAAGGCGTGCGCGATGCCGCCCGGCGGCGTTACCTGGCGCAGGTGCTTCAGCACCTGGTCCTGCGAACGGCGCACGTGGGTCAGCACGGGCAAACCGAAGTCGCGCGCGATGCGCAGCTGCTCACGGAAGAAGCGTTCCTGCTTCGCGCGCATGGCCGGCTCGCACAGCATGGGAATGAAGAAGTCGAGTCCGATCTCGCCGATGGCCACGAAGCGCGGGTCGTCCATCGCCCGCTCGACCGCGGCGCGCAGCACAACCAGGTCGTCGTCGCTTGCCTGCGGTACGTAGATCGGGTGGATGCCGAGCGCATAGCTGGCGTTCGGTGACTTTGCCGCGAGCTGCGCCACCACGTCGAAGTTGCCGCGCTCGACCGCCGGAATGACGATCATCGACACGCCGCCCTCGCCGGCCCGCCGTGCGACTTCCAGCGATTCGTCGCCGAATTCGTGGGCGTCCAGGTGGCAGTGGGTGTCGATCCACATTGCTTACGGCTCCAGCGGCTGCAGCCCGTGCTCGGTCATGCGCAGTGCGCGGTCGCAGCGGCGCGCCAGTTCCATGTCGTGGGTGACGATCACGAACGACGTGCCGAGGGTGCGCGACAGTTCCAGCATCAAATCGAAAATCGCCATTGCCGTGGTGTGGTCGAGGTTACCGGTCGGCTCGTCGGCCAGCACGCAGGCCGGCTCCGTGACGAGTGCGCGTGCCAGGGCCACGCGCTGGCGTTCGCCGCCCGACAGTTCGCCGGGCCGGTGTACCACGCGTTTGCCCAGGCCCACGCGTTCCAGGATGGCCTGCGCCTTCTGCTCGGCGCTCGCACGCTTTTCGCGGCGGATCATCAGCGGCATCACCACGTTATCCAGGGCCGAGAACTCGGGCAGCAGGTGGTGGAACTGGTAGACGAAGCCGAGCGAGGAGTTGCGCAGTTCGCCGCGCCGGGTTTCGGACAGCGTGGCGAAGTCCTCGCCCAGCAGCGTCACGGAACCCGTAGTCGGCGTGTCCAGGCCGCCCAGCAGATGCAGCAGGGTCGACTTACCCGAACCGGAAGCGCCGACAATCGCCACGCGCTCGCCGCGCTGGATGGCGAAGTCGATCTTGTCGAGCACCTGCACCTGGTAGTCGCCCTGCTTGAAGGTTTTACCGAGGCCGCGGCAGGCCAGCACCGGCGTGTTGTTCGCGTTACTCATAGCGCAGCGCCTCCGCAGGTTTCACGCGCGAGGCCGAGCGGCTCGGATAGACCGTGGCCGCAAAGGCCAGCAGCACGGCGACACCGCCAATTTTGAAGACGTCCGGCCAGCGCAGGTCCGACGGCACGGTGCTGTTTTGATAGATATCCTTCGACAAGAACTGCACTCCCAACAAATGTTCAATGAATGGAACGATGACATCGATGTTCAGCGCCACGATCGTGCCGCCGACCACGCCAACCACGGCGCCCAGGATGCCGACCAGCGCGCCCTGGATCATGAAGATCTTCATGATCGAACCCGGCGACGCACCCAGGGTGCGCAGGATCGCGATGTCGGCCTGCTTGTCGGTCACCGTCATCACCAGGGTCGAGACCAGGTTGAAGGCGGCCACCGTGATGATCAGGGTGAGGATGATGAACATCATCTTCTTTTCGGTCTGTACGGCGCCGAACCACACGGCGTTCAGCTTCGACCAGTCGCGCATTTCCAGTTCGCCCGGCATCGATTTTTCCAGCTCGGCCGCCACCTGCGGCGCCTGGTGCATGTCGGCGATGCGCAGGCGCAGGCCGGCCGGGGCCGACAGGCGCTCCATCTTCTCGGCGTCGCCCAGGCTCACGAACGCCATGCCGGCGTCGAACTCGGCGTGCCCCGACTGGAACAGGCCCGACACGGTGAAGCTGCGCATGCGCGGCAGCATGCCGGCCGGCGTGGTCTGGGCTTGCGCCAGCAGCATGGTGACCTTGTCGCCGACCTGCAGGTTCAGCGATGCAGCCAGCGCGTAGCCGAGCACGATGTTGAAGGTGCCGGGTTTGAGCGAATCGAAGCTGCCCTGGACCATGGTGTTGGCCACATCCGAGATATTCCGTTCCGCTTCCGGCAGCACGCCGCGAATCGTCGCCGGGCGCATGTTGCCGTCGCGTTGCTGCAGCAGGCCCTGCGATTCGACGAAGGGCGCGGCGGCGCGCACGGCCGGGTTCTTCAAGGCTTGCTGGGCCGCTTCGCGCCACTGCGGCATGTCCCCGCGGGTGTCGAAGACTTCGATGTGGGCCAGCACCGACAGCATGCGGTCGGTCACCTGCTTCTGGAAGCCGTTCATCACCGACAGCACGATGATCAGGGCGGCGACGCCGAGCGCGATGCCGGCCACCGAGATCAGCGAGATAAACGAGAGGAAGCCGCTGTGGGCCGTGCCCTTGCCTGCGCGCGTGTAGCGCAGGCCGACCAGCCATTCGAACGGCAGTTTGTGGATGATGCTCATGGTAGGTTCAATGTAACGGAATCATTCATAGCGCAGGGCTTCGGCCGGCTTCACGCGCGCCGCCGCCCAGCTCGGGTACAGGGTCGCGACAAAGGCCAGCAGCACGGCCACGCCGCCGATGCTGCCGACGTCGGACCACAGCAAATCGGACGGGATCTCGCTGATCAAATAGATCTCCTTCGAGATGAACTGGATCCCGAGCACGCGCTCGATGGCGGGCACGATGACGTCGACGTTCAGCGCCACCGCCACGCCGAGCGCCACGCCCAGCGCGCTGCCCAGTACGCCGACCAGGGTGCCCTGGACAATAAAAATCTTCATGATCGAGCGCGGCGAGGCGCCCAGGGTGCGCAGGATAGCGATGTCGGCCTGCTTGTCCTTGACGGTCATGACCAAGGTGGACACAAGATTGAACGCGGCCACGGCGATGATCAGGGTCAGGATGATGAACATCATGCGCTTTTGCGAGCCTACGGCGGCGAACCAGATGCTGTTCACCTGCGACCAGTCGCGCATCACGTAATCCCCGCTCATGCTCTGGCGCAGTTCGGCCGCCACGCGCGGCGCCTGGTGCAGGTCGTGCAGGCGCAGACGCAGGCCGACCGGGCCGGCCAGGCCCACGGTCTGCGCCGCATCCTGCAAGTGCGCGAAGCCGAGCATGGAATCGAATTCGTAGTGGCCGGCCTCGAAGATGCCGGAGACGATGAAGGTCTGGGTGCGCGGCGCGGCCGGGGCGCCAGTCTCCGTGGTGCCGGAGGTCCCGAGCAGCATGGTCACGCGTTCGCCCACGCCGACGTGCAGCGCGTCCGCCAGCGCGCGGCCGATCACGATGTTCATCGAGCCGGGCGTGAGCGAGTCCAGGCGGCCTTCCTTCATCTCGCGCGCCACGTCCGAGACCCTGGCTTCTTCGCCCGGCAGGACGCCGCGCACCAGCACCGGTTTCATCACGCCATCGCGCAGCAGCATGCCCTGGATCTCGACGAAGGGCGCCGAGGCTGCCACTTGCGGGTTGCGCGCCGCTTCGCGCCCCACCGCGCGCCAGTCGGGCATGGCGCCGCGCACGTCGAAGATCTCGACGTGGGCCAGCACCGACAGCATGCGCTCGGTGACTTCCTTCTGGAAGCCGTTCATCACCGACAGCACGACGATCAGGGCGGCCACGCCGAGCGCGATGCCGGCCACCGAGATCATCGAAATGAAGGAGATGAAGCGATTCCGTCCGCTGCGCTTGCCGGCGCGCGTGTAGCGCAGGCCGACTGCCCATTCGTACGGCAGTTTCTGGATGATGCTCATGAAATTTGTAGAGTTTGACAACTGATCTCGCAGTATGCCACGCAAAGCTCATCCATGACAGGGCGCACGGCTGTGGTAACCGCGTCACGCCCCCGTCGCCCCAGCTCCTCGCCGGCGGCGCCGCGCTGCGTGGAGGCCGCCGTTTTGGCCTACAATCACGGCATGTCCCAGATTACGCTTGTTCTGCCCTCCGCCCTTCCCGTTCCCGAATTCGCTCCCGACCTGGTGCGTGCCCTGCAGGCGCCCGCGCTGGCCGCCCTGCTGTCGCGCACGCGTGCGCAGCGACGCCTGCCCGCCGACGAGTCCGTGCGCGCCCTGCCCCACGAAACCTGGCTGGCGCGTGCGCTGGGGGTCGATGGCGCCGGCCAGCCGGCCTTTGCCGCTGCCGCCATGCGCGCCTACGGGCTCGATGCGGATTGCGGCACCTGGTTCATCGTCAACCCGGTGCATATCGAAATCGCACGCACCCACTTGATGATGGGCGATCCGCGCATGCTCGGCCTGGGCGAAGCGGACAGCCGCGCCCTGTTCGATGCGGCGCAGCCGTATGTCGAGGAAGCCGGCCACGCCCTGCTGTACGGCGACGCCCAGACCTGGTTCCTGCGCGCCGACGACTGGGCCGGCCTCGACACCGCCACGCCCGCCGCCGCGCTGGGCATGGATTTGACCGACTGGATGCCGCTGGGCGAGCGCGCCGCGGCTTTCCGCCGCCTGCAGAACGAGATCCAGATCTTGTGGCACACGCATCCGGTGAACAGCGCCCGCGAGGCGCGCCGCCTGCCGGTGGTGAACGCCTTCTGGCCATGGGGTGCGGCCGATAGCGGCGCCGGGTCGACGGCACGCGTCAAACTGGCAAGCGCCGACACGGCCGCGTGGCTGTCCCGGCTGGCCGATACGGTTCCCTCCGACCTGGCGCAATTTGCTTCTTCCATCGACGGCGACACCCTGCTGGTCTGCGGCAGCGTCGCGCCGTACGCCGCCGCGGCCGACTGGGGCGGCTGGGTCGCCGCCATGGTCCAGCTTGAAGCCCAGCTGTTCGCCCCCATCCTGGAGAGCCTGAAGAATGGCCGCATCCGCGAGGTGAAGCTGGTGCTGAGCCACCGCGACGCCCTGCTCGAAGCCACCACCAACGCCATGGCGCAACGCAAGTTCTGGCGCCGCATTACCCTGGAATCCCTGCTGTGAAAACCCGCATCTCGACCCGCCCTTGTTCGTTCCGCACCTCCGAAATGCTGCGCCAGGGCGGCGTACACCCCGTGCTGGCGCGCATCTACGCGGCGCGCGGCCTGCTTGACGTGCGCGAACTGGCCAGCGAACTGGCCGCGCTGGTCCCGCCGAGCGGCCTGAAACACATCGATGCCGCCGCCGTGTTCCTGGCCGACGCCATCGGCGCGAACAAGAACATGACCATCGTCGCCGATTACGATTGCGACGGCGCCACCGCCTGCGCCACCGCCCTGCGCGGCCTGCGCGCGATGGGCGCCCGGGTCGACTACATCGTCCCCGACCGCGTGGTGCACGGCTATGGCCTCACGCCCGAGATCGTCGAACTGGCCGTGCGCGAAAAGAACCCGGACGTCATCATCACGGTCGACAACGGCATCGCCAGCGTCGAGGGTGTGCAGGAAGCAAACCGGCGCGGCATCGAGGTCGTGGTCACCGACCACCACCTGCCGGGCGACGCCCTGCCGCCGGCGCGCGTGATCGTGAATCCGAACCAGCCGGACTGCGGCTTCCCGAGCAAGCACCTGGCGGGCGTGGGTGTTGTCTTCTACGTGCTGCTGGCCCTGCGCGCCGAACTGCGCCGCCGCGGCGTCTTCGATGCGCAGACCCAGCCCAAGCTCGACAACCTGCTCGACCTGGTGGCCCTGGGCACGGTGGCCGACGTCGTGAAACTCGACGCCAACAACCGCATCCTGGTCGCGCAAGGCATCAAGCGCATGCGCGCCGGACGCATGCATGCGGGCGTGGCGGCGCTGTTCCGCGTGGCCGGGCGCGAAGCACGGAATGCCTCGCCCTTCGACCTCGGCTTTGCCGTCGGCCCGCGCCTGAACGCCGCCGGACGGCTGGAAGACATGGCGCTCGGGATCGAGTGCCTGACTACCGACGACGAGGGCCGCGCCTGGGCGATTGCCCAGCAGCTCAACGAGATCAACCTGAAGCGCCGCGAGATCGAGGCCGACATGCAGGACACGGCGCTGCTGCACCTGGACGACTTCCAGCCGGCCGCCAGCAGCACGATCGCCGTGTTCGACGAAGGCTGGCACCAGGGCGTGATCGGGATCGTGGCGTCGCGTTTGAAGGAAAAGTTCTACCGGCCGACGATCACCTTCGCGCCGGGCGGCGTCGGGCTGATCAAGGGTTCGGGGCGTTCGATCCCGGGCTTTCACATGCGCGATGCGCTCGACCTGGTGTCGAAGCGCGTGCCGGGCTTGATCGACAAGTTCGGCGGGCACGCGATGGCGGCGGGGCTGACCATCAAGGCCGAGCATTTCGACACCTTCTGCGAGGCTTTCGAGGCCGTCGGCCGCGCCTGGCTCAGCGAAGCGCAACTGGAGCGCGTGGTCGAAACCGACGGGCCGCTGGAAGACGAGTTCTATTCGACCCAGTTCATCGAACTGTGCGATGGCCAGGTGTGGGGACAAGGCTTTGCGCCGCCGGTGTTCTGCGACGAATTCCGCGTGATGAGCCAGCGGATCTTGAAGGACAAGCACCTGAAGCTGCTGCTGGAGAAAAATGGGCGGCGCTACGACGCGATCTGGTTCGGCCATACGGATGGCCTGGGCGAGCGTGCGCGCGTGGCGTTCCGGCTCGATGCGAACGAGTACAACGGCGTGACCAAGGTGCAGTTGTTGGTGGAGCACGCCGAACCGGCGTAGTGGCCCGGGGTTCGTAGGGTGGGCCGGGCCGCGCTAGGCACTTGTGCCCACGCGGTCGTACAGTCGCGTTCTCGTCAGAAGCTGCAAGTCGTCTGCGCTTGCACACGGTGACCAAAAAAGTTGTACGACAGTTCAACCGTCGTACCGCGTGGACACAGGTGTCCACCCTACAACGGCAGGTCACCGCCCGCAATCGCACCCACGATCAAACACGATCTTCCACGTCCCCGGCCCTTCCAGCCGCCACACGGAATTGAACCGCCCGATCTGCTTGCCCGACGGGTCCGTCACCGGCCCGCTGCTGTAGGCCAGCGTCCCCGAATCCAGCACCTCGACCTCATCCGGCGCCCAGGCAAACGGCGCATTCGGTCCATCGAAGTAGCCGCGCCAGGCCTGGGCGACCGCGTCGCGCCCGCGCTTCGCTCCGCCCGGCTGCATGAACACCGCCTCCTTCGACAGGAAACCGTCAAAGGCATCGAAGTCGCGCGCCTTCATGGTGGCCGCGAACGCGCGCTCGGTCGCCATCACCTGCTGCCGTAATTCGTCCTGCGTCCCGCGTGCCCCGCGCGCCATGCAGGCGGCCAATACCACCGCCACCAACGCGCCCAGCACTGCCAGGATGGTCCCCTTCGATCGCCAATGCATGGAAATATCCTTTTCCTTTTGACAAGTCGGCGCCAATACTGTCACAGTCCATTCAGCTTGACAACCAGCAGTTGCAATCACTCCGGAAAAGGAGTATAAATACTCCAAAACCGGAGGAAACCATGAACCTCGCCTACGCTTACCCAAAAAGCCGTTTCGAACCCACCGTGCTGGTCGATCTGAGTTCGCGCGCCGAGCGCGAGCGCCTGTCGCAGTCGGCGCTGAAGGGCTTCTTCAAGCTGGTCGCCGGCTGGCAGGTGCGCGACGACGATGCGCGCGAACTGCTTGGCGGCTTGTCGGCGTCCAGTTTCTACGACTGGAAAAAGAACCCCGACCGCGTGCTCGAAGTCGACCGCATCACGCGCATCTCCTATTTATTAGGCATCTACAAGGCCCTGCACATCTTGTACGGCGACAAACTCGCCGACGAATGGGTCAACCTGCCGAATACCAACATCATCTTCGGCGGCCGCACCCCGCTCGCGATGATGCTGGGCGGCGGGCTGCTGGCCATGCAAACAGTGCGCCAGCTGCTCGACGCGCGCCGCGGAGGCCTGTGATCTTGGCGGTCGTCCCGAAACTGACGGCGCTGCGCCAGTTCGACACCTGCCGCCTGATCCCCTCGCGCTTCGCCGACCTCGAGGATTCGGTGCTGGCGCCGCTGGCCGAGGGCGACGGGGAACTGCGCGATTTGTTCGAGCTCGACAACGCCACCAACGAGCGCCTGCGCGGCGAGGCCGACTTGCTGCCCGGTATCGGCGTCGACGAACTGGTGTTCGGCTTGCCGAACTTCCGCATCATCAATGCGGCCTATACCTATGCGCGTCCGGAAGGCAGCCGCTTCAACGACGGCGCGCGCGGCGCCTGGTACTGCGCCTTCGAGGCCGAAACGGCGCTGGCCGAGGTCGGTTTCCACAAGACGGTCGAGTACCAGGAAATCCAGCGCTTCGACGACAGCGTGACCTACCAGGCGATGCTGGCCGATTTCAATGCCAGCTTCCACGATATCCGCGGCATCGAGAATTTTGTCGACTGCCTCGATCCGCAAAGTTATATCGCATCGCAAACGCTGGCCGCCGAGCTGCTGGAGGCGGGCTCGATGGGCGTGATCTACCCGAGCGTGCGCCGCCCCGAGGGCATCAACCTGGCCTGCTTCCGCCCCGCGCTGGTGGGCAATGTGCGCAAGGGGCCGGCCTATCGGTTAACATGGGCGGGTACGCCGCAACCGCGCATCGAGATTATCTAGCATTATGCAAACCAAACCAGAGAACGACACCGAACTGCACGACAAGGTCAACCGAGAAACCGCTCGCGTCCAATGGGACGAGCTGGAGCGCCACTTCGCCCAGGGCAATGTGATCTACGTCAGCGAAACGCTGGACCTGATCGACGTTGCCGTGCGCATCTCGCACGACGACAAGGAGAATATTGCGCGCTGGATGAGCGAAGGCAAGATCGCCAAGGTATCAGACCTGCAGGCCCAGAGCTGGGCCGCCGGCGAAGTCGGCCTGTGGGCCTCGGTCGTGCACCCCTTCATCCTGGTGCAGCCGGACAAGAAGCAGATCAACTAAGCCGTTCCCCGCTTGCGCCAATTGCAACATCGAGAAATTTTTATGTTGCAAATTTTCCGTTAGGCATCAATTCCATCTCAATCTTCCTGACACGACTGCTGTACTCGGCTGCATCGGCGCATCGATGGAGTCCGGGTCGGCCGGGTACGCGGCAGCACCGGCGCGATCGCCACCGCCTCGAAACAGGTGAACGTAGCGATCGCGGAGAGGGACCGGGTGACGCAGCAGAACGCGGCGCTGGTGGAGGAAGCGGCAGCCGCCGCGGAGTCGATGCAGAGCCAGGCGGACGAGCTGGCGCGGCTGGTGAGTACCTTCAGGCTGGATGCCGAAGCGCCGCGTGCGACCGCTGCTGGCGCTGGCGCGCGCTTGATGTCATAGGCGTTCGTGCTTGCAAAGCGGTGGGTTCGAGAACCCACCCTACGTTCGCGAGGTAGGGTGGGTTCTTGAACCCACCACTTGTATCCTGTCCCCGAACCTTCGTCGGGGCGGCTCGTCAATTCAGTGCGCCAGCGCCGGCACCGCCCCACGCACGCGGCGCACCGGCTGCGCACCGGCCACGGTCTCGGCGCCCTCGAGCTGGAAGGTATTCACCACCGCCGCCAGCTCGTCGGCCTGCAGGCGCAGCGATTGCGCCGCGGCCGAGGCTTCCTCGACCAGGGCCGCGTTCTGCAGCGTCATCTCGTCGAGGCGCACGATGGCCGCGTCGACGTGCTCGATGTCGTCGCCCTGCGAGCGCGTGGCGCTGGAAATCTGGCCCATGATCTCGTTCACGCGCTGCACGCCGCTCACCACCTTGCGCATGGTGTCGCCGGCCTGCGCGACCAGCGCCGTGCCGGCGCCGACCTTGCTCACCGAATCCTCGATCAGCACCTTGATTTCCTTGGCCGCCGCCGCCGAGCGGTGCGCCAGGTTGCGCACTTCGCTCGCCACCACCGCCAAGCCGCGGCCCTGCTCGCCCGCACGCGCCGCCTCGACCGCCGCATTCAGCGCCAGGATATTCGTCTGGAAGGCGATGCTGTCGATGACGCTGATGATCTCTTCGATCTTGCGCGAGGATTCCTGGATCAGGTTCATGGTCGACACCACGCCGTCCACGGTGGCGCCGCCTTCGACCGACACCTTCGAGGCGTCGCTGGCCAGGGCGCTGGCCTGGGCCGCGTAGTCGGCATTCTGGCGCACCGAGCCGATCAGTTGCTTCATCGAGCCGGCGATCTGCGCCAGTGCCGCCGCCTGCGATTCGGTGCGGGTCGACAGATCGAGGTTGCCGGTGGCGATCTCGGCCGAGGCCGAAGCGATCGCATCGGTGCCGCCGCGCACCTTGGCCACGATGCCGCTCAGGCTGTCGCGCATGGCGCTCATGGCCGACAGCAGGCTGGCCGGGCGGGCACGGCGCGTGTCCACCTGGTGGTGCAGCTGGCCTTGCGCGATGGCGCGCGCGACGTCGGTGGCATACGCCGGCTCGCCGCCCAGCTGGCCGAGCAGGTTGCGCGAGATGGCAAAGCCGATCACCGCGCACAGCAAGGCGCACAGGATGGCCAGGCCGCTGATCCAGTAGCGCGCGCCCGAAGCCTCCGCCACCGCGGCCGCGCCGGCCACGCCGGTACGGCCCTGCAGCTCCTGCACCAGCACCGCGATGTCGGCCACGATCTGGCGCCGCAGCGGGCTGCATTCCTGCACCAGGAAGCTGCCGTAGGCGTCCATCTCGCCGGCCGTGCGGTATTTGCGCGGACGTTCGAGTTCGCGCGCCATTGCCAGCATCCCCTCCTTCACCTTCGCATACTGCGCATTGCCCGCCAGGACAGGGTCGAGCTTGGCCATCGCCGCCAGGTAGGCCGCCTTCTGGGCGTCGAGGATGTCGAGCTCGCGGTCCGCGGCGGCGGCATCCTGGAAGATGAAGGCATTGCGCGCGGCCATGCCGGTCTGCCCAAGCGCTTCACGGGCGGCATACAGCGGTTCGAGCTGGGCGTTGTGGAAGGATTCCACCTCGACCAGCGCGGTCTCGATACTGTTCACGCGCGAAATGGCGAAGCCCGCGAGGACCAGCGTGACGACGAGGACCGCGGCAAACGCGGCATACAGCCGGACCGTGAGTCGGGCTTGGGAGAAGTTCATGTTTACTCCTGGTTGCGAAAAAGGGTAAATAGTCGCGCAGGCGGGCGCGGATTGACGGATTTGTCCATCATCAATTGTTTTTTGGCAACCTAAATTGCGATATTTGTTGCTTTAATCACGACTTTTCGTTTCTAAAACGTTGTACTTAGTTAGATTCATCAAATCAGCTATACTCCTATAAAAGTAGGAATATTGATGACCAGCAACTATACGGACGAGGATCCTATCCTCACCACAAGCGCAGCCGCGCGCATGTTGGGCGTCGCTACCAGCACCGTCCAGTTGTGGATGGAAAGCGGCGCAATCGAATCATGGAAAACGCCGGGTGGCCACCGCCGCACGCGCGAAAGCCTGATCCGTGCCTTGATGAACAAGGTGGGAGGACACGAAGCCGGCGCCGCCGGCCGCCGCGTGCCGCCCAATCCGAACGACCCCGAATACATCCCCGACCGCAGCGCGCCCTATCCGATGGCGGCGGACGAAGAGGCGCGCCTGGCCGCGCTGGCCGCCTCCGGCCTGGTCGACAGCCCCGAAGAAGAGCGGTTCGACCGCATCGTGCGCCTGGCGTCGATGGCCACCGATTCGCCGATTGCCCTGATTTCGCTGCTGACGGCCAAGCGCCAGTGGTTCAAGGCCCGCGTCGGCCTGGCGCCCCAGCAGACGCCGCGCGAATGGGCCTTCTGCTCGCACGCGATCCTGCAGGACAAGCCCTTCGTGGTGGAAGACGCGGCCTCGGACGAACGCTTCAGCGGCAACCCGCTGGTGCTGGCCGATCCGCATATCCGCTTCTATGCCGGCGTCCCGCTGCGCGACGAAGGCGGCAACGCCATGGGCACCCTGTGCGTGATCGACCGCGAACCGCGCAAGCTGCGTTCGGGCGAGCTGCAGGCGCTGCTCGACCTGGCGGCGATTGCAGCGGCGGAGATCGGACGCGAAGGAAAGTAAGGGGCGCTGCTTCCGTAGGGTGGACGGCTCCACCCTGCCATATGCGCACACGCGGCGATTGCGCCGTCCACGCGTTCAACCGGCGACAGCACAGCCGGAGCGTGGCTTCGTACGTGATTTGAACGCGTGGGCGGCGCAATCGATTCGACCGATCACCCGACAAGGGTGGAGCCGCCTCTCGTGGCCCGGACCGCCCTACCGCCGATGCATCATCGCATGCGCCGCCTGGCGCATCAGCAGCTCCGCCTTGCGCGGATCGGGCTCCGTCATGGCCAGCTGCTGCAAGGCTTCCGGATATTCCAGTTCGCCCGCCTGCTCCAGCCAGCGCCGCGCTTCACGCGCGTCCGGCGGACCTCCCTCGCCCGCCGCCAGCATGTTCGACAGCACGAACATCGCCGCCGGCACACCGCCCTGCGCCGCCTGCGTCAACAGCAGCCGCGCACGGGCCGGGTCAGGCGCCACGCCATCGCCGTTACGCACCTGGAGCGCAAGCCGGTAAGCCGCTTTCGCATCAGGCGCCGTGTCGACAGGCGCCGCACCGGCATGCGCCGTCATTGCGCACACCAATGCGCAAGCCAGCAGGGGCGCCCGCATCGTCATGTCGACCTCATTTGGCCAAATCCACAGCGTAGAGCGCAAAGCCCTTGCCCAGGCCATCGTCGGCCTGGATCTGGCTGACGTTGTCCAGGCCCGCTTCCCGCGCGATGCCAAGCATGCCCGGCGCCGTGTGGAACACCACGGGACCCGCCGTCTTCACCGGCGCGAAGCGCCAGCTGCGCCCCGAGCCATTGGCCTTGCGCGTCAGCTGCTTCGTATCGCGGATGTAGGAAATGAGCACATCGCGGCTGGTATCCGGCGAAGCGAAGATGGTCTTGCTGCCGTCCAGGCCCGGGAAGTTGCCGCCGCCCGAAGCACGGTAGTTATTCGTCGCCACGATGAATTCCTGCTTCAGATCGAGCGGCGCGCCGTGCAGCATCAGCTTCTTCACGCGCTGGCCGGGCGGCTGGGTGACGTCGATCTCGTAGCTGATCTCGTTCGAGGTCAGGGTATCGAAGTTATAGCTCGGGAAGTTGGGATTCACCAGTTCCTGCGGCTCGGTTTTCGACGGGTCGATGGTGTTGAAACGGCGCGCCGCCATTTCCAGCCAGGCCTTCAGGCCGTTGCCGTCGATCTTCACCGCATGCAGGGCGTTCGGGTACAGGTACAAGTCAGCCGCGTTGTTCATCGCCAGCTGGCCGGCCGCGACGTCGGTGTAATCGAAGGCGCCGGCAAAGCCGTTCTTGAAGGCGGCCGACATCGACAGCACCGGCAGCTTTGCGTAGTGCGGCAGGTTGGCGGCGACGTACTTCTTCACATACGCCGTCTGCGCCTGGTTCACCACCTCGATCGCCGACGGATCGCCGACATCGACGAAATAGGTCGTCAGGCGGAAGTCGCTGCTGCCCACCGGCGTCTTCACGTACCGGATGGTCGCTTCGTGCTCTTCGCGGATCAGCGCCTGTACTTCGGCGCTCGGTGCGACAAAGGATTTATCGGCGTTCTGGGCGGCGCGCGCCTCGACCGTGGTCCTGGCCTTGTCGATTGTCCAGCGCTTGCCGTCGGCGCGCAGGCTCAGCGCCACCACACCCAGGTGCTTGCCCCACAAATTCGCCATCACGGTCGGCACGCCATGCACGAAGCCTTTTACTTTATCGACGTTCGGCAGGTTGAACTGCGGCGCGGTGCTGGCCGCGTTCGGGAACAGCTGGTGCGAATGCCCGAGCAGCATCACGTCCACGCCCGGCACCTGGGCGAGGTAGTAGCCGGCGTTTTCCATCTCCGGCGTGTAAGGGCTGCCATCGAGGCCGCCGTGCGAGATCACGACCACGACGTCGGCGCCCTTGCGGCGCATCTCGGGGATGTACTTCTCGGCCGCTTCGCGCACGCCGGTGACATACACCTTGCCGTCGAGCCAGCGCTTGTCCCAGGACATGATGGCCGGCGGCGTAAAGCCAATGATCCCGACTTTCACTTTCGCCTTGATGGCCCGGCCCTTGGCATCCTGGGCGCTGACTTCCTTCTCGACGATACGGTAAGGCGCGAACAGCGGCTTCTTCGTGCTGACGCTGTAGACGTTGGCCAGCACCTGCGGGAAGGCCGGCCCGGCGCACTTCTTCGGCTTGGCTATGCCCGGCACCTTGAACTGCTGGCCGCTTACCTGGCCGAGGAAGCCCAGGCCATAGTTGAATTCGTGGTTGCCGATCGAGGCGCCGTCGTACTTCAGGGCGTTCATGACCTTGTAGATGCCCAGCGTCTGGTCGCAGCGCACCGGGTTCACCAACGCCTGGTAGTCGGCCAGCGCGGTGCCCTGGATGGTGTCGCCATTGTCGAACAGGACGGTATTTGCGTACTCGCCGCGCGCCTGGGCGATCAGGGTCGCGGTGCGGTCCAGGCCGATCGACGGTTCCTCGGCCAGCTTGAAGTAGTCGTAGCCGACCACGGTGGCGTGCAGGTCGGTGGTTTCGAGGACGGCGAGGACGGTGGAGGCGCCCTTGGGTGCATCCTTTGCCAGAGCCGGGGCGGCCGCCAGCGCCGGCAACAGCGCGATGGCGAATTGATAAGAAATTGGATAACGCATGAGCATCTTCGGGTTGGGAACCGGGCGATGATACGGCAGCGGCGCAATCCATGCCAAGGAAAGCGCCGAACCGGGGGCCGCGGCTGGCCGCCATGCGCGTGGCCTGGGGTATAATCGAAGGTTCGATTCAACTCAAATTACACGCCAAGATCATGGAAGCTGAACGCATCAACGCCATCTCCGCCCTGCTAAACGACCTGACCAGCCGTGAAGCCGAACTTCGGAGGTATCTTTGACTTCGATCGGAAGTCAGAGAAACTAGAACAGGTCAACCAGGAACTCGAAGATCCTACCGTCTGGAACGACCAGAAACGGGCCCAGGATCTGGGTAAAGAAAAGAAGGCGCTGGAAGCCGTCGTCCTGACGCTGGAAAAAGCGAAAGCCGACCTGGCCGACGCCGGCGACCTGTTCGAGATGGCGCGCGAAGAAGGCGACCACGATACGCTCGAGGCGATCGGCGGCGACGCGGAAGAAATCCAGAAGATCATCGAATCGATGGAATTCCGCCGCATGTTCAGCAACCCGATGGACCATGCGAACTGCTTCATCGACATCCAGGCCGGCGCCGGCGGTACCGAAGCCCAGGACTGGGCCTCGATGCTGCTGCGCCAGTACCTGCGCTACTGCGAACGCAAGGGCTTCAAGGCCG
>Ga0209023_10002802_pt1 | contig 21341 bp, 25 predicted proteins | sample LakOneMetagenome_FD_187468 | JGI IMG/M metagenome (GOLD analysis project Ga0209023, IMG submission 187468) | Freshwater and sediment microbial communities from Lake Erie, Canada (SPAdes) (version 2) | ecosystem: Environmental > Aquatic > Freshwater > Lentic | place: Lake Erie, Canada...
CTCGGAAATGTTCTGGGCAACGATGCCGCCAAGAAGCTCGGCAGCATCTCGATCAAGCAACTCAACGCCAGCGCCGCGATCCACGGCAATGTCGCGATGACGTCCCGCCCCGAAATCCTGCGCGAGTGGCGCATCGATCCGAAACTCACCGCACAGGTCAATCTCGGCGAAAGCACGCTGACGGTGGCAGGCGCGAAAGTCGCTGTGCCCGCGCAGGTCAAACCTGTGATCGACAAAAACGTCAACGAGCAAGTCGCAATCCTGCAACAACGTTTGCGCAACGACACATCGCTCGAGCAGAACGCGCGGCGCGAATGGGCCAAGCTCTGCCGCTCGGTGCCGATGCCTTCAGCCGTGAACGGCATGCCGCCGCTATGGCTCGAGATGCGTCCGGTGCGCGCGGTGGCCGCACAACCGCGCATCGATGCGAACAACGTCAACCTGATGCTCGGCCTGCAGGCCGAGACGCGCGTGCTGCAGTCAGAAACCAAACCGAACTGCCCGTTCCCCGCGACGCTGGACATCGTGCCATCGCCTGACCGCGGCCGCATCAAGATCGGCGTGCCTATCGATCTGCCGTTTACGGAAGTGAGCAAAATCGTCGAAGGACAACTCAAAGGCCGCACATTTCCGGAAGACGGCAGCGGCTCGGTGGATGTCACGGTGAAGAGCGCGAGCGTCGCTGCTGCAGGCAACCGCTTGCTGATTTCGCTGCTGGTTAACGCCAAGGAGAAAACCAGCATGTTCGGCTTTGGGGGCGAAGCGACGATACATATCTGGGGCCGCCCCGTGCTGGATCAGGCGCAGCAGATCCTGCGGCTCACCGAACTCGATCTGGCCGTTGAATCGGACGCGGCGTTCGGTCTTCTCGGCACGGCAGCGCGTCCCGCGATTCCGTACCTCCAGCGCGCGCTGGAGCAGCGCGCCACCATCGATCTGAAAGCGTTCGCCAGCAACGCACAGCAAAAGATTGCGTCCGTCGTATCTGACTTCCGCAAAAACGACAGAGGCATCCGCGTTGAAACTTCCGTCACCAGCGTGCGCCTCGGCAGCATCGCATTCGATTCCAATACACTGCGGATCATTGCTGAAGCTGAAGGCGCCATCAGTGTTGCGGTGACATCGGTGCCGAACTTGTAAAATATCGCTGCATTATTTTTCAGTTTATCGCCCAAAGTTCCCTGCACGATATTTCGACGACCCATAAGTCACTCGCATCGCGGAACAAATTCCGCGACATGATATCCCCACATTTCGCCCGCATTGGAACTGTTCGCGCCCGCAGCCGTTGAGCCGGGCCATTCGTCGCGTCGGCATTGCGGCCCGCGCTGAACCCATTCCCAAAATTACTGAAGGATACACATCATGAAACGGATCGTGCTCGCCGCAGCAGCGGCGATGATGTTGATTCATCCGGCTTCCGCACAGCGCGCGAACTACGAGCAGATGGTGGCAAGCCACGCCGCCGCTAACGGCGTTCCCGCCGAACTCGTACATCGCGTCATTGTTCGCGAGAGCCGCTATAATCCGCGCGCTGTAGCCAAGGGCAATTACGGCATGATGCAGATCAAGCTCGCGACCGCGCGTGGCCTCGGCTACACCGGCACCGCGCAGGGCCTGCTCGATCCCGACACCAACCTGACCTACGCGGTGAAATATCTCGCCGGCGCTTACAAAGCCGCAAACGGCAATCAGGACCGTGCCGTGTCCTACTATGCGGGTGGCTATTATTATGCCGCCAAGCGTCAGGGCCAGTTGCCGCAGCAGCAGGCGCGCGCTCAGGCCCAGCCGTCGGTCTCACTGTTCGACGCGAACGCACAAGAAATTCAGGAAACTCCGCGTCGGCATCGTCATCACCGCCGCCACCATCACTGATTTCAATTCTGAGTAATTCAGAATGACAAAGCCGGCTTCCTCGCGAAGCCGGCTTTATTTTTGGTTCGACGGCTGAACGGCGGACGCGTCACGCACATGAACGACGACGTTGTCGTCGGAGAAAATCTTGCGCCATCCATTCAGGCGATCCAGCAGCAACGCCGCGGGAGACACGCGATGCAGAAGCGTCGCGTCGATGCGCTGCTCGTCCAGAATTCTGAACAATTGCTCCGGCCGCTTCAGCATGGTGGCATTGTCATGCTGCACCGTGAAGGCTTCGCCGTATAATTCAGTGCGCCCGTCAATATATGGCGGCACACCGCGTGCAATCATGTAACCGCCAAAGTCGTAGTCGTTCAGGATGCGCGCTGCACCGCGTGCTTTCAGGACGTCGATTGCGGCAACTGGCGTGATGTCCGGCGCGGGAGTGTATTGCTTCAGCGATATGGCCGACCCCGCAATCGCAAGTCCGAGAACCGCAACTCCAGCGAACTGGGGAAAGCGCAACGCGAGTTTTGCATCGCTCGCCGCGATTGCGCGGAATTGAGCAGCAAGCGGCGCTGCGACAATCATCGGCGCGAGCAGTCCAAGCATATCGGCGTTACGCACATGCGACAGCGCCATATAGACGAGTCCGGCCACCACCGCCGCGCGCAACGGCGGAAGTCTTGCTCCGCTTAGAAGCGCGGCTGCAAAAGCCAATAACACCGTGACGGAAAGCGGACCGGGCTTGCTGAAGTCCACCGGCTTCCATTCACCGATGAGGTCTAATGCTCCGCCAAGAGCAAGGATGTTGCGCGCGGCGAGCAGCGCGTTCCAGCCATAGGGATTGAGGCAGCTCGCCGCGAGCGCAGCAAAGCCAAAGACCATCCAGCGCAGCACCAACGCGCGGCGAGCACTTGGCTCGCTATATACCACCGCTTCCAAGGCAATCGGCCCGATCATCATAAGCCCGAAGAGAAAGCTGCCGTGAAGATTGGCCCATATCGCGATCAGAAACACGTACGGCAGTGCGGGCACGCTTTTGCGCTCCGCCGCCGACAATAAGACCGCAATCCAGGCCACCACGAAAGGCAGCGCCAGCGCATGCGGACGCGCCTGCAGGTGCGGCACGATATTCACGAACGCCAAGAGCAACAGAACAAGCACGGCCTTGTCCGACAATCGCCGCTGCAGGAATTGCGTCAGCAGCGCAAACGCGGCAGCGACCGACAGGGACGACAAAACAACAGGACCGGCCCAGCCGATCCAGCGATAGGATTCGCTCAGGAGAATTTGGGCAAGCCATTGCGTGGAGATCCACGGCTGACCGCGCATGGTGAAGGAAAACACGTCAGACACCGGCACCGCGCGGTGATCCACGATCCATTGTCCGAGCGCGACCTGCCAGTAACAGTCGGCATCGCGCAGCAGCGAATTGCCCGCGCCAAAAAGAAGCATTGCGAAGAGACCGAGACCGATTGCGGCCGGCAGCAGCGGATAGTTGGCGCGTCCGGCGTGCCGTATGTCTGCGGTCATGACGCGATGGTCTCTATATCCGGTCCGGATGAAGCCGATGCGCGCAATCTGCCGTTAAATGATTGCTCAAACATTGACAATTGAGCCGCAGGCGGCGGCAGAAGCGTTTGACGCAAGCGATTGCAGTCGTCAGTGTGGCGCGATCCCGATCTTGAAAGCGTCGCCAGAGATGGCGGCTTTGCGCGTATGGACCACCGCGTTCTCATCCGCATAGACGCGCTGCCAACCATCGAGACGATCAAGCAGGCCGACGGCCGCCGCCGAAGGTGGAAGCAATGTTGCATCGATGCGATGCGTTTCCAGCAGCGACAGCAACAGTCCGACGTCTTGCAGATTCCGCGCCGTGCGGAAATTCATTCCGAATGTCTCACCATAAAGCTCGGCGCGTCCATCGATGAAGACAGGCATCCGGTTCCAGATCAGATAACCGCCAAACATCACGTCGTTAAAAATGCGCTCGGCTTTCTTGTCTTTCAACACGCGCAAGGCCCCGGCTGGAGACTGCTGGACCGGCGGTTCAAACGGACGATAGGCGGCCAATGTCGCAGCCGCTGCCGCCGCGATCATGACAACGACCGCGCTCGCTGCGATCGAAATACGAGACACACCTGCGCGCGTTGAACTGGCTTGTCCCAATTGCACCGACAAGGGTCCAACCACTGCGAGCGGCGCGAGCAGCGCAAGCAGCTCGATGTTGCGCACGTGAACGAGTGCCATGTGCAGGAGGCCGAGCACGAACAGGATCCGGAACGGCGGCAATGTGATGCCGCGATACAAGGCGCCGCCGATCAGGGCGAGTATGCATCCTTCGAGCGCGCCGAACTGGCTGAAATCGGCAGCGCGCCATTCGCTGATCACCGTCAACAGTTCACCGAGATTGAGAATCTTGCGCGCCGCAAAGAGTGCATCCCAGCCGTAAGGCGTGATGCATGTCGCTATCAGTGCGCAAATGCCGAAGCCCGCCCAGCGCAGAGTCATAACTTTGCGTTGTGCTGCTTCGGTATTCCACACGGCTTCGAGAGCGAGCGGCGCAATCAAAATAATCCCGAATACAAAACTGCCGTGCAGGTTGGCCCACAGGACGATCAAAGCCAGCAGTGGCAGCGGCGGCGCGCGCCTGTCATCGGCAGCGGCGATCAATCCGCGCGCCCACAGCACGATCACAGGCATTACCAGCACATGCGGACGCGCCAGAAAATGCGGCGTTGTCAGCAGGAACGCGCCCAAGGCGACCGCGAAGGCGTACGCAAAGCTGAGACGCCGTGCCAACGTTTTGAAGACCAGCGTGATGGCCGCTGCGATCGCCAGCGCCGCCAGCGCTACAGGTCCCGCCCACCCGGCTATCCCATAAGCGCCGGCAAACAAGACTTGTGAAAGCCAGGATGACGACATCCACGGCTCACCCATTTTGGTGAAAGAGAAGCTATCGGCTTGCGGAAATGAGTGATGGTCGAGGATCGATTGCCCCACCGCGATCTGCCAGTAGGTGTCGGAATCGCCGAGCAAGCCGTTGCCAGCGACAAAGAGTGTCAGGAACATCCCCGCTGCCAGCCACAGCCAGACCGGAACTTGGGCAACTGCTTCCGCAATCGCGCCGCGTTTCACGCCTGTATCGTCAATGTCCGCAATGCTCATGGTGAACCCGCTCTGGCTATCCAGACGCGACCTAATCACCGCAGGCATAATTCCGGGTAAATTCGGCGCTTAAAATGAGTACTCGGCGGGCCGATAACAGCAGAAAAACGCTCTCTACGACGCTGAAAAGCTGAGCCAGCCGACCATACCTGCCATTGCACACTCCGGGCATCGGGCTTATCGTACCTCCGTTCCGAGGGGTGCTCCGTGAGGGAGCTGAGATACCGCACACGTGCGGTGACCCTTTGAACCTGATCCGGGTCATGCCGGCGAAGGGACAGGGATGTTACGGGAAGCACTATCTCCGCGAGGAGAAACACCAATCAACATCATCGGCGCGGGCATTGCCGGCACGTGGCAGGGCCTCATGTTCGCGCGCGCGGGCTATGACGTCACGCTACATGAGCGCGGCGACGCTGCCATGACGCAGGCCACCAGTCATTGGGCCGGTGGCATGCTGGCGCCATGGTGCGAGCGCGAAGCCTCCGAACCCGTCATCGCCCGCCTCGGCATCCGCTCGCTCGATCTCTGGCGCGATCAATTGCCTGAGACGCCGTTCAACGGATCGCTGGTAGTGGCGCATCCGCGTGACCGCAGCGATTTCGAGCGTTTCGCCAAACTGACCACCGACCACGACCGCCTCGATGCCTCCGGCATCGCCGGTCTCGAACCGTCGCTGGATGGCCGCTTCCGCGACGCGCTGTTCTTCGCAGGCGAAGGTCATGTCGAACCGCGCACCGTGCTGCCGAAGCTGCATGCGAAGCTGGCGGAGACTGGCGCTACGATCCGCTTCAACGCTGAATGTAATCCCAACGCGCTCGCCCGCGACAACGCCGTCGTCATCGATTGCCGTGGCTTGAGCGCGCGCGACAAACATCCCGATCTACGCGGCATCAAAGGCGAGATGGTGATCGTCGAAACGTCCGAAGTTCAACTGTCGCGCCCGGTGCGGCTGATCCATCCGCGCTGGCCGCTCTATATTATTCCGCGCGACGGCAACCGCTTCATGATCGGTGCGACATCCATCGAAGCCGAGGACACCGGCGTCAGCGTGCGCTCGGCGCTGGAATTGCTGACCGCCGCCTATGCAGTGCACCCCGCCTTCGCCGAGGCGCGGATTGTAGAGATCGGCGCGGGACTTCGGCCCGCCTTCCCGGACAATCTGCCGCGCATCGCCATCGACAAGACGCGCATCTCCGTCAACGGACTTTATCGCCACGGCTTCCTGCTGGCGCCCGCGTTGGCGGAATTGACGCTGGCCTATGTCGAGCGCGGCGCGATCGACAATGAGGTGATGCAATGGTCCTGACCGTGAACGGCGAACGGATCGAGACAAAAGCCACGCGCGTGGACGCGCTGCTGGCTGAACTCGACTACGAAGGCACGCATCTGGCCGTCGCGGTGAATTACGACGTGGTGCCGCGCGCGCGATGGGCTGACACACCGCTCAACGACAACGATGCGGTGGAAATCCTCACGCCCCGGCAGGGAGGGTAACAGGAATGGCTGCGAGCACAGTCAGCTTTTACGGCAAGGAATTTTCCTCGCGCCTCCTGATCGGCAGCGCGCTGTATCCATCGCCGAAGATCATGCAGGACGCGATCCGCGCCGCAGGGAGCGAGATCGTCACCGTGTCGGTGCGCCGCGAGACCGCCGGCGGCAAGACCGGCGACGCGTTCTGGTCGCTGATCCGTGAGTTGAAAGTCACCGTGCTGCCCAACACCGCAGGCTGCAAAAGCGTGCGCGAGGCCGTAACCACCGCGAAATTGGCGCGCGAACTGTTCAACACCTCATGGATCAAGCTGGAAGTGATCGCGGACGACGAGACGCTGCAGCCTGATGTGGTCGGTCTGGTCGAAGCAGCATCCATCCTCGCCAAGGATGGCTTCGAGGTGTTCCCCTATTGCACCGAGGATCTGAGCGTTGCACAGCGCCTTGTCGATGCAGGCTGCAAGGTCGTGATGCCGTGGGCATCGCCCATCGGCAGCGCGCGCGGCATCACCAGCCGCGATGCGCTCAAGCTGCTGCGCCAGCGCTTGCCGGACATTACGCTGGTGGTCGATGCAGGCATCGGCGCACCGTCGCACGCCGCGGAAGCTCTCGAACTCGGCTACGACGCCGTGCTCCTCAACACTGCGGTCGCGAAAGCTGACGATCCGGTGAAGATGGGCAATGCCTTCCGCCTCGCTGTCGAGGCAGGCCGTGCCGGTTATGAAGCGGGCCTCATGGGCGCGCGCGATTTCGCTTCTCCTTCAACTCCTGTCGTTGGGACACCTTTCTGGCATGCCGTATCCTGATCGCTTTTATCCTGTCGTCGATACTGTCGCGTGGGTGTCGCGGCTGGCGAAGCTCGGCGTCGGCACCATCCAGCTGCGCGCGAAAGATCTCGACGATGCGGCGGCGCTGACACTCGTGCGCGAGGCATTGGCCGCGACCAAGGGCACCGTCGCAAAGCTCGTGGTGAATGATTACTGGCGTGCGGCTATCGAGACCGGCGCGAAACATCTGCATCTCGGACAGGAAGACTTGGCCGATGCCGATGTCGCCGCCATTCGCCGTGCAGGATTGACGCTCGGCATTTCGACGCATGACGAGGACGAACTCGACAACGCGCTTCAATACAAGCCGGACTATATCGCGCTCGGTCCGATCTTTCCGACCACGCTGAAGTCCATGCGCTTCGCTCCGCAAGGAATCGAGCGCATCACCGCGTGGAAGCTGGACATCGGCGAGATTCCGCTGGTCGCCATCGGCGGCATCAAGCTCGAACAAGCCGACGCGATCTTCGCCGCCGGTGCAAATTCCATCGCCGTCGTTAGCGACGTGACCCAGAACGCCGATCCGGACGCGCGCGTGCGCGCCTGGCTCAATGATTATTCCAAAGCTGCCTGAGACAATCCCTCAAAGGAGGACGCCATGAACAAACAAATCAACACGGCCGACATTAAAGCCGCCGTCACCACCGGCGGACTGACATCGTCGCGCAAGATTTACGTTGCGCCCGATGCCGCGCCGGATTTACGCGTGCCTCTGCGCGAGATCATTCTCTCCGAGGGCGCGGGCGAGCCGAACCTGAATGTCTACGACACGTCCGGCCCCTATACCGATCCGAACGTCATCATCGACGTCAACGCCGGTCTTTCGCGTTCGCGGATTGAATGGGTCAAAGAGCGCGGCGGCGTCGAGGAATATGAAGGCCGCGAGATCAAGGCCGAGGACAACGGCAATGTCGGCGCGAAGCATGCGGCGGCAGCCTTCAAGGCTCACCACAAGCCGATCCGCGGTGTCGGCGATGCGCCGATCACGCAGCTTGAATTCGCACGCAAGGGCATCATCACGAAGGAGATGATCTACGTTGCGGCGCGCGAGAATCTCGGGCGCAAGCAGCAGCTTGAGCGCGCGGAAGCCGCCCTCGCCGACGGCGAGAGCTTCGGCGCTGAGGTTCCAGCCTTCATTACACCGGAGTTCGTACGCAGCGAGATCGCGCGCGGTCGCGCGATCATCCCTTGCAATATCAACCACGCTGAATTGGAGCCGATGATCATCGGCCGCAACTTCCTGACCAAGATCAACGCCAATATCGGCAACTCCGCCGTGACGTCGTCGGTCGAGGAAGAAGTGGACAAGATGGTGTGGGCGATCCGCTGGGGCGCGGATACCGTGATGGACCTCTCCACGGGCCGCAACATCCACACCACGCGCGAATGGATCATGCGCAACGCGCCGATCCCGATTGGCACCGTGCCGATCTATCAGGCGCTGGAAAAGTGCGACGGCGATCCGGTCAAGCTGACATGGGAATTGTATCGCGACACGCTGGTCGAGCAGTGCGAACAGGGCGTGGATTACTTCACCATCCATGCAGGCGTGCGCCTGCCCTACATCCACCTCACCGCCAACCGCGTCACCGGCATCGTGTCGCGCGGCGGCTCGATCATGGCGAAGTGGTGCCTGGCGCATCACAAGGAGAGCTTCCTCTACACGCATTTCGAGGAAATCTGCGACCTCATGCGAAAGTATGACGTGTCGTTCTCGCTCGGCGACGGCCTGCGTCCCGGCTCCATCGCGGACGCCAACGACCGCGCGCAGTTCGCCGAACTCGAGACGCTCGGTGAACTGACCAAGGTTGCGTGGGCGAAGGGCTGCCAGGTCATGATCGAAGGCCCCGGCCACGTGCCGATGCACAAGATCAAGATCAATATGGACAAGCAGCTCAAGGAATGCGGCGAAGCGCCGTTCTACACCCTCGGGCCACTGACCACGGACATCGCGCCGGGCTACGATCACATTACGTCGGGCATCGGTGCGGCGATGATCGGCTGGTTCGGCTGCGCGATGCTCTGCTACGTGACGCCGAAGGAGCATCTCGGCCTGCCGAACCGCGACGACGTCAAGGTCGGCGTCATCACCTACAAGATCGCGGCGCATGCCTCCGATCTCGCCAAGGGTCATCCGGCGGCACAGTTGCGTGACGATGCATTGAGCCGCGCACGCTTCGACTTCCGCTGGGAAGACCAGTTCAACCTCGGCCTCGATCCGGATACCGCGCGCAGCTATCACGACGAAACGCTGCCGAAGGAAGCGCACAAGGTCGCGCATTTCTGCTCGATGTGCGGACCTAAGTTCTGCTCGATGAAAATCACGCAGGACGTGCGCGACTACGCAGCGACGCTCGGCGACAACGAGAAGGCCGCGCTCAATCTCGACGGCAAGCTCCCCGGCGTCGGCATGTCGATCTCCGGCGTGATCGAAGACGGCATGGCGCAGATGAGCGAGAAGTTCGTCAAGATGGGCGGACAGGTCTACGTCGAGGCGGAAGCGGTGAAGGAAAGCAACAAGGCGTTTTGATCTCACCGTAGCTCATATACCGTGATGCTCGGGCTTGCCCCGGGCATCCACCAAACCGAAGGCCGGGCAACGCCCGGCCTTTTGCTTTTTCGGGATGTTGGCCGCCTCTTTCTCCGTCTCTCTCAATCCCACACCGCGCCTTGCCGCCGCCCTTCCGGCTTAACGCCGCAATCCGCTTCGACTTTCCTCGCGAACGGAGCATGGACCGTGAGACGCGTTCCGGCACGCGCTCCGAAGCAGTCGTGCATCGCATCCAGCATGAGACCTGCGATTTCGCCGAAATCCGGCACGCCTTTGAAATCACGTTCAAAAGGAAAGTTCTTTTCGTCATTCCCGGTTTTAAACCCAAGTTTTGCAAAGGCTGCTTTCGTTTCCTCTGAAGGAAAAACCCGGCGCGGCTTGCCCATGGCCTCATCGTAATAGCCCGATGACGCCTCGCAGTAGAGCTTGGTCCGGTTCTCTGCGAACATGCATTGAATATAGTTCTTGTGGATCAGCGGCGCTGTTAGCGCAAGATAGCGATCCAGTTTCTGAAAAGGACTCGGCGCCTCGTAGACCTGCCGCAACAAATCCGTGAGCGGACAGTGGTATCTCGCAAACAGAGCTACACGTGTGTCCGGCACTTGCGCCACTGCGAGATTATTGCAGAATTGCACAGCGAGAATGGCACCGCATAAAATGCGGAGTGCGCTTAATAACTTCATCGAAAAAACTTTATAAAAATGTTGTCACTGGAAAACGATCGCAAGTGTAGCCCGGATGCAGCGAAGCGCAATCCGGGTCAGACTTTTATTCATCGGCTATTTCGCTGCGCTTCATACGGGCTACAATTCATTCTGTCGAACCATCCGCCGCATCGCCGCGACACATGATCATGTTCAACGGGACATCTATAGCCATGCGCAGCAGATCCGCATCCACAAGCGCCCTCGCCGCTTTCATCCTTGCGGCATGTGCCGCATCGCCAGCCGCCGCGCAAACTAAGCCCCAAGCCTCGCCGTCCGAGGCTGCGATGACGGAAAAGATGAACGCCTATGTGGGCTGCATCAATCGTCTGTCCGAGCGCTCGTATAGTTCGCGCAGCCGCTACTTTAGCTGGGCCGATCAGAAAGGGCCGACCGGCAAGGAGCGGATCATCTACGGCACCTACACGATCTATGACACGTCGGACTGCCGCAACAACGTGGCGAAGGCCAACGCGCTGGAGCCGCACGATGCCGAGTTGGAAGCCGCCGCGTCCGCTTATGCCGATGCCGTCAGCAAACTCGAACCGATGCTGAAGGAAACCGACGACTACTACACGCAGGAGAACTACAAAGACGACAAGATGGCCAAGGGCAAGGCGCTGCATCCTCAGCTTGTCGCTGCGTGGGATGCTTTTGCCAAAGCCGACAAAGATTTGCGCCGCAACGTCGAAACCATCAACGACAAGCGCGCGCTGGAACGGCTTGCCGAGATCGAACGCAGCGAAGGCCGCAAGGTGCGGTATCATGTCGAAGCGCTGATGATCCAGGCCAAGCGCGTGCTGCGCGCGGAGAATGCCGACAAGCCGGACGTGGCCGCGATCACGCAGGCGCTCACCGATTATGAAGCCGCGGTCAAAGGTGTGGATGAAGACGCGAGCGCCGATGGCGGCCAGAAGATCGGCTCGATGTTCACCAGCAGCGCGAAGTCTTTTCTGACATCGGCGAAGCAGTTGATGCGCCGCGTTCGCGACAAGGTGCCTTACAGCCAGGGCGACAAGATGATGATGGGCTCCGGCGGCGGCTGGATGATCGAGGGGTCACCCGACCGCGTGCTGCGCGACTACAATCAATTGATCGAGGCTTACAACAGCGGCGCGCGGATGTGACACGCGCCGCGTCGCCTCACTTCAACGTAATTGCCAGGCCGCTGAGGTCCGCATTCGCCATCAGCCCAACCTGACGACCCGACAGTTCGAGCACTGCGCCCTTCTGGTTGGTCAGCACGATGGCGCGCGCGCCGCCGCCGATGGCAAGACCCGCGCCTGCCGCACCATAGACGCCTGCGACATCCGACGGGCGGTTGATGTTGCTGACGCGGCCGCGCAGCACAGTCTTCGATCCGCCGAACACGAAGCCATAGTCGATGCCGCCTGCGGAAAGGCCATAGTTGCGGCCACGGAAATTCAGCGTGCCGCCACCGCCCGAGCCGCCGATGATCCAGCCGCCTTTGTAGATCACAAGCGAGACCGTGCCGCTGTCGGCATGCGCGGACGACAAGCCGATGCCTACCATGGCCGTCAGAGCGATCAGTGCGGAACGAAAAGCGGATGAGACCGTCATGATTGTTGTTCCCGGCGTGTTTTAATGTTTACAGAAATGATTCTGTCGAACCTGGTCTCAGTGTAGCCTAGGAAGCGGTCTGGCGAAACGCATTCCGCCGCTTCGCCGTACCTGTTCCAACAAGCACACCATCGACAATGAATACGCCATGACAGGCTTTGAATGACCGGGCTGCCCGAAACGAACATCGCTCCGGACACCCATCGCGCGGTGATGCGCTGGATCATCGCGGTGTTTTACGTCGGCGCAGGCATCGCGCATCTCGCCGTGCCCGACAAGCTGTTGTCGATCACGCCGTCATGGGTTCCATTCGCGCCGCAGGTGATCTTTCTCACGGGGTTGTTTGAGCTTGCTGCCTCCGCCGCGCTGGTGACGAAGCCGCTGCGCTGGTGGGCAGGCATTGCAATGGCGATTTACGCGCTGTGCGTCTGGCCCGCAAACATCAAGCACGCCATCGACGGCGTGCAGATTCCGTATGTGACCAATAGCTGGTACTATCACGCGCCGCGACTTGCGTTTCAGCCGGTCATCATCTGGTGGGCGCTGTATTGCGCGCATGTGATCGACTGGCCGTGGCGAAAGCAGCGCGCATCTTAGTCGCCATCACCCGCGCGGGCATTCCTTGTAGCCGAACTCGTCGATGATGCGCGCGCCGGAGATGGTGCTGAACTCCAGTTTCGTGAGATAGCCGTGGTCGATCACATATTGCCGGAGCTTGCCGTTATAGGCGTTGAGCATGCGCTGGGTGGACCCGGCATTGATAACGTAACGGTTCTCCCCGCGTCCATGCCCGGCATGAAACAACAGCTGCGCGCTGCGCTCGACGCAGACATTGCGCACGCCGAGAAACAGCGTGCAGTTCGACTGGCAATGTCCGCGAATACGAAACAATTCGCCGCTGGCATTGGCCTCGTCGATGGTCGGCTGGAATTTCTCGATCCATCCGCCCATCGCGAAGCGGTCGGATGTGTCAGCCATCGCCGCCGTTGAGATCAGCAACGCGGCAAGCCCCGCGACCAATTTCATGCGAATCTGGCCTTGTTCCGCTCGCGCGCTTTTTCTGCTTCGATTTCGCGATCGCGTGTTGGTGCATGCGTGTGCAGCGAGGCCAGCAGCTTACGTGCGCTGGAGGACACCTCATCGACAGCGCGGTTGAACGCATCTTCGTTCGCCTTCGATGGCGCATTGAAGCCGGAGAGCTTGCGGACGAATTGCAACGCGGAGGCGTGAATTTCATCCTCGGTCGCAGGCGGCTCGAAATTGAACAGCGTCTTGATATTGCGGCACATGATAGGCTCTCCTGATCCTGAACAGCCGGTATCGTAACCTTAAAAACAAGCGAAATATTGGATCTAACAAACTGCGGCGCGTTATTCTTGAGCAATCCTGCGAGGTCGCGCGAGTTGTTCCAGCCTGTCATCACAACAATTGTCACAACGCAGTTTACCGTTTGATGATGCATTGCAGCGCAGTTATGGTTCTTATGAAGGGAGCTTTCTATGATCCGTCTGACTTCCAAACTGTTCTTGGCCTGCGCCGCCTTTGCTTCGATTGCGATATCCTCCGCCCATGCGGTCGGCACGCCAGAGCAGCGCCGGGCCTGCAGGGCGGACGCGATGAAGTTCTGCCGAGAATTTGTGCCGAACGTGAAGAAGATCACGGCCTGCATGGAGGCCAACAAGCATCAGCTCAGCCCGCTTTGCCGCACGCAGTTCAAGTGAGCTGATCCGAGGACTTGCTATCTTAAGGGCTCACCTGCCGAAGCCGTTTGATTCAGTCGCGGGTTCACTTCACCTTGGCGGCTGGCTGATCTAAATTGTTCCCGGGGAATGATTCAGCGGGGACAAGCATTATGAAGGCCGGCAACGCGAATGTGGTCGCGTCACTTTTGTCGTTCAATGGCGGTTTCGTCGACACGGCGGGTTTCCTCGGCCTGCAAGGTTTGTTCGTCGCGCATGTCACCGGCAATTTCGTGACTATTGGTGCTGCGCTTGTTCATGGCAGCCACGGCATCGTCGGCAAGATTCTCGCACTTCCAGAATTCGTGCTGGTGATCGCGCTGGCGCGGGTGGCCGGAAACGTGCTGCGTGCGCGAGACCTTCCGGCGATGAAAATCCTGCTCGCCGTAAAGGTGATTTTCCTGATCGCCTTTTTCGGGCTCGCCGTGAAATACAGTCCCTTCCCCGATGCCAACACGCCTATGGCACTGCTAACTGGATTTGCAGGTGTTGCCGCGATGGGAATGCAGAACGCCGTTCAGCGCATTCATATGGCTGCGTTGCCGCCCTCCACCATGATGACCGGCTCGACCGTGCAGATCACACTGGATGCCATCGATCTGTTCACCGGCGCGAACCCGGATCAAAGACCGGCAGTGAAAGCCCGGTTCGGCAGGCTCGCGCTGACGATTTCCAGCTTTGCGGTCGGATGCATCGCCAGCGCGGTGCTCTATGTCTATGTCGGCTTTTGGTGTCTCGCCTGCGCGGTGATTGTCGGCACAGCCGCAGCGATCCTGCAAAACGAGGAATCTCCCTAGGTGTAGCGCCCTTGCACGCTTCGCGCCCCGGTCTCAAAGTGGTAACCGGCTGGGGGCGTTGGACGTGTATCGCGTTGGTTGGGTTGTTGCGGCGTGGGGTCTGTGCGTCATTGTAAGCGGCTGCGCGGGACGCGATCCCTATGTCGCGACGCCCGCGACCACAACATCGGGCAACTGGAAAATCGAGAAGCAGGAAGACCGCATCACCGGCGTTCCCGTGCCGAGCGCGATGCTCATCATTCCCAACGCCTCGAACAGCTTTGCCGATTATGCCAAGCCTGCCTCGATGCAGCTCACATGCTTTGAGGGAAAGCCGATGGTGCGCTTCGCTTTCGACTTCAAGGTCGGCGCAGATACCAATTCGACACTGGGCTATCGCTTCGACGACAAACCCGGCCACGACAACGTGCCTGCATACTTCCTGCAGGAATATAAAACAGTCGTCATCAACGACACCCCCGAGGTGGTGCGGTTCATCGGCGACATGCAGGGATCTAACATACTGGTGATGCGCGTGCGCTCGCTCAGTGCTGGCCGCACCACTGCGGAATTCAAACTCGATGGCGCGCCCGCCGCTATCGAATCCGCGTTCGCGGGATGTCCGCTGACCGCACCCGCGCCGCAGGCCGCGATCAAGAAGAAGCGCCGCGCGTGATGCAGCGTTGCAAGCACTAACTCAAATCATCGGCACTTTTACCGGACGGCAAATACAAAAACGCCGCCCCGATTTCGGGACGGCGTTTGAATTCTCCGGCTCAGACGAAGCTGGATTGGCCGCTCAGTGGCCGCCGCCCTCCGGCGGATTGTCGTCGCCGATGTGGCCCATATGCTTCTGCTCGTAAAGCTGGATGCCAATGCGCTCGACCAGATCGATCTGGGTTTCGATGAAGTCGATGTGATGTTCCTCGTCCTTCATGATGCTCTCGAACAAGTCGCGGCTCACATAGTCTTTCACGCCGTGGCAATAAGTTGCCGCTTCTTGATACAGCGCGCGCGCACCCTGCTCTGCGGCAAGATCGCATTCCAGGATTTCCTTGACGTTCTGGCCGATGCGCAATGGATCGAGAACCTGCATGTTCGGGAAACCATCGAGGAACAGGATGCGGTCCGTGAAGCGATCGGCGTGGTGCATCTCCTCGATTGACTCCTTGCGCCAATGCTTGGCCATTTCCTTCAGGCCCCAATGATTGAGCAAGCGGAAATGCAACCAATACTGGTTGATCGCCGTGAGTTCGCTTCGAAGGCCCTTGTTGAGATAGTCGATGACCTTTGGGTCGCCCTTCATTTTGCACTCCATCACGGGCCGGTTCCGAGCAGCCCAAATCCAATTTAGAAACGTTCTAAATCAGATCAACGGCGAGCACAACCCCTTGGCGGGATCGTCGGCACGATAGAAGAAATGTCAGGAAACAAGAGGTCTTAGCAGGCGGCCTGAGCCAGAAGGACCACCGGCTGGCGGTCCTCGTTAGCAGCTTCATGATGCTGGCTGTGGGGGCATCCAGAGCAGCAGGATTTGGCGCAGGCGCCAAGCGCCTCATCCATGATCTTCTTGATGGTGCGCGCGCAGCGGCCGCATTCGGCGCTACAGCCCAGGCAGCCATAAACCTGACTTGCCGTGCGCGGCTGATCCTTGGCCACAGCGTTGCGGACGTCGTGGTCGGTCAGGACGTTGCAGGAACAAACGATCATGAAGGGCTGGCAAACCTGCGAGGGCGATGCCTAACAACTATGGGAGCACAGCTTTCAAGGCAAAAGGAAAACAGCCACTTTCAAGCTATTCCAAACTGGCTTCACCGAAGTTAGCCAATCTGGAATCGATCTAAACTGTTGCAAAGATTGCTGCGCCTGAGGCACTTCTCGTAACACCTGAAAAAATCCTTTCGTCAGTCCTCGGAGCTACGCATGGAACAGTTGATCCCGCTCGCGGAGAAAATCGCAGCGTCCCTCATCGCGCGAAAAGAAACCGTCGCTGTCGCGGAATCATCCACCGGCGGATTGATTTCGGCGGCGCTGCTCTCGGTGCCCGGCGCATCGGCCTATTATCGCGGCGGCGGCATCATCTACACGCCGCGTGCGCGCGCAGCGCTAGTGAACATCACCAAAGAAGAGATGGAGAGCGTCGGCATGCGCGGCGCGTCGGAACCCTACGCAGTTCTTCTCGCAGAGCGTGCGCGCGAACTCCTCAACACGACTTGGGGACTCAGTGAAAGCGGAGCGACCGGTCCCTCTGGCAATCGCTACGGCGATGCTGCGGGACATTCATGCATGGCAGTTGCAGGTCCGAATGCGCGCATCATCACGCTTGAGACCGGTGACAGCGATCGCCGAGCGAACATGCGCGCGTTTGCGATTCGCGCGCTCGAATTGTTCATGATGACCATTGATGAACAGCGATGAATTAAATTGCGCAAACTCACCGAAATGCGAATTATTCAGCATCTATCGGCACATTTTGCATGCTGCTGTTCCACGCGTTATTCGAAAAAATTCTTCAACTTTCGTGAGAGAATGTTACGGCGTCAAAAATCGCGTTGTTTTTGTGGAACAAATTCCGCTCGAAAACCTTAACAGCAAGTGAGGCCCGTTTTTCGATTTTCGTTAACCCAACAGATCGCATTTTCGTCACATATGGACCGTACGTCGTGACCATCACAAACAGATGAAGTGAGAGAAATGCGAAAATTGCCAATCGCGATTGCCTCTGTTGTTGCCGTATTGGCAATTGCCGTGAGCGCCCCGGTCTCCGCCCAGGATATGATGTCGTCGGGCCCGGAAGTAGCTGCTCCGCAGCAGCCGAAGAAATTGTCGATGTTCCAATCTGCGATGAGCGAAGTCGCCATCGTGCGCTATCGCGCGTCGCTGAAGCTGAAGGCTGAGCAGATGAAGTATTGGCCTGCCGTCGCGAGCGCGCTCCGCACGCTTGCGCGTGAGCCGCAGCTCAACGAAGCCGCGGTGCGCCGCTTTGCACCGGCAGCGTCCGCGCTGTTCGCCAGTCTCGACGAAGACCAGAAGCGCACCGCGATGGGCCTCGTCCAGAAGGCCGGTCTGCAGCAATACGCTTCTCTGTTCTAAGACGCGGAAGACGCGCACTACGCGCGTCATTCCATCTGAAATTGAAACGGCGCTTCGCATTTGCGGGCGCCGTTTTTGTTTTCCACTCGCCGCCTGGCTGATCGCAACTTGAGGACACCTTCGGACGGATGGCATAAATCGGCCAACCCGTTCAGTTCCCGTTCAAGGCAGATCTGCAACTTTCGACATTACGGTCCGTTATCTTGAGGATCACACAACTTCGAAAGGTGAAAGCCATGAAGAAAATCATTCTGGCGGTTGCCACTGCCGCGACCCTCGCAGTCACCGCCCTCGCCGCACCGGCTCCGGCCGAAGCCCGCGGCGGACGCATCGCAGCCGGTGTCGGCCTCGGCCTGCTCGGTGGCGCTATTGCCGGTGCCGCAATCGCCAATGGCGCGGGCTATTATGGACCGGGCTACGGATATTACGGCGGCCCGGCCTATGTCGCTGCGCCATGCTACTGGCAGCGTGAACGCTTCTGGGACGGCTACGGCTGGCGCGTCCGTCGCGTTCAGGTTTGCGGCTGATCCGACATACACACGGCCATGTTTTAGCCGCGACGGCTTGAGAGTTAACAAGGCTTCGGACGGCAAAACCGCTTTCCGAGGCTTTTTTTAAGGTTCCGGCATCAGAATCCGGGTTATATAGATGCCGGGACATGCGGAAGCGCCGACGCTGGATGACGGGAGCGCTTTAACTTAAGGACCGATTCGGGATAGGTTGGTCCCGTCGTTGGATCCTTTACCGACCAATCGCCTTGCGCCGGGCTCTGGCGTGATCTGAGGAGAGACACACATGAAGAAAGTCATTTCGAGCATCCTCGCGGTCGCAACGATCGCCGGTTCGCTCGCAACCGCAATGCCAGCTGCACAGGCACGTGACGGCGCTGTCGCCGCCGGCGTTGGCCTCGGCATTCTCGGTGGCGCCATTGCTGGTGCTGCTATCGCTAACGGTGCAGGCGCACCGGCTTACGGCTATGGCCCCGGTCCAGTGTACGTTGAAGAGCCCGCATGCCGTCTCGTGCGTGAGCGCTTCTGGGATGGATACGGCTGGCGCGTTCGCCGCGTTCAGGTTTGCGATTGATCTGAACATTCGCTCGCGATCACTACGCGAGTTGTGAGTTTAAAAACCCGGCCTTCGTGGCCGGGTTTTGTTTTTAGCGTCCCGCCTGCATCGCGCGCAGCACATCGCCACTCGGCCAGCAATCGACCTTTAGCCCTGCCTGTTTCTGATACGCACCGAGTGCTGCGCGTGTCTGCATACCCGCCTTGCCGTCGAGCTTCGAACTGTAGAGGCCGAGCCGCGTGAGATTTGTCTGCATCGCTTCGACATCGGCGCTGCGCAATTGCGTGGATGCCGACCACGGCGTCTCGAATGACTGGCCATTGGCCATGCGGTCGCTGAGATGGCCGACGAATAGCACATAGAGATCGGAGAAATTGTATTCCTTGATCACGAAGTAATTCGCCGTGGTGAGAAACGCCGGGCCGTAGATTCCTTCCGGCTGCAGCAGTGACGCGCTTTGCGCCTGCTCCGCAGCGGTCAGACGCGAACCGCGCACGGGCACGAAACCTTCGCGCAACCACTGGGAAATCGGTTTCGTCACTTCCGGCACGCCTTGCGTGCAATCGGCGTTGCGCGGCGCGCGAACTTCATAGGCCCATCGCACGCCCGGCTGCCAGCCTTTGTTTTTGAGCTGCTGCGCGGCAGACGCCAGCGCATCGGGAATTGAAGTCCAGATGTTGATATGACCGTCCCCGTCGAAGTCAACGCCATGCTTTGCAAGTTCGGACGGCAGGAACTGCGTCAGCCCCGTCGCGCCGCCCCATGAGGTGCGCAAGTCCTTGCGCGTCACGTCGCCATGCTGGATCAGTTTCAGAGCTTCAATAAATTCGCCGCGATACTGATCTTTGCGCCGCCCGACATAGGCCTGCGTCGCGAGGACGCGCAGCCCGTCATATGGCAACGCGTAGCGGCCGTAGTCAGTTTCGCGGCCCCAGATCGCCAGAATGATGGTGCCCGGAACGCCGAAGCGCTGCTCGATGGCCTTCAAGGTCGCCGCATGCTGCTGCATCAGCGTGCGGCCATGCGCGGCCAGCCGCGCGATGCTCGCTTCCTTTACATAGTCCGCGGGCACCTGCACAAACTCCGCTTGCGATGGCGCGCCGGTGGATGGCCGCCCAGGCAACAACAGATCCGGCAGTTTGTAATCCGGCTCCAACCCGCGCGTCTGTGTTTCGAATGTCGCGCGGGAGATGCCGGCTTTCTGCGCATCAGGCCACAGCGACGCGACGAATTGCGTGAAAGCTGCATCGGCGGCGAAAGACGTTGCGCTCGCAAGAACCGCGATTGCTACTGCGAGAAGCATCGCAAAAAGGCAGTCCAGCGTTTGCTTGACACTCGTTCTGTCTGGATTGCTTCGCTTCGCTTGCAATGGCGTCTTTCTCAATGCCCGTTAGGGTGTATCACACCACCGCCGTCCGGCGCCCGCGTCGGCAGATTGGAAATACGATCCACATAAGCAATGCCGATGGCTGAGAAGATGAACACGACATGGATGATGGTCTGCCACATCACACCGGACTCGGTGTAATTCGTGGTGCGGCCCGTCCCGCCGAGATTGCCAGCCTCGATGAAGGTCCGCAGCAGATGGATCGACGAGATCCCGATAATGGCCATGGCCAGCTTGATCTTCAGCACGCTGGCATTGACGTGGCTGAGCCATTCCGGCTCGTCTGGATGACCCTGCAGATTCAGCCGCGACACGAATGTCTCGTAGCCGCCGACAATCACCATGACCAACAGATTAGAGATCATCACCACGTCGATCAGGCCCAGCACCACCAGCATGATCTGCTGCTCGGTAAAAGAAAACGAGTGTGTGATGAGATGCCATAGCTCTTTCAGAAACAGAATGACATAAACGCCCTGCGCAACGATCAAGCCGATATAAAGCGGAAGCTGCAGCCAGCGCGATCCGAAGATCAGCATCGGGATCGGGCGAAGGTCCACGCCGCGCGGCGGCAATGGCGTTTCAGGCGTCATGGACATGAACGAATCTCGTCTGAAGGAGGAGCCGCTATTTACCCGAAGACACTTATCTTAATCGACATCGCAGGGCGCGGCAAAATGTTGCGACATTCGGCCTTGTATTCACGCCACTGACGCAATCGCGTCCGCAGGCGAAACGTGACTATTTCACGACAACGATGAACAGCCGGGGAAAGCGCAGCAGCACCTTGCCGTCCGCCTGCGGCAGATAGCTCGCAGCAATCCGCGCCTTGTAGATTTCGAGAAATTCCTTGCGCTGTGGAATCTCCAGCGGATCGAGAAACGGTCGTAGGCCTGTACCTTTCACCCATTCAACAATGGCTGCAGCATCGTCCAGCACATGATTGTAGACGGTGTGCCAGATATCGATGCGCTGGCAGAGCGGCTTGAGCGCATCGTAATAGCCACCAGGCTTCGGCAAATTGTCACGCGCTTCGGTCGCATGCGCGAGTTGGAGATGGAACTGCGGCAGCCGCGCCACCTCGCGCATCATAACATGC
>Ga0209023_10002803_pt1 | contig 21340 bp, 27 predicted proteins | sample LakOneMetagenome_FD_187468 | JGI IMG/M metagenome (GOLD analysis project Ga0209023, IMG submission 187468) | Freshwater and sediment microbial communities from Lake Erie, Canada (SPAdes) (version 2) | ecosystem: Environmental > Aquatic > Freshwater > Lentic | place: Lake Erie, Canada...
GACATGCCGCCCATACCGGACATGCCGCCCATGCCGGACATGCCGCCCATTCCGCCCATGCCGGACATTCCGCCCATACCGGACATGCCGCCCATGCCCCAACCCACGGGACCCGAGCCGTAACTTGCAACAGCGGTGTACTGTGTGCACATCCACTGGCCGCTCACGCCGGCGTTGCCCGACATTCCGCCCATGCCGGACATTCCGCCCATGCCGGACATTCCGCCCATGCCGGACATGCCATCCATGCCGCTCATACCAGCCTGGTTGTCCTTCTTGGCCTCTTCTGAAAACGCAGGCCCTGCGGTGATCGCTACGATGGCGCACGCCGCGAGAAGCATTCGCTTGCTGATGATCTTCATGATGTTCTCCGTGTTGTCTCTAGAGATGCGCGCAGATAAGCCGCGATCCGCCCGGCCTGCGCGTTGCGCCGGGAGTCGTTGGATCATGGTGAAGGGGGCTTGTCCTCGTGGTGCCAGCCACGAATGTCGTAAGGTCCCGTCATTCCGGGATGGATGAACGGCGTAAACCACGCCCCTTGATCTTCAAGAAACCTCAGGCTCGCGGGATAGGGCTGCTCTATTCCGGTCAGTGCGCGGCGATACCACGCTCCATCCTTTGGGTAGGCGGTCATTACCGGTGCACCCTGAGGACGTCGGTCTGGCTGCAGACCCGAGATTTCTCCCGCAGCGACCGGCGCAGAGGAGAAAACAAGAGTCAGGAGGGGGCCAAGGGAGAGAGCAGCGAGCTTGAGAGACATGCAGGCGTTCCACATCGTGAGGTCGATGCTAGAAGCCGCTGCAATCCCCGTGCCCTTTGGTAAAAATCTACAAAATATTGATTTAATTGACTATTTTTTACGATCCGCGGCGCCCTGCCTGGTAAGTCTGACAAATTGTCAGCGAATTTCGCGCCAAGAACCTAAGCTTATAAAAACAATGACATTTTCAGATGCCAAATTGTCATGTCGAAAACGCGTTTTGACAGCAAGCTATGGGCCACCCCTGACACCATCGCCACCATCATCGGCCTCGTCACGCCGGTGCTGGTCTGGGCCATCCCCAACAAGAAGGTGGCCTGAGCATGAGCTGGCAGGAGGGCGTTGCGGTGACGGTGGTGCTTCTTGGCCTCGGGGCCGGGGCGTTCCTCGTGGCGCAGCGGCCCTCCTTCTGGATCGAGTTCGGGGCGCGGCTGGGCAAGGCGCTGCTGCCGTTGGCGTGGCGCTATGTCTCCCGACGGATGCCGCCGGAGGAGGCGGTAATCCCAACGCTTCCGGTGGCTTTCTGGCTAAGATTGCCCCGCTTTCTGCTCTCGTCTTGTTAGTCCAAGTCTACTACTGTTCTTTTCGGCAAAATTTCCTTCTGAGTAGAGACTGTCCAGGCTTTCATATGTTGCAGCGAAGCGCAGTGGGCCGTTGTGATATGGAGAATTAGGCTCATGAAGATTGGGAAAATCGGCGAGATCTGGCGCTATCCGGTCAAGGCGATGGGCGGTGAGCGTCTCAAATCCTGTTTGCTACAGCCAAATGGGCTTGTAGGTGACCGTCTATGGGCCGTCCGTGATGAAGCACGTCAGGAAGTCCAGAGCTGCAAGACCCGTCCCTTATTCTTGCAGTGTCAGGCAAGGTACCGTGAGCCAGCGTCGGGAAAAAGAGCAGCCGGCGTCGATATCACTCTTCCTGATGGAAGCATCATGAACGGAGATGAACCTGAAATTCATATGAGACTGTCCGAACTGGTTGGTCGGAAGTCGACCCTTCAACCTATCCGGCCAGCGTCCGATGACGTTTTTTACAGACGTTATAAGCCTGACAGACATAGCTGGCGAAGAGAGCTCGAAGCAACCTTCGAGCGTGAGCAAGGCGAGCCATCGCCGGACCTGGACAACCTACCGGAAGTTCTGGTCGATCATGTCTCGATTCCAGGTTCGCTATTCCTCGTGACGCCGTTTCATCTGATCACAACTGCGAGCCTGTCTTATCTGCGCAGCCTCAATTCCGCTAGTGACTGGGATGTCCGGCGGTTTCGTCCCAATTTGGTGATCGAAACCGACGAAAACCAAAGGGGATTGGTCGAAGAGAAATGGATAGGAAGTCATCTCAAGATTGGTGAAGCCATAGTGAAGATTGCTGGATCAACGGTGCGCTGCGGCGCGATTACCCGGGCGCAGACTGGCCTGGATGTCGACGCGCAGATGCTTCGGACTGTCGTCCGCGAAGCAGATCAAAATGTTGGTGTCTATGGAGAGATCGAAAAGGGGGGCCTATTGCATGCTGGAGATGAGATACTCCTGCTGACGGCATAAGAAGGTGGCAAAAGCAGTGCCAACCTCAATCGGGAAGAACTGGCGTTACAGTCGCCCGACTGCCCGGTATCGCAGCTTCAATATCATCGACCATCGATTTCGATATGCGAGCCACTTCGCCGAAAGTTAAGTGCTCCCGGAAGCCAAGTCCTACCTGGACTTCGATGTTTGAACCCGACTGGCGGCTTTGGCACCACTTCAGTGCGTCGAAGTGGTTGTAATATTTGGCGAGCACCTGATTGATCTTTATCTGGTGCTGCTCCGGCAAGGTGCGATCAAGAAGATCGGGGATCGCCGAGCGGACTAATTCATAGGCCGCATGTAGCGTCACCGCAGAGACAATGGCGATTCCCATGACATCGGCCCACCAGGAGAGAACGGGATCGCCCGATAGCTGATTCAACGCCACACATAAGGTGACGACCACTGAACTGATTGTCTTTGCGAATTTTGCGCGGAACTGGGTGACAACAAGTATCGAGTTGCCAGTTTTTGTCGCTCTGTAGAGCGGCCATAGTGGAGCGGCATTGGCGCCGAGATTCGCTAGGGACAGCCCTACCGCGACAAAATTGAGGAATGAGGCGGCATGCGGAAGGCTTTCACGCTCGCCTATCGCCTTGTACCAGACGAAACCCATGCTCATGAAGAGCAGCAGCGCGACAAGAAGCGACAGGATCTGCTCCACTTTTCCCATGCCAAAATCATAAGCGCCAGTTTTGCCACGATGGATTTTCCGGAGTGTCAGCCAGGAGAGAATGGCCACTGTGATCAGCAGAAAGCCGCGTAATACTTCCGCTAGCATGGTGAGCGAGCCCACCTGCAGCGACACCCAGAGATAGGGAACGATGATCAGGCAATCATAGAAGAATGCGAAGAAAACTGCCTTCTCTCGCTGGAGTTGTTCTGGTGTGACCATGCTGTCTTCCCCAGGAACAGATGGATGGTACCGTACGAACCATCGGCTGTACAAGGAATTGCCGCGACATCTGATGCTCAACAATTCGATTAGCAATGCGCGCTTGCTGTAAGTCTCGGTGAAACACCTAACGTTGACGTGGCTCCTTGATGTTGGGAGTGCTGAACATCTACCGCTACATTCTGGAGTGGTGATTGGTCCTTAGCGCTCTTTCGGGATGTAGGTAGTTTGTTACAACTGGCAATGATCTACAGTGTAAAAGATTACAACCCGATTTTCCCTCGCGGGCTTCTTGGCGGGCTTGAATACGTCAAGGGTCATGACATGGACGCCTTTGTCGATTGGGCAGGATGGGCCGGCGCAAGCGAAGGGCCGATCCAGCGTGACCTTCAGTCTGCTGCCGCGTGTAACCAGTTTGGCCTTCGTGCATTCCGACTGCCGAATGCCTGGATGGTTCCATGCCAAGATCGACGCTCAGCGCTGCGGTACACAGTCCTGGGCTCTCTCGTCCCACTGTATGCCCGCTTCGGTCACAATTGCGTTGAGCCTGATGTCGTGAGGTTGCGGAAAGATGGTCGCGATCCGGCTCGACTGTAGTCCAACACCGATGACGAAAGGCCGAGGAGATAATGCCGCGAGCGTGCGATCGAAATATCCGCCGCCATAGCCAAGCCTGTAGCCAGCACCGTCCCATCCGACCAGCGGTGCCAGCGCCACTTCGGGAATGAGCCGTTCGGCATCCGCTGACGGTACCGGGATGTTCCAGTGCCCGCGCTCCATCCTGGTTTCCGGGTCCCAGGCGCGAAACACGAGCGGTGTCTTGGGTGTATCAACCACTGGAAGCGCCATGCGGGCGCCGCGGCTGATCATGATCTCCATCCATGACCTGAGATTTGGCTCTGCCTTGATCGGCCAATAGCCCGAGATCACATGTCCCTTGGGCGACCCGAGCCGTCTCGCGATCAACTGGTCGAGATATTCGGCGATAGCTTGCGCTGCAGACGCGCGCTGCTCGGCAGACAAGTTGAGCCGCTCCGCGCGGAGGCGCTTTCGTTCGGACGATCGCCAGCGCGCGACATCCTGCGCCTGCTGCGGATCAACGCCCAGCGGATCGAAGTAGTCCGGCGCGATCTCGCTGGCGAGGCAGGGTGGTGATGCGAAGCGGCCGGGGATCTTGTCGCCTGGAGATTTATGGCTCATCGGTTCGCCCCAAGGCGCGCCGTACGTAGCGAGAGTTGCCTTAGGCAGGCATCAGCCTCAGCGGCAATACGCCGGAGTCGTTCTCCGGCGGGTATGATGTCGTTGATGGCGCCCGCCCCCTGTCCCGCAAACAGGGCCATCGCCTCGAGATCCCCTGTTGTGATGCGGAGAGGCGAATCCGTGCTGTAGCGGTAGATCGGCCTGGGGCCTTCATGGCCGATCACTTCATGCGGCAGCATGCCCGGATCATGCCCCAAAGTGCTGAAGCCCAGCTTCGCGGTCACGCTGTTGCCGATGACCCGCACCGCGGCATATGCCGGCCAGTTGAGGACATAGAGATCGGTAAGCACGGTATCGCCCGATCGCGCCTCGACAATACGCTGCTTGTGATAGTCATGAGCAAAGGATTCAGTGGTGGCCAGGAACGCTGTTCCCAATTGTACCCCCTGTGCTCCGAAAGCCAGGGCCGCAACGAGACCAGCACCGGTGGAGATGCCGCCCGTCGCGACAACGGGTAACTTGCTTTGTGCGACGATCTCCTGGACGAGGGCAAGCATGCTCGTTCGCCCATGGACGTGCCCTCCCGCTTCGACGCCCTGGGCGATCAGAACATCAGCGCCTGCATCCTCTGCCTGCCGCGCTGCATCTGCGGTTCCGACCTGGTGGAGCACCAGGCAGCCCCGTTTCTTTACCCGGGTGATCAAACCGGGCATAACGTCCCAGAAAAACGTGAAGTGTTTGACCCCCAAGTCGATGCAGAGGTCGATCTGACGGTCGAGCAGCTGGGGATTCGTGGCGGCCGGGATGACGTTGACAGCGAAGCGTCGCGACGTCGCGGCGCGAAGTGCCTTCACTTCTCTTTCGATGAGGGCAGGATCCTCGCGCACCATGCCGAGCATCGCGTAACCGCCAGCCTCGGCGACCGCGGCCGCGAGCTCCCAGCGAGAGACACCCCCCATTCCGGCCAGCAGGATAGGAACGTCGCAGCCCAAGAGATCGCACAGCGGGGTTCGCAGCGACGCAAACTTCGTCATGGCTGTCTCCCATCGACCTTCATCTTGGCTTGCAGATGCTGCTGCAGAACGATCGCGTGATTGTGCTTGCGGTCCCTGGCGGCGTAGAGAAGGCGAACGGGGCCCTTTCTGCACCACACGAGGCAGTCTTCCACCGCCGCAGGATTTTCTCGCAGCTCTGCTCGATAGCTCTTGCGAAAGGCACTCCACTTGGCTGGCTCGTGGTTGAACAATTGGCGCAAACTTGCACTTGGCGCCACCTCCGGAATCCAGGCATCGAGCCCGTGGGTGCGACGCGATATACCCCTCGGCCACAACCGGTCGACCAGCAGCCGGGCCGCAGGCGATCCGTCATCGGCATCATAGATGCGGGCAATCACAATGTGGCTCGCTTGCCCTCTCACTTGGGCTCTTCCATGAGCGTGTCGAGTGTCTTGGTTGCATGCGCGAAGGCTGCGCCAGCACGCATTTCGGCGGCGACCCAGATCGCCTCCATGATTTGTTCGGGAGTGGCACCCGCCCGGCGGGCAGCCTTCACGTGGCCTTCAATGCACCATGGGCACTGGGTGACATGGGCCACCGCGACCGCAATCAATTGCTTGCTGCGCGCATCGAGTGCGCCGTCGTTGAAGACTGCCTTCGAGAAGGCCTTGAAAGCCGCATCGGGTTCGGGGGCAAGCTTGTGGCGAAGATCGGTATGTGCAACGGTTGCCTTGGGATAGCGAAGATCTGTCATGGTCGTCTCAACCTATCTTGCACCTGCCACCTCGAAATGTGGAAACAGGACTTCGTTCTCCAACCGGATATGCTCTTCCAGGTCCGAGACAAAATCGGCAAGCCTGGCATAGAGTAAACGCCACGTTCCACAGGCATCCGAGGGCGGGATGAAGCCTTTCGTCAGGGCCCGAATTCGCCCGACTTCAATTGCGTGATCGTCATGGTCGGTTCGCATCATTGCGATGGGGTTCTCGATACCTGGCATCCCGCCTCGCCGGATGGCTGGGAACAGGATGAGCTCTTCCTTTTTCATGTGCACTTCCAGTTCACCGATCATCTGGCGTAGCAGCATGGCCAGACCTTGCGGAACATCTGGCGTATCACGGTGGACCTGCTCGACACGCTCGGCGAGGGCCGCGGCTTCGGGGAGGTCCGTCCGGTGTCGCGCGTGATAGCGCTCCTCAATGAAGCGGGTGAGTTCACCGGGATCATCAGGCGGGGGTCGGTCAGGCATGCTCGTTCTCTTGCTTGGAGGTCGGGAGGTTGAGACCGATGCCGTGCGCATCCTCGACCGCCATGTTGAGCGAGCGCGCGATGCGTTCGGCCCGCTCGACCACATGGCGGGCGCCTTCCGGACTGCAGGTCTCGGCGGCCGTCTCGCGGAACAATGAGAGCCATTTTTCGAAATGCGGCCACCCGACTGGCAGGTGTGCGTGGGCACGCATGGGCGTTCCACTGTAGCGGCCGGTCATCAGGGCAACGGACGACCAGAAATCGACCATCTTGGCAAGGTGCGTCGGCCAGTCACGGATCCTGGACGCGAAGATTGGCCCGAGTTCTGGATCACTTCGGATCTTCTCATAGAACCGGTGCACGAGCCTGGTGAGACTGGCTTCGTCAAGCCCGGTCTGCGTCATCAGGGCGGCCGTCATCTCCGGTCTGACGGAGGCCGACGCAGCGGAGGAGGGGTGAGGCATTTCGCGCTCGGAGCAGTTTTGACTTGTTTCGTATCCTGCTCTGCGTAATAGGTATTGTAAATACCGATTCAAGCATGGGAGCCATTCGTGCGCCTCACCTCCTTCACCGACTATGGCCTGAGGGCCCTGATGCGGATCGCAAGTGATCCCGAGCGTGGGTTCTCGACCGCTGAACTTGCAGACGAGTTTGATATCTCGCGCAATCATCTGGCGAAGATTGTGCAGCACCTCTCGGAGGCGGGAATCGTCGCCACGCGGCGCGGTGCCGGTGGTGGAGTGACGCTGGCGAAACCCGCCGACAGTATCAAACTTGGTGATGTCATTCGATCGCTGGAGGAAGGCCAGGCTCTCGTCGACTGCTTCATGCCCGGCGGTGGAACCTGCACCATCAGGAACTGCTGCCGCCTCAAGGCGCGTCTCCGGGACGCCGAAAAAGTCTTCATCGAACGCCTGAATGGCTCAACCCTTGCCGACATCGCCCTTCCAGCGCCGCGGATGGCCGATTGCTGACAGATATGTGGAGGACAAGGCCGTGATTCGATCGCTTCCTGTTCACCATCGCCGCGCCGGTGCGGTCCTCGCGATTGGGCTGATCGTGCTTGGTCTCACGATGACTGCCGCCGGGCAGCAGCGCGTCATGGTAGTTCACGGCGAGATCATGCTGTTGCTGGGCATCGTCCTTGCGTTCAGTGTGGGGGGCGCAATCTATGATCCGCCGCCACCTGCCGGTGCGTCCCTGCGCTATTATGACGATCCGACGCGTTTCGGGATCGCCATGACGCTAGTCTGGGCGCTCATCGCGATGAGTGTCGGTGTATGGGTGTCACTGCTCCTCTACTGGCCGGAGGCGACGCCTGCCTTGCCCTGGACCAGCTTCGGGAGGTTGCGGCCGGTTCACACAACGGGCGTCATTTTCGGCTTTGGCGGCAATGCGCTGATCGCCACCTCCTTCTTCGTGCTGCAGCGTACCTCGCGCGCGCGTCTTGCGGACGAGTTGAGCCCATGGATCGTGCTCATCGGCCTTAATCTCTTCTGCATCTGGGCCGTGACTGGCTATCTGATGGGGAGCACCCAATCGAAGGAGTATGCCGAAGCCGAATGGTACGCCGATCTCTGGCTCGTTGTGATCTGGGTCGTGTACTTCGTGCTCTACCTCCGGACATTGGCGCGCCGCGCCGAACCGCATATCTATGTTGCCAATTGGTACTATCTCGCCTTCATCGTGGTGGTGGCGATCCTGCACATCATCAACAATCTGGCGCTTCCGGTGAGCTTTGCTGGCGCCAAGAGTTTCACTATCTGGGCCGGTGTTCAGGATGCCATGGTGCAGTGGTGGTACGGCCACAACGCGGTCGCCTTTTTTCTGACGGCAGGCTTCCTCGGCATGCTCTACTACTTCTTGCCAGTGCGCTCCGGCCGACCGATATGGTCCTACCGACTTTCTATACTCAGCTTCTGGGGCATCACCTTCTTCTACATCTGGGTGGGATCGCATCATCTCCATTACACGGCGCTGCCCTACTGGGTGCAGACCCTCGGCATGACTTTCTCGATCATGCTTCTGGTGCCATCCTGGGCGTCCGCCGGAAACGCTATCGCAACGCTCAACGGTGCCTGGCATATGGTGCGCGATGACGCGACGTTGCGCTTCATGTTTGTTGCTGCCGTCTTCTATGGCCTCTCGACCTTCGAGGGGTCATTCCTTGCCATCCGGCCGGTGAACTCGCTCTCACACTATACGGACTGGACCGTCGGACATGTCCATTCGGGGACTCTTGGCTGGGTGGCGATGATTGTCTTTGGCGCGATTTATACCCTGGTTCCGCAGCTTTCGGGTCGCACGCAGATGGCCTGGCCGCGTGCCGTCGAATGGCATTTCTGGCTGGCCGTTGTGGGGACCCTTGTCTATGTCGTGTCAATGTGGAACGCCGGCATCACCCAGGGACTGATGTGGCGAACATACGGACCTTCGGGAACCCTCGCTTACAGCTTCCTGGACACGGTTCAGGCCATGGCGCCCTTCTACCTGCTCCGCACTGTAGGAGGCGGCTTGTTCCTGACCGGCACGCTGCTCTGCGCCCTGAACAGCTGGGCGACGGCGCGTAGGGCAACCGGGGACATCGCCGCGACGGACCGTCCACTCATCGCCATGCCTGCGGAGTGATTGCCTTGCTGCGGCTTCACTACAATCTTGAGAAGTTTCCGACGGGCCTGGTGTTGGGCATCATCGTCGCTGCCTCGATTGGCGGTCTGGTCGAAATTGCCCCTCTCTTTATGATCAATGAGACGGTCGAGCGGCCCGCCGAACTCCGCCCTCAAACGCCACTCGAGCTGGCTGGCCGCGAGATCTACATGCGCGAAGGCTGCTATGCGTGTCACAGTCAAATGATCCGCACGCTCGCTGATGAGATCGATCGCTATGGTCCCTATTCGCGAGCAAGTGAATCGGCCTTCGACCATCCCATGCTGTGGGGCTCGAAGCGTACCGGTCCTGACCTTGCCCGCGTCGGTGGCAAATACTCCGACGCATGGCATGTTGCGCATCTCACCAATCCACGGGCCGTCGTTCCAGCATCCATCATGCCAGCCTATCCCTGGCTGTCTGAGCCGCTCGACACTTCCCTCCTCGGACCCGAACTCAAGACACTCCATCGCCTGGGAGTTCCATATACCGACGCAATGATCGACGATGCACAGCGTGACGCTGAGGCTCAGTCGCGTCCCGACAGTGACGGTTCTTCTGGATTGAAGGAGCGCTATGGCGACAGGGTTGTCATCCGGCATTTTGATGGCAATGCCGAACAGGTGACGGAAATGGATGCCCTGGTCGCGTACGTGCAGTCGCTGGGGCAACTGACCTCGATTGCCTATGAAAGACAGGGGGAGACTGGGGAATGAGCGTGACCCACGACACCCTGGTCTATTTTGCCAAGACATTCTGCCTGCTCTGGATGATGGCCTTCTTCTTGATTGCGGCTGTGCTCACCTATCGTCCGTCACGGAAGTCCGCCTACGAACGGGCCGCGCGCTCGGTCCTTCCGAATGACGCCGGTAAGAATGAAGGATCGCCGGAATGAGCGGCAAGCACCAACCCACTATCGATTCCGTGACCGGATACGAAACCACCGGGCATGAATGGAACGGCATCCTCGAACTCAATACGCCGTTTCCGCGCATCGTCATTGTGGCGCTCATATTGGCCTTCCTGTTATCGCTTGTCCTCTGGGTGCTGCTCCCAGCCTGGCCTACCGGGCGCGATTACACCCGCGGACTTCTGAAACTCGACCAGGGCCAAGAGGCAGATCAGGGTTATCAAGCCCTTCTGCAAGTCCGTTCGGACTGGCGAAGCCGTTTTGCTGCGGATGACTACCCGGCGCTGACATCTGACGGCGTGCTGATGGAAAAAGCGATGCCGGCTGCTTCACGGCTGTTTGCCGATAATTGTTCCGCCTGCCACCGCCTGGGCGGTACGGGCGGCCCCGGCTTCCCCAGTCTTGCCGATCGGGATTGGTTATGGGGCGGCGATCCTGCAACTATCGCTGAGACAATAACTGTCGGAATCAACAGCACCGATCCAAATACCCGTTCCTCGCAGATGCCGGCCTTTGGACGCGACGGCATTCTGACACGGGAGCAGATCTCGGCTGTAACCGACTACGTGCTATCGCTTTCATCGGGAAAGCCAGATCCGGCAAGTGCCGGTGCGAAGATCTTCTCTGAAAACTGTGCCGCCTGCCACGGCGAGGGCGGACGGGGAGGGCTCGGAACCGGCGCGCCATCGCTGGTCGATGAACAGTGGATCTATGGCGGCACGCGCGATGACATCATGACCACGCTTCAGGGTGGCCGTCAGGGTGTCATGCCGACCTGGAAAGCCCGTCTTGAGCCGACCGACATACACCTCTTGGCACTGTATGTGTCGCGTCTGAACCAGACGGCTGCCAAGGAGGTCACGCCATGACCCGGGATCGTCTGCAAAGGCGTCTTGCCATTACGGGCGCCATTCTGCTTGCAGGGCTGTTTGTTGCCGCCAATGCGCATCTGGTTGCGGTTGCCTACAAGTCTCAGCCGGCTTGTGTGCCACTGGCAACCGGGCATAGCCCCGCCGCTACCGATTGCTGAGGTGCAAGCAATGCTGGAACCGCTTCCTCGCCTCAATCCGCCGCATCCGCCGCCGCCGGCTTTTGCACGCCACCTGCCGCTCTCCGCTCCCTTCGGATGGCTTGATGCCGGCTGGCGCGACTTCTGGAACAGGCCGTTCACAAGCCTCGCCCCTGGTATTGTGATGCTTGCGCTTTCGCTTGGTGTTCTGTGGGCGCTCTGGGCAACAGGGCTCCTCTACCTTGCGCTTCCCGCGGTATCGGGCTTTTTGATTGTCGGGCCGTTTCTCGCGCTTGGCCTTTACCGCAAAAGCCGTCTGCTGGCGGAAGGCCGGCAGCCTGAGCCGAGCGACACGCTCTTTCCCCGCCCCGCGGCAGGCGGCCAGATTGCATATGCAGGACTACTGCTGGGTCTGCTCATCCTGTTCTGGCTGCGCGCCGCAGATCTGCTCTATGCGCTGTTCTTTGGCCTCAAGCCGTTTCCGGGGGCAGTTGAAGCCCTGCACAATGTGCTGACCTCGCTGCGTGGCTGGACGTTGATGGCAACTGGCGGGATGGTAGGCGGATTGTTTGCCGCTTTTGCCTTCGCCATCAGCCTGTTCTCGTTGCCGATGATGATGGAGGAGCGCCGTGATGCCCTGACGGCCATGGGCATGAGCTTTGCCATGACCGCACAGAACCTGCTGCCCGTTTTCGTCTGGGGCCTGATTGTGATCTGCGGACTAGCGCTGTCGCTGGCTACCGGCCTTCTGGGCCTGGTCGTTGTCTTTCCAGTGCTCGGCCACGCGACCTGGCACGCATACCGTGCCATACGCGGCGAAAGGTCTGCGCCATGATCTTCCTGATACTCGTTCCCGTCTCCGTCGTAATGGGGCTTGCTGGCCTCGCAGCCTTCTGCTGGGCGCTTCGAAATGATCAGTTTTCTGATCTCGACGGCGCAGCGTGGCGGGTGGTTCTGGATAGTCAGGCTTGCCGGCGGGACCCACCGGACCACGACGCGGCCAGGTCGATTGAGTAGCCATGACACCGATTGAACATACTGCCGAAGGCTACGTCATCGACGCCGAAATGCTGGGTGGAGCATTCCAGATAGATCCATCCGTAATACCAGAGCTTATGCGTTCAGGAAAAATTACTGCACACCACGAGCGAGGAGTAGATAGCGACTCCGGACTGCATTGCCTCGTCTTCAGCTATTCGGGACGGAGGTTTCGAGTCACGATCAACGATAATTGCCAAATTGTCGCCCAGGGCGTCTTCCGGTCAATCATCGGTCCTAGTCACAGCAAGATTTGATGTATCTGATGACAATATTATCACATCTTTCAAAAGCTGAAATTCTCTATTGGTGGCCAGTGGGTTGATCCAGTCGCGAGTCGCGCTCTCTACATTGGCTGCTCTGCCAGAAAAGAGCCTTTCGCGCATGTCGCACTGGGCTAACCCGAGGACATCGATCGCGGAATGAAAGCAGCCGTGATCGCGTTCCCGAGTGGGAGCCAGTAGGACCTTGATAAGTGCCTGTTGCTGCTTATACCTCTCCTCGAGATTTACGGTTCCCGACGGGACGAGATGGCCTGTGATATTTCGACAGAAATGGAGACGCCTTAGACCGTTGCCACGTCGGCGCAGGTCTGGATGGGCCAGGTGCATCTTTGAGTTACCATCAAGGCGCCCAAGAATTTCTCTTTAAGCGAACAGCGCGGCACTTCCCGCGTCGTTCATGAGGCGATCGGCACGGTGGGCTCCGTCACGCCGTGGACATGGTCGCTGAACCATATCGTCTGAAAGGCAGCGCCAACCATCTCGGCGGCCCGCACATTTGTGCCGGAGCCGAGCGAGATAGCTCCTGTCACAAGTCTGATCTTCGCCAGGATTATGGAAGAGGCAGGAGCGTCCAGTAGGGCATTAACCTTGTCAACGGTTATGGCCTTGTAGCGGGTGCGGCAATGTCAGCACATACGCATCATCATTCCTTCACTGGCTCTAAGGATGAACCTGAAAGGCGGCGTGGAGCTGGTGAATGATGTATTGTATCGACTACCCAGCCCTCTTTCTTGTGAGCATCGCAAGAACAGCAAACAGCAGAATTGACAATGTCAATAAGAGCGTCGCCGCAGCCATGATGGTTGGATTGATCTGATCGCTTATGCCCGAGAACATCTGCACCGGCAATGTGCGCTGCTCGGCTGCGGTCAGGAACAGTGCGATGACCACTTCGTCAAATGAAGTGGCGAACGCAAATATGGCGCCGGACATCACACCTGGCAAAATGTTAGGCAACGTCACTCGAAAGAAAGCTGACAGGCCAGAGGCTCCGAGGCTATGGGCAGCCCTGGTCAGGTTCGTGTCATAGTTCGAAAGTGTAGCCGTAACTGTAATCACTACGAAAGGTGTGGCCAAAGCGGTGTGGGCAAGAACCAGGCCTAAGCGCGTATTAGTCAGCCCGAATCTGCCAAAAAAAAGGTAACTACCAACCGCAATGATCACAATCGGTACAATCATGGGAGAAATCAGCAGCGCCATTACTGCGCGACGTGCCGGAAAATCGGGCCGCGATATGCCGAGAGCTGCCAGTGTTCCAAGCGTGGTTGCGAACAGGGTCGTCAAGACAGCTGCCACAGCTGAGTTCGCAATTGAGTTGAACCAGCGTGGGTTGCCAAACAGATCATCATACCAGCGAAGTGAATATTCGCGGACAGGAAGAGTGAAATATGGGTCTTTCGAGAACGACAGCGGCACGATGATGAACAATGGCGCAATCAGGAACAGCAATACAGCAACCGCAAAGCCAACCACTGCTATTCGCATCAAGCGTTCGGAGGGCGTTGCGTAGGAAGGAAGCCACATGACTGATTACCCCAGCTTGATCTTGTCGGCGTCAACGAGGCGAAGGAACAGACCATAAATCGCCAGAGTGACCAGAAGCAGCACCACACCCAGTGCTGCAGCAAGGCCCCAATTCAATTCGCGGTTGATGTATATGGATATGAAGTTCGATACCATCTGATCCTTTGGACCACCTACTAGGGCAGGCGTGATGTAGTAGCCGAGGGACAAGATGAAGGTCATGAGGCAACCTGCGACAACGCCGGGCAGCGTCTGTGGTGCATAAATTCGCCAGAAAGCGGAAGTTGGTCCCGCACCCAGGGAGCGTGCAGCACGGAGCTGGGTGGGCTGAATCGACCGCATCACCGAATAGATTGGCAAGATGGTGAACGGGAGCTGTATGTGGGTCATTGCCGTGACAGTACCCACGCGAGTGAAGATTAGCTGGATCTTCTCAGTCACCAAGTTCAGATTCAGCAGAATAGAGTTGATTACACCGTCCGACTGCAGCAAGACTACCCACGCAGTCGTGCGCACTAAGAGCGACGTCCACAGCGGTAAGAGGACCATGAGCATCATGATCGCCGCAATACTTTTTGGTGCGATCGTCAGAACATACGCAACAGGGTAGCCGAGTATCAGAGTGAGTGCTGTCACCAGCCCGGCAACGAGAAGAGTGCGCCCAAGAATGGGGAGAAATATCGCCTGGTCGGGCTGTGCACGCTCAAGCCCGCCGCCGGCGGCTTGTTTGAGGTCAACCGCCGTCATCAGGTAGTATGGAGTAAGGCGGGAGCCATTTCTCTGTATCACACTCCAAGTCGATGGCATCGCCCACAGGTCGCTCTGTGCCAGGAACTTTTCGCGATATGGGCCGGCATCCAGGGATGAGGCCATGCGCGATGCAGCGAGAATCTTGCTGCGCATCCCAGAAATCTCATAATTGAGCCGTTTGCCCACGAGGGCTGCGGTGTTGGTGTCCTTCGCAATCTTCAGATCGGCAGCCAAGGCCGCAAACACGGGCTCACCCGGGGTTGAGGTACCATCCCAGCTTTCGAGAGCTGTCAGGGTCTGGGGCAGGACACTCCTGGTCTCCGGATTATCCACAGCCGTCACCAGCAAATAGAGAATGGGCGCCACGAAGGCGACGACTAGGAAAGCCACCAGTGGGAGAGCCAAGTAGAAGGCTGCGCGCCGGCTTGGGCGCGCAGCACGGCGAACCGCCACGAGCGTCCGAATCCGCTCAATGGCTACCTCGTCTGTTACGCTCGTCATTCTAATCCTCCAGCAGCCGGCAACTGTCGGGATTGCAGGTAAGATGTACGGTTTCACCTGCCGTAAAACTGCGGGCTGCGGCCGCTGGGATGCGAGCCGTCACAATTTGCCCGCCAAATGCGGAGGCCGAAAGGCGCAAGTGATCGCCCAGAAAGAACACATCAGTGACGGTGGCGGAGAACCGGTTGGTTCCCGGAGCAGAGTGCTCGCTTTCGAGCCGGAGATTCTCTGGCCGAACCGATAACGAGAGCTCTCCAGCGGCTGATGATGGCACTGAATCGGTGGATTTCAACACTGTGCCGTCGGCCATCCGGACTACCGTAAAGCCCGGCTCACGACCGGCAATGCTGCAGGGCATTGTATTGTTCTCTCCGATAAAGCCCGCGACGAACCTGTTCTGAGGTGCGTTGTAAAGCGTCTTTGGATCGGCAAGCTGCTGGATGCGACCATCGTGAAAAACAGCGATTCGGTCCGACATCGTCAGGGCTTCAGACTGATCATGCGTCACGTAGACCATGGTGATTCCGAGGGATGTCTGAAGATGTTTTATTTCAATTTGCATGCGCTCGCGCAGCTGCTTGTCCAGAGCTCCGAGTGGTTCATCCATAAGCACCAGAGACGGCTCAAAAACCAGAGCACGGGCGAGTGCCACACGCTGCTGCTGTCCACCTGACAATTGACCGGGCCGACGGCTTGCCATCGCTCCCAGGCTGACGCGGGCCAAGGCTGCCATGACCTTGTCCCGCGCCGCCGAACCCTTGATCCCGCGATAACGCAGCGGGAAGGCAATGTTCTCCGCGACGGTCATGTGCGGAAACAGCGCATAGTTTTGAAAGACAAAGCCAATATTGCGCCTCTCCGGGGGCAGGCGTTCAACCGGCTTTCCTTCGAGATGAATGGTGCCAAGAGTGGGACGCTCGAACCCGCCGAGCATCATCAGCGTTGTCGTCTTGCCTGAACCGGAGGGCCCAAGCATCGTCAGAAATTCGCCTTTGGCTACGTCGAGATTGAGGTCTTTGACCACATAACTGATGCCGTCATAAGACTTCTTGACTTGAGAAAAGCGGACGAGCGCCTCGCGGTTCATGCCCATTGCGGATCCCGTGGCTTGCATGCGATTCATGATGCGCCCGTCCTTGCGTTTGATGTTTACTGGGCCAGCCAGGTCGTGAAACGCTTGCGGATTTCATCCCCATTGTCGGCCCAGAATGCGTTGTCCAGCGTCAGGGCGACAGTCATGTTGGCCGGACTGGTGGGCAGGTTCGCAGCGTCTTCCGGTGTGACGAATTCAGCTGCGGATTTGCGAACAGGACCATAGGGAATATACTTCGTAGTGCCGGCAAGGACTTTCGGTTCAACGGCGTACTTGATGAATGCCAGGGACGCTTCAGGATTCTTGGCGCCCTTCGGAATTACCCAGTAGTTGGAATCCAGGATCTGGTTGTCCCACACGATCTTGAAATTCTGGCCTTCCTTGTTGGCATTGTAGATCCGGCCGTTCCAGGCGGTAGTCATCACGACTTCACCGGATGCCAATAGCTGAGGGGCCTGCGCACCCTTTTCCCACCAGACGATATCCTTCTTGATCGTATCGAGCTTGGCAAATGCCCGATCGACACCCTCTGGCGTCGACAGTGTCTCATAGACCTTGTCGGCCGGTACGCCGTCAGCGAGCAGGGCAAATTCAAGATTGGTGGCCGGGTTCTTCCAGAGGCCGCGCTTGCCGGGGAATTTCGCTGTGTCAAACAGGTCGGCGATGACCTTCGGCCCATCCTTCAGCGTAGCAGCATTGTATGCCAAGGCCGTTGAGTAGACAATGGTTCCGACGCCGCAATCCGAGGAAGTTCCCTGAAGCCAATCGGCTCGGTCGCCAATCTGCGTCCAGTCGATCTTTTCGAAAATTCCCTCGTCACAGCCTTGCAGCAGCGTGGGCGCATCGACATCGACCACGTCGACGGTCGTGTTACCCGACTCGATCATTGCTGCGATCTTGGCGATCTCGCCGCCATATTCCTGCTCGTCAACCTTAATTCCCGTCGTGGCGGTATAGGTTTCGAATACCGCCTTGCGTTGCGCTTCCTGGTAAGCACCACCGAAGCTCATGACTGAAATAGAACCCTCAGCCAGTGCTTGAGTAGCGCTCAGTGCGAAAACGCTGCAGATCGCCAACGAGCGAATGGTCTTCATCTTGTTCATCTTCATCTTCATTTTCTCCCTAGATTGCCACTATGAACGGATGCACGTTCTGGTTATTTGCAGCATATCGCCCGCGCTGCCCGGTCACTGCTCGAATAGTGCAAGGTGAATTTTGCTCTCCCCATGCACCTTTTCTTTTTTGTGGTGAGCATAAACCCAAGCGGGTTTTCTCAGTTCTTGCCCTTCACGATCAGATGGTCGGGACCGTAGGGGAAGCCGGTGATGTTAGTGTTTCCCTTTTCGTTGATGACGAGAATGTCATGTTCGCGGTAGCCACCTGCTCCCGGCAGATGGTTGGGAATGGTAATCATCGGTTCCATGGACACGACCATGCCCGGCTTCAGGACAGTCTCGCAGTCTTCGCGCAGTTCCAGCCCCGCTTCGCGGCCGTAGTAGTGGCAGAGAACGCCGAACGAGTGGCCGTAGCCGAAGCTGCGGTATTGCAGCAGGTTTTCGGCAGCGTACATATCGTTCAGTTCCTTAGCGATGTCGCTGCACTTCGCGCCCGGTACGAGGAGTTCCTTGCCGCGGTCATGTACCTTGCAATTGATATTCCAGAGGCGGATGTTCTCGTCACTGGCTTCTTCGGCAAAGAGCGTGCGCTCCAGGGCCACGTAGTAGCCTGCCACCATGGGGAAGCAGTTCAGAGACAGGATGTCGCCGCGCTCGACCTTGCGGGTCGTCACTGGGTTATGGGCACCGTCGGTATTGATGCCTGATTGGAACCATGTCCAGGTATCGAGAAGTTCCCCGTGGGGCCAGATCCGACCGATCTCTCGCACCATTGTCGCGGTTGAGTGCAGGGCGACCTCGTGCTCGGGCGTGCCGACGGCGGTTGCTTCAACACAGGCGGCTCCGCCGATGTCGGCAATGCGAGTCATCTTGGTTATGTGGGCGATTTCTTCGGGTGACTTGATCATGCGCAATCGCATTGAGGCTCCGGCGATGTCGACGAATTCCATCTGCGGAAATTCGGACTTCAGCAAGTGCAAGGTGTCGACGCTGATGTGGTCGAGCTCAATTCCGAGGCGTTTAACCTGGCTGGTTAGGCCACGTATGGCATGGAAGTAGTTGTCCTTCTGCCAGTCGGTGTAGGTTACATTCCGTCCGCCGAATGTGCGCCGCCAGGGCTGGCCGCCGTCAATGCCTGCACTGATTGAGGTGGCTGTGTTGTGATCAACTAAGAAGCCGTAACGGCGGCCAAAGTAGCAGAACAGGAAGTCTGAATAGTAATTGATACAGTGGTAGCTTGTGAAGAGTGCTGCGTCGATCTTAGCCTCCGCCATGTAGCCACGGATCGCTGAGAGGCGTCTCTGCATCTCGGCGTCGGAGAAAGTTGGTACCGCTTTTTCGCCGTTGCCGACGTAATTCTGCAGCCGTTCACGCTCCATAGGAACCCCACTGTTCGATCGGGTCCAGGAGAGGCCCGATTTATAGTGCGGTACATGGGTGCAGACGGCAGGTCTTGTCAAAAGATCATATCTCAATATAGCTTTAGACTGTTTCACGCTCGAGATGAATCATGGTGACGCCGCCACTCAATGCCTTGCGCGCTTTCGAAGCGGTTGCCCGTTTGGGATCATTTCGCGCTGCCGCAGACAGTCTGTGCGTGACGGAATCTGCAGTTAGCCACCAGATCCGGAATGTTGAAGAGGCGCTCGGTAAACCGCTATTTGAGCGCGAGGGAAATCGGACGCGACTATTGCCGGTTGGGCGCGAGTTGGCGCTCCGCTTATCCGGAGCGTTTTCTGAAGTCGATGCTGCTGTTGAACAGGCGAGGAACTCCAGCTGCGTGCTGGTGATCGCAGCAATTCCATCAGTGGCGATGTGTTGGCTGATACCCCGCTTCAGCAGATTTCGATCAGCTCATCCTGAAATCGAAGTTCGGATTATCTACGCATTACATGGGCATGAGATTAATTTCCACGACGTTCAGCTCGCTTTCGTGTTTGCCAAAGGCGCGCCGTCGGAATCGATAATCGAAGGACATTTCTTTCTTGAAGGACAAAGTGTTCCCGTTTGCAGCCCTGCGTGCCTCAGCAGCTTGGGGAGGCATCCGGAGAAGGTGTCTGATTTTCTGACCCTGGGGCTACTTCATGATCGAGATGAACTTGGATGGAAGACCTGGCTTGCCGGGTTGAAAGGCCCATCATCAAATTTAAAGGATGGAGCAGCCCTTGAGGGTACGACTTTCGAGGATTTCAATCTGCTCAGAGCCGCTGCGCTGTCCGGGCAGGGTGTGGCTCTTTGTCCTCCAACCATGGTACAACCTGATCTTAATTCAGGAGCGTTGGTCCAGATTTCGGACCGGGTCCTTGATGAAGGTTTCAATTACTACCTGTTGACGTCCACTTCGGCATCTCCGCGGCACCTGCGCTATGCGCATATTTTTCGGGATTGGGCGCTGGCTGAGCGCGGTAATCACTTGGAATAGCGTGGACTCCGGCTCCGCGTCTCGCCGGCACTGGAGTTTAGGACGTCCATTGGGACATCTGACCCGGTGGCTTTTCCAACTCTACGCCACGTCTCGGGCGTCTGGCCGGTCTCGGCCCTGAAGGTGCGCGAGAGATGTGACGCATCGGCGAAGCCGGTTTCGGTAGCGATTTCGCTCACCTTCCTGTCGGTGCGGCGAAGCAGGTGGCGCGCATGGGCGAGCCTCACCTTGCGGCTGGCGACTTGCGGAGCAAGGCCCAGCGCCGCCGTGAAATGGCGTTCGAGCTGGCGGCGGCTCACGCCAAGCCGTTCGGCAAGTTTCGCTACGGTGAGCGGCGCATCCATCGTCTGCTGCATAGCGTGCAGGGCGCGCTTGACCAGCTGATCCTCTGTTTCAAGCTCGAGCGGCAGGCCCGGTTGTGCGCGTTCCGGCTGCATGGCCTCTTCGATCATCATGATTGAAAGGCTTTTCCTGGCAACCGCGGGCCCGATGTGCCGGTCCACGAGAAATGCCGCGAGATGCGCCGACGATACGCCACCCGAACAGGTAAGCCTGTCCCGGTCGACGACGAAGATCTGGTCCGACACCGGGGTCAGCCCGTCGAATTCCCTGAGGAAGTCCTCGTGGTGGAACCAGCTGACGCAGGCGCGGTATCCCTGCATCAGCCCGGCGCGGTGCAGGATGAAAGTTCCGGTGCAGATGCCGATCAGCGGCACCCCCGCCTCTGCCACGCGACGGAGATAGGTTACGCTTTCCGGGGGCAGCCGCTCGATTTCGTCGATAAGACCGCCCACTACCACGATGTAGTCGAAGAGCTGCGGATCGCCGAAGCGGTCCTCCGGCTGGACGCGGATGCCGCAGGAGGATTCGACTGGATCAAACGTTGCCGAAAGCACACGCCAGCGGCAGAGGATAGGGCGCGATCGGTCGCCTTCATCGGCGGCGAGGCGCAGGACATCCACGAAATTCGCAAAGGCACAGAGCGTAAAGCGCTTTGCCAAAATGAAGCCCACCCTCAGGCGCGGTGAGGGAGTGGCTGCATGGCTCGTCGCGGTGCCGGTCATGGCGCAATACTACTGCCGATTTGCCGCAGCAATACAGGCAAAAAACTGCGGTTGGCGCATAATCCGCAGACAGGATCAAGCTCGAACACGCGAGTCCGCCATGACCCATTTTTCTGCCCTTTCGCTTCTGAAGAATGCTCTTACGGGTAACAAGAACTGGGGCCAGCAGTGGCCCGACAGCCAACCCAAGCCCGAATATGACGTCGTCATCGTCGGGGCTGGCGGCCACGGGCTGGGCGCTGCCTATTACCTCGCCAAGCAGCACGGCATCACCAATGTGGCGGTGATCGACAAGGGCTGGCTGGGGGTCGGCAATACCGG
>Ga0209023_10002804_pt1 | contig 21338 bp, 16 predicted proteins | sample LakOneMetagenome_FD_187468 | JGI IMG/M metagenome (GOLD analysis project Ga0209023, IMG submission 187468) | Freshwater and sediment microbial communities from Lake Erie, Canada (SPAdes) (version 2) | ecosystem: Environmental > Aquatic > Freshwater > Lentic | place: Lake Erie, Canada...
GAAGGAGAAGGAAATCGAGCTGGCCAAGATGTCCGACAAGGACCGGCAGAAGCCGGCCGAGATCCTCGAGAAGATCATCTCCGGCAAGATCAACAAGATCGTCAACGAAGTCACGCTCTACGGCCAGGGCTACGTGCTCGACGGCGACAAGAGCGTGGAGGCGGTGTTGAAGGCCGCCGGCGCCGATGTCGTCGGCTTCACCCGCCTGGTGGTGGGCGAAGGCATCGAGAAGGTGGTCGAGGACTACGCCGCCGAAGTCGCGAAGGCGATGCAGGTCTGACCCGCGTTCCAGCGATCCACGGAAAACCCGCCGCGAGGCGGGTTTTTCTTTTTCGCGGGCAGGCCGACACCGGGCTTGCACAGCCATCACGTTCGTCGCCCTAGGCTGCGGCTTCCACACGGATCCCATGCCATGACCGACGAACGACCCGGCGGCCTCGCCCGTACCGCCCAGATCCTGCGTTTCCTGCTCAAGTACCGCGGGTCGGGCGTGTTCTCGGGACTGGACCTGGACGATGCCGCGGCAGCGGCCGCCGCGGCGCCGGCGTCCGGCCGCCCGGAGGAATTCGTCGCCGACCTGGAGGCGCTGGGGCCGACCTTCGTCAAGATCGGCCAGGCGCTCTCGACCCGTCCGGACATGGTCCCGCCCGCGTACCTGGCCGCGCTGGAGCGCATCCAGGACGACGTGGCGCCGCTGCCGTTCGCCGAGATCAGGTCCGCGGTCGAAGAAGCGCTCGGGCTCAAGCTCGGGCAGGCGTTCTCCGATTTCGAGGAAACCCCGCTGGGCTGCGCCTCGCTGGCACAGGTGCACCGCGCGCGGCTGCGCGATGGGCGCCTGGTCGCGGTCAAGGTCCAGCGGCCGGGCATCGTCGAGGGCATCCACGCCGACCTCGATGCCCTGGCCGCGCTGGCCGACAAGGCCGACCGCTGGACCGACCTGGGCCGGCGCGTGCGCTTCGCGGACTGGGTGCACGAATTCCGCAACGCATTGCTGGACGAACTCGACTACCGGCTGGAAGCCGAGAACCTCGAACGCTTCGGCGCGCATTTCGAGGCCTATCCGGAGCTGTTCGTGCCGCAGCCGGTCTGGGACTACACCCGGCCGAAGCTCCTGACCATGGACCTGGTGGACGGAGTGAAGGCGACCAGCCTGTCCGGGCTGCGCCGCACCGAGCAGGACCTCGGCGCGCTGGCCGCGGCGCTGATGCGCGGCTACCTCGACCAGGCATTCGTGCACGGCGAGATCCACGCCGACCCGCATCCGGGCAACATCCTCGTCACCCGCGACGGGCGGATCGCGCTGCTCGACCTGGGGATGGTGGCGCATGTGCCGCCGCGCCGGCGGGAACAATTGCTGAAACTGCTGTTCGCGGCCGTGGACGGCCGCGGCGAGGAAGTCTCCGCCGAGGCCATCGCCATGGGCACCCGGCTGGAGGATTTCGACGAGGAGCGCTACGTGCGCGAAGTGGGGCAGATGGTCGCGCGCTACGCGGCGCGCCCGGGTGCGCACGCGCATTCCGAGGGCCGACTGGTGCTGGACCTGACCCTGCTCGGCGGGGCCTGCGGGCTGCGCACGCCGCCGGAGCTGAGCCTGCTGGGCAAGACCCTGCTGAACCTGGAAGCGGTGAGCAACGCGCTCGACCCGGAACTGGACGCCAAGGCGGTGGTGGTGGACCACCTCGAGCACGTGATGCGCGAGCGCCTGAAGAAATCGTTCTCGCCCGCGAACCTCGCCAGCGAGGCGATGGAACTGCAGGCGCTGGTGCGCGATGCGCCGCGCAAGCTGTCCGACATCCTCGGCCTGCTCGCGGACAACCGCCTGCAGGTGCGCATCGCCGGGCTGGACGATTCGCGGCTGATGGAGAACGTGCAGAAGATCGCCAACCGGATCAGCACGGGCCTGATCGTCGCGGCGCTGATCGTGGCGTCGGCCATGTTGATGCGGACCGAAGCCGGGCCGCGCCTGTTCGGTTATCCGGCACTGGCGTTCGCGCTGTTCGCGGTCGCCGCCGTGCTCGGGCTGTGCATCGTCGCCAGCGCCCTGTTGCGCGACCGCAAGGCCAGGCCGGTGGAAACCCGCGGGCCACGCTGAGGCCGATCGGCTAGAATCCCGCGGCTTCCATCCAGTCGCCCGAAACGCCCGGAGCCAACGCATGTCCAGCCTCGCCTATCGCCGCGTCCTGCTGAAGCTGTCCGGCGAGGCGTTGATGGGCGACGAGGATTACGGCATCGACCCCAAGGTCATCACCCGGCTGGCGCGCGAAGTGATCGAAGCGCGCGAGGCGGGCGCGGAAATCGCGGTGGTGATCGGCGGCGGCAACATCTTCCGCGGCGCCGGGCTCGCCGCCGGCGGCATGGACCGGGTCACCGGCGACCAGATGGGCATGCTGGCCACGGTCATCAACGCGCTGGCGATGCAGGATTCGCTGGAAAAGCTCGGCGGCAAGTGCCGGGTGATGAGCGCGATCAAGATCAACGACGTGTGCGAGGACTACATCCGCCGCCGCGCGGTGCGCCACCTCGAGAAGGGCCGCATCACCATTTTCGCCGCAGGCACCGGCAATCCCTTCTTCACCACCGATTCGGGCGCGGCGCTGCGCGCGATCGAGATCGGCGCCGACCTGCTGCTGAAGGCGACCAAGGTCGATGGCGTCTACGACAAGGACCCGAAGAAGCACCCGGACGCGAAGCGCTACGCGCGCCTCGGCTACGACGAGGTGATCGCGCGCGACCTGCAGGTGATGGACACCGCGGCGTTCGCGCTGTGCCGCGACGCGGAGCTGCCGCTGCGCATCTTCGACATGTCCGAGCCCGGCGTGCTGCTGCGCATCCTGCGCGGCGAGGACATCGGCACGCTGGTGCAGGGCCGTTCCGCGCAATAGTGTCCGCACCGTCCCGGCGACACCATTTCCGCATGCACGCGCACGACCACGGCCCCGCGAACGCCACCCGCGCATTCGCCTGGGTCACGCTGATCAACCTCGCCTACACCGCGCTGGAGGCGGGTTACGGCTTCGCCACCCATTCGCTGGCGCTGCTCTCGGACGCACTGCACAACTTCGGCGACGTGCTCGGCCTCGGCCTGGCCTGGGGCGCGGCCGTGCTCGCGCGCAGGCCGCCGACCGAGCGCCACACCTACGGCTGGCGCCGCGCGACCCTGCTTTCGCCGCTGGCGAATTCCCTCATCCTGGTCGGCTTCTCCGGCGCACTGGGGTGGGAGGCGATCCGGCGCTTCGGCGCGCCGCCGCAGATCCCGGGGGTGCCGGTGATGGCGGTCGCCGGGATCGGCATCCTCGTCAACCTCGGCGCCGCATGGCTGGTGCGCGACGGCCACGATCAGGACCTCAACCGCCGCGGTGCGTTCCTGCACCTGGTCGCGGACGCGGCGGTGTCGCTGGCGGCGGTGCTGGCCGGCGCGGGCATGCTCGCCTTCGGCTGGAACTGGCTCGACCCGCTGACCGCGCTGCTGGTCGGCGTGGTGATCGCGGTCGGCGCGTTCGGGCTGCTGCGCGATGCCTTCGAAGCGAGCATGGACGCGGTGCCGCGCAACCTCGATCGCGACCGTATCCAGCGCTTCCTGCTCGAACAGGCCGGCGTGCTGTCGGTGCACCACCTGCATATCTGGTCGCTGGGCGCGGGCGAAATCGCGATGACCGCGCACATGGTGCGCGAGGACGACGGCGACCACGACGCCTTCATCGACCGGCTGGCGCATGCGCTGGACGAGCGCTTCGGCATCAACCACCCGACCCTGCAGATCGAACGCGGCGGCGCCTGCGAACACGACCGCCACGACCGGGCGCCGCACGCGCACTGAGCGGGAACTCCGCCTGGAGCGGCTTCGCTATACTTGCCGACCGCAGAAATCTGCCCGATGGGCCCGGAGCCGGCGATGATCAAGGACATCCACAACGACGCCAGCGCGCGCATGCAGAAGAGCATCGACGCGCTCAGGCACACCCTGGTCAAGGTGCGCACCGGCCGCGCCTCGACCGCGCTGGTGGAACACCTGAAGGTCAATTACTACGGTTCGGACATGCCGCTGTCGCAGGTGGCCAGCATCGCCGTCGCCGACGCGCGTTCGCTCGTCATCACGCCGTGGGAGAAGCAGATGGTGGGCGCGGTGGAGAAAGCCATCCTCGGCTCGGACCTCGGCCTGACCCCGAACACCGCCGGCACCGTGATCCGCCTCAACCTGCCCGCGCTCACCGAGGAACGGCGCAAGGAACTGTCGAAGGTGGTGCACGGCGAAGGCGAGGACACCAAGGTCGCGATCCGCAACATCCGCCGCGACGCCAACCACCACGTCAAGGAACTGCTGAAGGACAAGCAGGTCACGGAAGACGAAATGACGCGCAGCGAAGCCGACATCCAGAAGATGACGGACAAGGCGATCAAGGATGTCGATGATGTGGTGAAGGCCAAGGAGCAGGAACTGCTCGCGGTCTGATCGGAACCTGCCGCGCTTGCTCATGCATTGCCCTCGATTGCGCTCGCGACGACTGGAAGCAGGCGCCGCGCGATGAGCATTCCCAGGCATATCGCCGTCATCATGGACGGCAACGGTCGCTGGGCGCAGCGCCGTCGCCGCCCGCGGATCATCGGCCACCGCGCCGGCGCGCGCGCGGTCGCGACCTGCATCGACTTCTGCCTCGAACGCGGCATCCGCGCGCTGACCCTGTTCGCGTTTTCCAGCGAAAACTGGGGTCGTCCCGAGGACGAGGTCGGCGGGCTGATGAAGCTGTTCATGCACGTGCTCGAACGGGAAGTCGCGGAATTGCACCGCCGCGGAGTGCGCATCCGCTTCATCGGCGACATGCAACGCTTTTCGCCGGCGATCCGCGAACGCATGCGCAACGCCGAAGCGCTGACCGCCGCCAACGCCACGCTGTCGCTCAACATCGCCGCCAGCTACGGCGGCCGCCAGGACATCGCCTCCGCCGCCCGTGCGCTGGCCGAGGACGTCGCCGCCGGACGCCTCGCGCCGAAGGACATCGACGAGGCCGCGGTCGCCACGCGCATCGCCCTCGCCGACCTGCCTCCGCCCGACCTGCTGATCCGCACCGGCGGCGACCAGCGCATCAGCAATTTCCTGCTGTGGCAGCTGGCCTACGCTGAATTGTGGTTCACCGAAACATTGTGGCCGGACCTCGATGCGGCGACACTGCAGCGCGCGCTGGATGACTTCTCCGGTCGCGAACGTCGCTTCGGCCTCACCGGCGGCCAGGTCGCCACCCCCGACGAGAACCGCGCATGACCCAAACCCGCGTGCTGGCTGCCCTCGTGATGGCACCACTGGCAATCGCCGCGATCCTGCTGCTGCCGACGCCATGGCTGGCGCTGCTCGCCGCGGTGGTGTTCCTCGGCGGGCTGTGGGAATGGCTGCGGCTCGCCGAAGTCGAGGACACGCTGGCGCGCACCGTGCTGCTGGTGCTCAACCTGGTGCTGATGGTGGCCATGGTCTGGGCCTCGCGCACCGCCAGCGGCGGCTCGCTGGTGCTGCTCCAGGTCGCGGCCATGGTCGGGGTCGGCTGGTGGCTGCTGGCGGCGCTGTGGCTGCGCGCCTACGACTTCGGTTCCGACCACGACAGCGGCGCGCGCGTGGCCAAGCTGGCGGCCGGAACGCTCGCCGTCATCCCTGCGTGGTGCGCCCTGGTCCTGATCCATGCGCAAAGCCCGAACGGCCACGCCTGGTTGCTGGTCGCGCTGTTGATCGTGTGGGCCGCGGACACCGGCGCCTACTTCGCGGGACGCAAATTCGGGCGGCACAAGCTCAGCCCCCGCATCAGCCCGAACAAGACCATCGAAGGCCTGGTTGGCGGCGCCCTGGCCGGCGTGGTGGTCGGCGTGATCGGCGGCGTGGTTGCCGGCACCGCGACTTCGAAACTCCCCGCGGTCGCCCTGGTCGCATTGGCCGTGGTCCTTGCATCGGCGGTCGGCGACCTGTTCGAAAGCCTGCTCAAGCGCCATGTCGGGGTGAAGGATTCCGGCGACCTGATCCCGGGCCATGGCGGCCTGCTGGATCGCATGGACAGCGTGCTCGCCGCGCTGCCCGTGTTCGTACTGGGCAAGGAGTGGCTGGGCTTCTGATGCGCAACGTCGCCGTCCTCGGCGCGACCGGTTCGATCGGCACCTCCGCGCTCGACGTCATCGCCCGCCATCCCGACGCGCTGCGCGCGAGCGTGCTCGCCGCCGGCAGCCGCGTCGATGCGCTGGTCGAACTGTGCCGCGCGCATCGCCCCGCGCACGCGGCGATCGCGGACGAAAACGCCTACGCCGCCCTGCGCGACGGCCTGCGCGAAGCCGGGCTCGACACCATTGCGCACGCCGGCGCGAACGCGCTGGCCGAACTCGCCGCGGGCGGGGCCTGCGACACGGTCGTGGCCGCGATCGTCGGCGCCGCGGGCCTGGCTTCCACCCTCGCCGCCGCGCGCGCCGGCAAGCGCCTTTTGCTGGCGAACAAGGAATCCCTGGTGCTCGCCGGCGAACTGCTGATGCGCACGGCGCGCGATGCGGGCGCGACGATCGTTCCGATCGACAGCGAGCACAATGCGATCTTCCAGTGCCTGGGCGGCTGCGGCGATCGCGCCGAAGTCGCGCGGATCGTGTTGACCGCATCCGGCGGACCGTTCCGTGGCCGCAAGCGTGCGGATCTCGCCATGGCCACCCCGGCGCAGGCCGTGGCCCACCCGAAGTGGGAGATGGGGCCGAAGATCTCGGTCGATTCGGCGACGCTGATGAACAAGGGCCTGGAAGTGATCGAGGCCCACCATCTGTTCGACCTGCCCGGCGAGCGCATCGACGTGCTGGTGCACCCGCAGAGCCTGGTGCATTCGCTGGTGGAATTCGTCGACGGTTCCACCCTCGCCCAGCTCGGGCTGCCGGACATGCGCACCGCGCTCGCCGTCGGCCTCGGCTGGCCCCGGCGCATCGCCTCGGGCGTTGGCGGGCTCGACCTGCGCGCGCACGGACGACTGGATTTCGAACCGCCCGACCTCGACACCTTCCCCTGCCTGCGCCTCGCCTACGAGGCCCTGGCCGCGGGCGGAACCGCGCCGGCCATGCTGAACGCGCTCGACGAAATCGCGGTTTCAGCCTTTCTTCAGGGCCGGATCGCATTCTTGGACATTCCCTCCATCATCGAGGCCGGCCTGGCCGCGCTGCCCGTGACCCCCGCCGACTCCCTCGACACGCTGCTCGAAGCCGACACCCGCGCCCGCGATTTCGCGCACGAACGCTGTGGCCACGGAGGAAACGCCTGATGGGCGAATTCCTCGGCTCGGTGTGGTGGCTGATCGTCAGCATCGGCGTGCTGGTCACCTTCCACGAGTTCGGCCATTTCTGGGTCGCGCGCCGTTGCGGGGTGAAGGTGCTGCGCTTCTCGGTCGGCTTCGGCAAGCCGATCTGGTCGCGCATCGGGCGCGACGGCACCGAGTACGCCATCGGCGCGATCCCGCTCGGCGGCTACGTCAAGATGCTCGGCGAGCATTCGCTGGAAGCGGGCGACATCGAACGCGAACCCACTGCCGGGGAATTGGCGCAGTCGCACGACCGCCAATCGGTATGGAAGCGCATCGCGATCGCCGCCGCCGGCCCTGCCGCCAACCTCGTGCTCTGCGTCGCGTTGTTGTGGGCGATGTTCGTGATCGGCCGCCCGGACTTCCAGCCGGTGGTCGGACTCAGCGACGGCATCGCCGCAAGCTCGGGCCTGCGCGCCGGCGACCGCCTGTTGTCGGTGGACGGACGCGCCACCCCGACCTGGAGCGAGGCCTCGATGGCGCTGCTCGCCGCGGCGCTCGACCGCCGCGATGCGAAGCTCCGAATCGAAACGGCCGACGGCCTGCAAGTGCAGCGCGACCTGCGTCTCTCGCAACTGTCCGCGGGCCTGTCCGACGAGCAGGTCATCGCCGGAACCGGCCTCGTTCCGCGGCACTTCCTGGTGCCGCCGGTGGTGGGCGAGGTCGCCGCCGATACGCCGGCGACGGGCGTGCTGGAACAGGGCGATCGCATCACCGCCATCGACGCCCAACCGGTTTCCAGCTTCGAGGCGATCGGTCCGTTGGTGCAGGCGCTGGGAAATCGTGGCGGAACCGCCATGGTCGAAGTGCAGCGCAACGGGGAGCGCCTCGCCCTGCCGATCCGGCCGGTGAAGCGCAGCGGACCCGGGAACGAATCCTACTGGGCGCTCGGCATCCGCTCGGCGCCGGCGACGGCACCTGCCTACGACGCGCGCCTGCGCTACGGCCCCTTGCGCGCGATACCGGCCGCATTCGCCGAAACCGGGCGGTTGTTCCACGATTCGGTGGCGATGGTCGCGCGCATCTTCGATGGCCGCGCTTCGACCAGGAACGTTTCCGGCCCGATCACCATCGCGCGCTATGCCAACGCCTCCGCCCAGTTGGGCCCGGCATGGTTCCTGAATTTCCTCGCGCTGCTGTCGCTCAGCCTCGCGATCATCAACCTGCTGCCCATCCCCGTCTTGGACGGGGGTCACCTGCTGTATTACCTTATCGAGTTGGTCAAGGGCAGCCCGCTGAGCGAGCGCGCCATGGTCGCCGGCCAATACCTCGGTCTCGCCGCACTGGCGGGATTGATGGGGCTGGCGTTCTACAATGACTTCCTGGGCCTGGCGAGGTAAGGACCGTCCTGCACGGCCGAGCCGCACCCGCCCCCACCACCCCCAGCCGGATGCCCCGATGACGCGACACCCCCAGCGCCGCCTCGCCCTTGCCCTCGCGGTCGCCGCCGCCGTCTGCGGCCCGGCCTGGGCACAGACCGCCGAAGCGCCCGCCGCCGCGCCGAGCGCCACGACCGACCTGCCGTTCGTGGTGGGCGACATCCGCGTCGACGGCCTGCAGCGCATCGGCGCCGGCACCGTGTTCACCTACCTGCCGGTCGAACGCGGCGACACCCTCGACGCGGCCAAGTCCGCGCAGGCGATCCGCGCGCTGTACAAGACCGGCTTCTTCGAGGACGTGCGCCTGTCCAGGCAGGGCGACATCCTCGTGGTCACGGTGGCCGAACGCCCGGCGATCAACAAGCTCACGATCACCGGCAACAAGGACATCAAGACCGAGGACCTGACGAAGGGCCTGAAGGACATCGGCCTCTCGGAGGGCGAAACCTTCAACCGCCTGAGCCTGGACCAGGTCACGCAGGAACTGACCCGCCAGTACAACAACCGCGGCAAATACAACGTCGAAATCACCCCGACCGTCGCCCGCCTCGACCGCAATCGCGTCGACGTGACCATCTCGATCAAGGAAGGCAAGGTCGCGAAGATCCGCCACATCAACCTGGTCGGCAACGAGAAGTTCAGGCAGAAGGACATCACCGACGGCTGGGAATCGCGCGAATCGAACTGGATGAGCTGGTACCGGCGCGACGACCAGTACTCGCGCGAGAAACTGTCCGGCGACCTCGAGAAGCTCAACGAGTACTACCTCGACCGCGGCTACATCGACTTCAGCGTCGACAACACCCAGGTCGCGATCAGCCCCGACAAGCGCGACATGTTCATCACCGCCGGCCTCACCGAGGGCGATTCCTACACCGTTTCGTCGGTGAAGGTCAGCGGCGACACCATCCTGCCGACGGATGAAATCCAGCGGCTGGTGTTGCTGAAGGAAGGCCAGACCTTCTCGCGCAAGGCGCTGGAAATCACCACCGACGCCATCACCAACACCCTGTCCAACATCGGCTATGCGTTCGCGCAGGTGAACCCGGTGCCGCAGGTCGACCGCGACAAGCACACCGTTGCGCTCGACCTGCAGGTCGTGCCCGGCCCGCGCGTGAACGTGCGCCACATCCTGTTCAAGGGCAATGCGCGCACTTCCGACGAGGTATTGCGCCGCGAAATGCGCCAATTCGAGAACGCATGGTATTCGCAGGCCGCGATCGACCGCTCCAAGGTGCGCCTGCAGCGCCTCGGCTACTTCGACAAGGTCGATGTCGAGACCAAGCCGGTCGCGGGCACGCCGGACCAGGTCGACGTCGTCTACAACGTCAACGAGACCAACTCCGGCAGCTTCACCTTCGGCCTCGGCTATTCGCAGCTGTCCAACATCACCACCTCGATCCAGCTGAGCGAGAACAACTTCCTCGGCACCGGCAACCGGGTGTCGATCGAGGCCAGCCGCAACTACTACCTGCAGCGCTATTCGTTCTCGTTCGTCAATCCGTACTTCACCGACGGCGGCGTGTCGCTGGGCTACAACCTGTGGTGGCGCGAGTTCGACAACTCCAACTTCAACACCGCCAGCTTCTCCACCACCAGCGCCGCGGCGCAGATGGTGCTCGGCCTGCCGATCGCCGAGAACGACAGCGTCTCGGCGATGCTCGGCATCGACCGCAACCAGATCTACGCCTACACCGGATCCTCGCCGCAGAGCTTCGTCGACTACATCGACGCGCTCGGCACCCGCACCTTCCATGCCTGGCGCACCGAACTGGGCTGGGCGCACGACACCCGCAACGATTATTTCGCCCCGACCCGCGGCATGTACCAGCGCGTCTCCGCGGAAATCGCCCTGCCCGGCTCCACCGTGCAGTACTACAAGCTCAACTACCAGTTCTCCAAATACTGGCCGCTGTCGCGCCACATCGTGCTGAACACGCGCGCGGAAGTCGGATACGGCGACAGCTACGGCGGCGCGGTCTCACGCAATGTCTGCTACACGCCGGGTACCTACGTGGATTCGAACGGGGACGGCACGCCGGACACCTACCAGCCCGGCCCGGACCCCACCACGCCCTGCGAAACCACCTCCACCGATTACCTCAAGACGGTGACTGCCGACGGCCTGCCGTTCTTCGAGAATTTCTACGCCGGCGGCACCAATTCGGTGCGCGGCTTCAAGGACAACACCCTTGGCCCGCGTGGCGCGGCACTCGGCAGCACCTACCTGCAGCCGCTCGGCGGCGCGGTCAAGACCGTGGGCTCGCTGGAACTGATCTTCCCCACCCTGCTCGACACATCGTCGGCGCGCATCTCGGCGTTCGTCGACTTCGGCAACGTGTTCGCCAGCGCCGACGATTTCGACGCGAACCAGCTGCGCGCCTCCGCCGGCGTGGCCCTGCTGTGGCGCGCACCGGTCGGGCCGATCTCGATCAGCTACGCCACGCCGTTGCGCAAGGAAGACGGCGACGAGATCGAGCGCCTGCAGTTCAGCTTCGGCGGATCGTTCTGAGGAACGGCAGCGCCGCCATGTCCAGGCCGAGCCATCGCGCGGCGGACCTTGCGGAGCGTTTCGCGCTGCGGCTGCATGGCGATGGCGCCGTCGTCCTCGATGGCGTCGCCACGCTGGCGAACGCCGGACCCGGCAAGCTCGCCTTCCTCGCCAATCCGCGCTATCGCGCGCAACTGGCGCAGACCGGCGCCGGCGCGGTGGTGATGCGTGCCGCGGACGCGGAAGGTTACGCCGGCACGGCGCTGCTCGCGGACGATCCCTACGCCGCGTTCGCCAGGCTCGCCGCGCAATTCGAAACCCGCCCCGCGCCCGAACCGGGCGTGCATGCTTCCGCGGTCGTCGCCGCCGATGCCTTCGTCGATCCTTCCGCGCAGGTCGGTCCGTTCGTGTCCATCGGCGCGCGTTCGCGCATCGAAGCCGGCGCGACGATCGGCCCGGGCTGCGTGATCGGCGAGGACTGCGTGGTCGGCGAAGGTTGCGAACTGGTCGCGCGGGTCACGCTGGTGAAACGCGTGCGCCTCGGCAAGCGCGTGCTGGCGCATCCGGGCGCGGTGCTCGGCGCCGACGGCTTCGGCCTGGCGATGGACGCGGGGCGTTGGCTGAAGGTGCCGCAACTCGGCGGCGTGGTGGTCGGCGACGACTGCGAGATCGGCGCCAACACCAGCATCGACCGTGGGGCGATCGAGGACACCGTGCTCGAGGAGGACGTGCGCCTCGACAACCAGATCCAGGTCGGCCACAACGCGCGCATCGGCGCGCACACCGCGCTGGCCGGCTGCGCGGCGGTCGCCGGCAGCGCCCGCATCGGCCGCTATTGCCTGATCGGCGGCGGCGCCGGGGTGCTCGGCCACCTCGAGGTCTGCGACCGCGTCGTCGTCACCGCGATGAGCCTGGTCACCCATTCCATCCGCGAACCGGGCGAATATTCCTCCGGCACGCCGCTGATGCCGAACCGCGACTGGCGCAGGAGCGCCGCGCGCTTCAAGCAGCTCGACCGCCTGTTCCGGCGCAAGGACAGAGAGACCGACGAGGACCCGACATGACCGCCACCATTTCCCTGCCCATCGGCATCGAAGGCATCCAGGCGCTGCTGCCGCACCGCTACCCGTTCCTGCTGGTCGACCGCGTGGTCGAGCTCGAACCGGGCAAGCGCATCCTCGCGTGGAAGAACGTCACCGGCAACGAACCGTTCTTCCAGGGCCATTTCCCCGGCCATCCGGTCATGCCCGGCGTGCTGGTGCTGGAAGCGCTGGCGCAAGCCGGCGGCCTGCTCACGCAATTGACCCGCGTCGCCGCCGACGGCCCGGCCTCGGACAACATGTTCTACCTGGTCAAGATCGACGCGGCGAAGTTCTCGCGCATGATCGTGCCCGGCGACCGGATCGAGCTGGAGGTCGTGCTCAAGCGCGTGATCCGCAACATGGCGATGTACGTCGGCACCGCACGGGTCGATGGCGAAACCGCGGCCTGCGCCGAGATCCTGTGCGCCGAGGCCAAGGACTGACCGCGGTGGGCGCGGGCTCGATCCACCCGACCGCGGTCGTCGATCCATCGTCGCGCATCGGCGCGAACGTCGAAATCGGCGCGTACAGCGTGGTCGGCGCGGACGTGGAAATCGGCGAAGGCACGCGCATCGGCGCGCATTGCACCATCGAGGGCCCGACCCGCATCGGCCGCGACAACCGCTTCCACGGCCACGCCGCGATCGGCGGCGATCCGCAGGACAAGAAGTTCGACGGCGAGCGCACCGAGCTCGTGATCGGCGACCGCAACGTGTTCCGCGAATTCGCCACCATCAACCGCGGCACCGGCCAGGGCGGCGGCGCCACCCGCATCGGCGACGACAACTGGTTCCTGTCCTACGTGCACGTCGCCCACGACTGCCAGGTCGGCAACGGTTGCGTGTTCTCCAACAACGCCACCCTCGCCGGGCACGTGGAGATCGGCGATTTCGTCATCCTCAGCGGCTTCACCGGCGTGCACCAGTTCTGCCGCATCGGCGCGCACGCCTTCGTCGGCATGGGCGCCTTCGTCAACGGCGACGTACCGCCGTTCGTGATGGTCGCGCAGGAGGGCTACGGCCGGCCGCGCGGCGTGAACGTCGAAGGCCTGAAGCGCCGCGGCTTCGACGCCGACCGCATCTCGGCGATCAAGCGCGCCTACCGCGCCTTGTACGTATCCGGCGCCAGGCTGGACGAGGCGAAGCTGCAACTCGCCACGCTCGCGCAAGGCAGCGCCGACGTGCGCGGCGTCCTCGAGTTCATCGAACGCGGCGAGCGGCCGCTGCTGCGATGAACGGCGGGATGCGGGAAAACAGGAGCGCCGGAAACCCCGCTTCTGCTGATTCCCGACCACCCGTCCCCGATTCCCGCGCCGCCCTGCGCGTGGCGCTCGTCGCCGGCGAAGCCTCGGGCGACGCGCTCGGCGCCGGCCTGGTGAACGCGCTGCGCGAACGATTCGCCGATGCCGGCATTGAAGATGTACGGTTCGCCGGCGCCTGCGGCCCGGCGATGCGCGCTGCGGGCGTCGACGCATGGGCCGATTCCGGCGAGCTCGCGGTGATGGGCCTGGCCGAAGTGCTGTCGCACCTGCCGCGCCTGCTGCGCCTGCGCCGCGACCTGCGCGAACGCATCCTCGCGTGGAAGCCGGACGTGTTCATCGGCATCGACGCGCCCGACTTCAACCTCGGCCTCGAACGCTGGCTCAAGCGTCGCGGCGTGCGCACCGTGCATTACGTCAGCCCGTCGGTGTGGGCATGGCGCGAATCGCGCGCGGCGAAGATCGGCGCCAGCGCCGATCTCGTGTTGTGCCTGTTCCCGATGGAACCGCCGATCTACGCCCGGCACGGCGTCGACGCGGTGTTCGTCGGCCATCCGCTCGCCGATGCGATCCCGCTCGATCCGGATCGCGCCGCCGCGCGCGCGGCGCTGGGCATCGCCGTGCACGATCCGGTGCTGGCCGTGCTGCCCGGCAGCCGCCTCGGCGAGATCGAACGCATGCTGCCGGTGTTCCTGGAAGCCGCCACCGGCGTCGCCGCGGAATTCCCCGAACTGAAGGTGCTGGTTCCAGCCGCGAACGTTCAATGCCGCGCGGCGATCGAACGCATCGCCATCGGCGTGCCGCTCGCGCTGCACATCCTCGATGGCGAAGCGCAGAAGGCGATGGTCGCCAGCGACGTGGTCCTGCTCGCGTCGGGCACCGCCGCACTGGAAGCGATGCTGTGCAAACGGCCGATGGTGGTCGGCCACCGCATCGCGCCGCTCACCCACGCCATCGTGCGCCGCTTGGGCCTGCTGAAGTCGCCCTTCGTCAGCCTGCCGAACGTGCTCGCCGGCGAAGCGCTGGTGCCGGAACTGCTGCAGGACGACTGCACCGCGCCGAAGCTGCGCGACGCGGTGCTGGCCTGGTTGCGCGATCCGGAAGCCGCGATCGCGTTGCGACCGCGCTTCCGCGCACTGCACGAAACCCTGCGCCGCGACGCATCGGCGCGCGCCGCCGATGCCGTCGCCGGGCTGGTCGCGCGATGACCCTGCGCATCGCCGGCGTCGACGAAGCCGGGCGCGGTCCGCTCGCCGGGCCGGTATGCGTCGCCGCGGTGGTGTTTCCCGCCCTGCGCACGCCGGTGAACGGGCTGGACGATTCCAAGCGCCTGGCCCCGCAACGCCGCGAGGAATTGTTCCCGCGCATCGTCGAACGCGCGCTGGCCTGGCACGTGGCGATGGTGGAAGTCGAGGACATCGACCGGCTCAACATCTACCACGCGACCATGCTCGGCATGCGCCTCGCCATCGAAGCGGTGCAGCAGGCCTGCGACCTCGTGCGCGTGGACGGAAACGCATTGCCCCGCGGATTGACCTGCCGCGCCGAAGCCATCGTCGGCGGCGACGCCAGCGAGCGCGCGATCATGGCCGCCTCGATCCTGGCCAAGGTCAGCCGCGACCGGCGCATGCGCGAGTTGCACGCGCAGTACCCGCAATACGGCTTCGACCGGCACAAGGGCTACAGCTGCCCCGAGCATTTTGCGGCGCTGCGCGAGCACGGGCCGTGCCCGCAACACCGGCGCAGTTTCGCGCCGGTGCGCGACGCGCTGCATCCGCCGCCGTCGCAGGGCGACCTGCCGCTGGCATCCGGCTTATGATTTCCAGTTGATGCCTGCCGCGTTCGCCCACCTCCACGTCCACAGCGAGTATTCGCTGGTCGATTCCACGCTCCGCATCCCGGAGCTGGTGCGGGCCTGCGCCGTGCGCGGCATTCCCGCGCTGTCCGTCACCGACCGCAACAACCTGTTCGCCCTGGTGAAGTTCCAGGCCGAGGCGGAGAAGGCCGGGGTCAAGCCCATCGCGGGCGCCGACGTGCTGCTGGCCGAGGGCGATGCGGGCGCGACGCGCATGACCCTGCTGTGCCGCGACCGCGAGGGCTACCTGGCGTTGTCGCGGCTGCTGACGCGCATGTGGATGCATGGGCACCGCGTCGACGGCGTGGTGGCGCAACCGGCATGGCTGCACGAGGACACCCACGGCCTGTTCGCGCTGGCCGGTCGCCATTCGCCGCCGGGGCAATTGTTCGCCGACGGCCGCGAGGCGGACGCGCTGGCCGCCTTGCGCGACTGGCAACGCGCATTCGGCGAGAACCTGCACCTGGAACTCACGCGCTGCGGCCTGCCGGGCGAAACCGAGTGGAATGCGTTCGCGCTGCACGCCGCCGGCAAGGTCGGATTGCCGGTGGTGGCCAGCAACGACGTGCGCTTCCTCGACCGCGACGGCTTCGAGGCGCACGACGCGCGCGTGTGCATCGCCTCGGGCCGCGTGCTCGACGATACGCGCCGGCCCCGCGACTACAGCACCGAGCAATACCTGAAATCCGCGGACGAGATGGCCGCGCTGTTCGCCGACGTGCCCGACGCGATCGACAACACGCTGGCGCTGGCGCAACGCTGCAACTTCGAACTCGCGCTCGGCACCTATTACCTCCCGGCTTTCCCGGTACCCAGCGACGAGACGCTGGAAAGCTGGATCCGCGGCCAGTCGCGCGAAGGCCTGGCGAAGCGGCTCGAAAAATCCCCGCTCGCTCCCGACAAGACCCGCGAAGACTACGAAGCGCGGCTGGAAACCGAGCTCGATGTCATCGTCAAGATGGGTTTCCCCGGTTATTTCCTGATCGTCGCCGACTTCATCAACTGGGCGAAGGACCATGGCATCCCGGTCGGGCCGGGCCGCGGTTCCGGCGCCGGTTCCCTGGTGGCGTGGGCGCTGGGCATCACCGACCTCGATCCGCTGCCCTACGACCTGCTGTTCGAGCGCTTCCTCAATCCCGAACGCGTGTCGATGCCCGACTTCGACATCGACTTCTGCATGGACCGCCGCGACGAAGTGATCGATTACGTCGCGCGCAAGTACGGCCGCGACCGCGTCTCGCAGATCATCACCTACGGCACGATGGCGGCGAAGGCGGTGCTGCGCGACGCCGGCCGCGTGCTCGGTTTCCCCTACGGCTTCGTCGATGGACTCGCGAAACTGATTCCGCTGCAGCCGGCCGATCCGATGACGCTGGAGGACGCCATCGGCGTCGGCGCGCGCGCGCGCAAGGATCCGGGCCGCGTGGTGGCGGAGTTCAGGCAGCGCTACGAAACCGAGGAGGACGTGCGCGACCTCGTCGACCTCGCGCTGCAACTGGAAGACCTCACCCGCAACGCCGGCAAGCACGCCGGCGGCGTGGTGATCGCGCCCTCGCCGCTGTCGGATTTCTGCCCGCTGTTCGCCGAACACGACGGCAACGGCGAAGGCCGCAACCCGGTCACCCAGTTCGACAAGGACGACGTGGAGAAAGTCGGGCTGGTGAAGTTCGACTTCCTCGGCCTGCGCACGCTCACGATCATCGACTGGGCGGTGAAGGCGATCAACGCGCGCCAACACGACGCGGGGGGCGGCGTCCCGCTTCCCCTCGACATCACCGCGATCCCGCTCACCGACAAGCCGACCTACGAGCTGTTCGCGCGCGGCGACACGGTCGCGGTGTTCCAGTTCGAATCGCGCGGCATGCGCGAACTGCTGAAGCGCGCGAAACCGGATACCTTCGAGGACATCATCGCGCTCGCCGCGCTGTTCCGCCCCGGCCCGCTCGGCAGCGGGATGGACCGCGAATGGTGCGACCGCAAGCACGGCCTTGCCGAAGTGAGCTTCCCGCATCCCGCGCTGGAACCGGTGCTGGCGCCGACCTACGGCGTGATCGTGTACCAGGAACAGGTGATGCAGATCGCGCAGGTGCTGGCCGGCTATTCGCTGGGCGGCGCCGACCTGCTGCGGCGCGCGATGGGCAAGAAGAAGCCCGAGGAAATGGCGAAGGAACGCGCCAAGTTCGAAGCCGGCGCGGCCGAACGCGGCGTCGATCCGCGCAAGGCGACGCAGATCTTCGACCTGATGGAGAAGTTCGCCGAGTACGGCTTCAACAAGTCGCACTCGGCGGCGTACGCGCTGGTCGCCTACCAGACCGCGTGGCTGAAGGTGCACTACCCGGCCGAATTCATGGCCGCGGTGCTGTCCAGCGACATGGACAACACCGACAAGGTGGTCGGCTTCCTCGACGAAGCGCGCGCGCTCGGCCTGGCCGTGCTGCCGCCGGACGTGAACGCCTCGACCTACATGTTCGAAGCGGTGGACGCGCGCACCATCCGCTACGGCCTCGGCGCGATCAAGGGCGTCGGCCGCGGCGCCTGCGAGGCCATCGTCGAGGAACGCGGGCGCAATGGGGATTTCCGCGACCTGCTCGCGTTCTGCCGGCGCGTGGATGCGAACAAGCTCAATCGCCGCGTGCTGGAGGCGCTGGTCTCCGCCGGCGCGCTGGACGCGCTGGCGAAGAACCGCGCGACCCTGATGCTGCAATTGCCCGAGGCGCTGAAGGCGGCGGAACAGATCGCGAGGAACCGCGATGCCGGCATCGTCGACATGTTCGGCAACGCCGGCGCCGCCGCGGACATCACGGTGGAATTGCCCGAATGCGCGGAATGGCCGCTGTCGCGGCGCCTGCAGGGCGAACGCGACGCACTGGGCCATTACCTCAGCGGGCATCCGCTGGATGCGCACCGCGAGGAACTGCGCGCGCTGGTCGGGCACGACCTCGGCGGGCTCGAATCGCTGTGGGAACGCGGCGCGCAGGCGCCGAGGCAGGAAGGCCGTGGCTGGCGCCAGGACGTGCCGGCGGTGGTCGCGGGCCTGGTCGTCGCGACCCGTCGCAAGGGCGATGGCCAGGTATTCGTGCTGCTCGAGGACGGGCGCGGCAGGATCGAATGCGCGTTCTTCAACGAAGCGGCTTCGGAATTCGCGCCGTTGCTGGTGCGCGACCGCATCCTGCTGGTCGAGGGCGGGCTGCGCGAGGACGAATTCAACGGCGGTTTCTCGCTGCGCGCGCGCCGCGCCTGGGATTTCAACAAGCTGTGCGAAACCGGTTCGCGGCAGCTGGCGATGAGCGTGGATGCGCGCGTGCCCGGCACCATGGCCGGGGTCGAGGACATCCTCGCCCGCCACCGCCCGGGAAATACCCCGTTGCGCTACCAGCTGCAGGTCGCGGGCGCCGAGGGCCGGATCGACCTCAACGGCAGCCAGGGCGTGCGCGGCGACGCGGAACTGCCGACGCTGTTGCGCGCGTTGCCGGGCGTGCGCGCGGTGCGGCTGCTGGTCGCCAAGCCCTGGGGGCAAACCTAGCCCATCCGCCTCCGGCCCCGCTTCCCCGCAAGCGGAAGGGGGAAACCCGGCGCCGCGACCGCACGCCCGGGTACGGATCGCGTCGCGTGCATCCGCTAGACTTCGCGGATGAATCCGAATTACCTCGATTTCGAACAGCCCATCGCCGACCTGGAGGCCAAGATCCAGGAACTGCGCCAGGCCAGTTCCGGCCCCGCGGTCGATGTCGATGCCGAAGTGCAGGCATTGCAGGACAAGCTGCGCAAGCGCACCGCGCACATCTTCCGCGACCTCGCCCCATGGCAGGTCTCGCAGCTCGCGCGCCACCCCGCGCGCCCCTACACCTACGACTACCTGCAGGTGATCTGCGAGGAGTTCCAGGAACTCGCCGGGGACCGCGCCTTCGCCGACGACGCGGCGATCGTCGGCGGACTCGCCCGCATCGACGGCCGCAGCGTGGTCGTCATCGGCCACCAGAAGGGCCGCGACACCAAGACCAAGGTGCGCCGCAACTTCGGCATGCCGAAACCGGAGGGCTATCGCAAGGCGCTGCGCCTGATGAAGATGGCCGAACGCTTCAAGCTGCCGCTGCTGACCTTCATCGATACGCCCGGCGCCTATCCCGGGATCGGCGCCGAGGAACGCGGCCAGTCCGAGGCGATCGCGCGCAACCTGCTGGAGATGTCCGAACTGCGCACGCCCATCATCTGCACGGTGATCGGCGAAGGCGGTTCCGGCGGCGCGCTCGCGATCGGCGTGGGCGATTACACCAACATGCTCGAATACAGCACCTATTCGGTGATCTCGCCGGAAGGCTGCGCGTCGATCCTGTGGCGCGACGCGACCCGGGCGAAGGATGCGGCCGAGCAGATGGCGATCACCGCCAGGCGCCTGCACGAACTCAAGCTGGTCGACAAGGTCGTGCGCGAACCGATCGGTGGCGCGCACCGCAACCCCGTGCAGATGGCGCGGCGGTTGAAGGCGGTGGTGCTGAACGAGCTCGACACGCTCGACGCCATGCCGATGGACGAGTTGCTCGAACGTCGCTACAAGCGCATGCGCGGCTACGGCGCGTACGAGGCGGCGTAACGCTCTTGCTCGTCGTTCCCGCGAAAGTGGGAATCCGGAACTTGCTCTTGTGTTCGGCCTGTTTGCATCAAAAACAACGGCAGCGACCGGATTCCTGCCTTCGCGGGAATGACGGATCGGAAGGGGATTAGACTCCCGCCATGCTGTCTCCCCTGCCATCGGACGCCACGAATCCATCGATCCTCGTCGGTTTCAGCGGCGGCCTCGATTCGACGGTATTGCTGCACCTGCTCGCGCAGCATTCCGAACTGCGCGCGAACGGCTTGCGCGCGATCCACGTCCACCATGGCCTGCATCCGGACGCCGACGCATGGACAGCGCATTGCGAAACCGCGTGTACCGCGCTCGATGTTCCGCTGTCGATCGCGCATGTCGATGTCGTCGACACCGGCGAAGGCCCGGAAGCATCCGCGCGCACGGCGCGACACGCGGCATTCGAACGCGAACTTCGCGACGGCGAAATCCTTGCGCTGGCGCACCACCGCGACGACCAGGCCGAAACCTTCCTGCTGCGCGCCTTGCGCGGCTCGGGGCCGGACGGCCTCGGCGCGATGCGGCCCTGGCGCGCGTTCGGGCCCGGCTGGCTGTGGCGGCCGCTGCTCGCGCAACCGCGCGAAGCCTTGCGCGGCTACGCGGCCACGCACGAGCTGCGATGGATCGAGGATCCCTCGAACGCGGACGAACGCTTCGACCGCAATTTCCTCCGCAACCGGATCATGCCGCTGCTGCGGGAGCGCTGGCCGCATGCCGATTCCGCATTCGCGCACAGCGCTTCGCTGGGCGCCGCCACTGCCGATGCGCTCGCGCACCTCGACGATGCAGCGCTCGATGCGCTGGTCGATGACAACACCCTGCCCGTTGCTGCATTGCAGGCTTTGCCACCGGACGCGCGCGCGCGCCTGCTGCGCCGCTGGATTCGACATCTCGACCTGCCGCCGCTGCCTGCGGACGGGGTGCGCCGGATCGATTTGGAACTGTTGCCGGCGGCCGGGGACCGCGTTCCGCATTACGACTGGCACGATGCGCGGATCGTGCAATGGCGCGGGCGGCTGCATGCGCTGCGTCGCGGCGAATACTGGCCGCCTGACTGGCGAAGGGATTGGGACGGACGCAAACCGCTCGCACTTCCCGATGGCGGCACGCTGTCGCTGGAAGGCGCGCCGGGTTTCGATGCGATCGTGCAGGCCCGTACGCGCATCGGTGGCGAACGCATCGTGCTGCCGGGCCGGACGCATTCGCACTCGCTCAAGCATGTCCTGCAGGAACACGGCCTGCCGCCGTGGGAACGCACGCGACTGCCGCTGCTGTTCACCGCCGACGGCAGCCTGCTCGCCGCCGGCACGGAGATCCTCGCAGCCCCATTCGCGCAATGGCGCGCGGAATG
>Ga0209023_10002805_pt1 | contig 21329 bp, 22 predicted proteins | sample LakOneMetagenome_FD_187468 | JGI IMG/M metagenome (GOLD analysis project Ga0209023, IMG submission 187468) | Freshwater and sediment microbial communities from Lake Erie, Canada (SPAdes) (version 2) | ecosystem: Environmental > Aquatic > Freshwater > Lentic | place: Lake Erie, Canada...
TCAGGCGATGCGTTCGGCGCCGCCCATGTACGGACGCAGCACTTCCGGCACCGTGATCGATCCGTCGGCGTCCTGGTAGTTCTCCATCACCGCGATCAAAGCACGACCCACGGCCACGCCAGAACCGTTGAGCGTGTGCACCAGCTCCGGCTTGCCGGTCGCGGGATTGCGCCAGCGCGCCTGCATGCGCCGCGCCTGGAAATCGCCGCAGTTCGAGCACGAGGAAATCTCGCGATAGGCTTGCTGCGACGGCAGCCAGACTTCCAGATCGTAAGTCCTGCGCGCGGTGAAGCCCATGTCGCCGCCGCACAACAACATACGCCGATACCGCAGGCCGAGTCTTTCCAGCACGGTTTCCGCGCAACGGGTCATGCGCTCGAGCTCGGCGTCGGATTCGTCCGGTTTCGCGACGGTGACCAGTTCCACCTTCTCGAACTGGTGCTGGCGGATCATGCCGCGCACGTCGCGGCCACCGCTGCCGGCCTCGGAACGGAAGCACAGCGAATGCGCGGTCATGCGCTTCGGCAACGCATCGGCTTCGACGATCTCGTTGCGCACGATATTGGTCAGCGAAATCTCCGCGGTCGAAATCAGGTAGCGGCGGTGTTCGCCCAGCTGGGTGGCGAACATGTCCTCCTCGAACTTCGGCAACTGGCCGGTGCCGTACAGGCTGTCGGCGTTGACGATCACGGGGACGTTGGTTTCCTCGTAGCCGTGTTCGCTGGTGTGCAGGTCGAGCATGAACTGCGCCAGCGCACGATGCAGCCGCGCAAGCTGGCCGCGCAGCACGGTGAAGCGCGAGCCCGACAGCTTGGCCGCGGTTTCGCCATCGAGCCAGCCGTGGCGCGCACCGAGTTCGACGTGATCCTTGGCTTCGAAATCGAACGCGCGCGGCGTACCCCACGTTTTCTGTTCGACGTTCTGCGATTCGTCGCTGCCCTGCGGCACCGAATCGTCCGGGAGGTTCGGGATGCCGAGCGCGATCGCCTCGATCTCGCCGCGGATGCGGTCGAGTTCGACTTCCGACGACTTCAGTTCCTCGCCGAAACCGGCGACTTCGGCCATCACCGCGGACACGTCCTCGCCCTTCGCCTTGAGCATGCCGATCTGCTTGCTGCGCGTGTTGCGCAAATTCTGCAGTTCCTGCGTGCGCACCTGGATGCGCTTGCGGTCGGCTTCCAGCGCCTCCAGCCGGCCGACGTCGAGCTCGAAACCGCGGCTGGCGCGCAGGCGCTCGGCGAGTTCGGCGGGATTGGCGCGCAGCAGGGCGGGATCGAGCATGTCGGCGTGGATGCGTGGGATGAATGCGCATTATCGCCGCGATGGGGCCCGCTGCGGGCCGTGCCGCGACGGGCTGTGCCAGAATCGGGATTCCCCCGGAACACGCGCCCCAATGTCCGAATCGCCCGCGAATACCCCTGCGCCGCGCCGCGTGGGCCTGCGACTCTCGCGCCGCAGCTGGCTGATCGTCGCTGTCGCCTTCGCCGCCGGCCTGCTGCTGTTCCTGCTGCTGTGGCTGGACCATCGCAACGACGACGATTTCTACCGCGCCGATGCGCCGGTCGCGGGCCCGAGCGGACAGGTGTTCGAACCGCTGCCGGTGCCGATGCCGGCCGACGAGGCGGGCAATGCGCCCGCGTCGGACGAGGATCGCGCGCCGGGCATGGTCGGCATCGACGAAACCCGGCCCGCGACGCCTCCTCCGGCGCCGCGCGCGCCCGCTGCATCGCCGTCCGCACCCACGGCACCCGCCGCGTCCGCGCAGGCCAATTCCGATCCGGTGCTGCAGGGCAAGCCTGCCGCACCCTATCCGATCGCGGCGTTGCGCAACGGCGAATCGGGAACGGTGATGCTGCGCGTGACCGTCGGCGCCGATGGCGTGCCCTACGGCATCGCGGTGGCGCGCAGCAGCGGTTCGCGCATCCTGGATCGCGCGGCGATGGGCGCGGTGAAGTCGTGGCGCTTCAACCCGGCGATGCGCGGCGGACGGCCGGTGCCGGCGACGGTTCAGATCCCGGTCAGCTACAACTTAGGGGATCGTTGAAACGGCGTCGACGCGGCGTTAAATCCATCCATCGCGTGACGCGGCGTGCACGCCGCGCATGGAACCTTCGGGCCGGTTTCCCCGGAGGAGTGACGCCATGACCGATACGACCATCCGCGCGCAAGCGCCGGTTCCGCCCGAAGAATCGTTGCCGCGCAAGGGCAGCAATCCGCTGCTGTGGCTCTTGCTGCTGCTCGCGCTGCTGGCGGCGATCTGGTTCTTCCACGACCGCAGCGCGTCGAGCGTGGCCGTCGCGCCAACCACGACGCCCACCATCATCACCGGCGACGCGCAACAGGCGGCGGCGCAGGCCGAACGCGACCAGGCCGACGCCAACGCCGCGCGCAAGACCGCACGTGCCGAACGCAAGTCGAGCGAGCAAGCAGCCGCGAAACCGCGCATCGCCGATCGTGGCCCGGAACCAGTGGCGCGGATCCAGCCGCAATACCCGCCGACGGCCTATCGCAACCGCGAGGAAGGCAGCGTGCTGGTTCGGGCCGAAGTCGATGCCGACGGCGTGCCGAGCGCGGTGACGCTAGTGCATCGCAGCGGCTCACGCGAACTCGACAACGCCGCACTCGCCGCTGTGCGTCAGTGGCATTTCCGCCCGGCGATCGAGAACGGCAAGGCGATCGCGTCCGCGGTCGAAGTCCCGGTCGATTTCAAACTGGGCGAACAGTAGCGCCGGCAGGCCCGGCGTGGCTATCGGTCACGCCGGACGCAACCCGAAACCGGCAGCGCGCGCCAGTGCGTCGAAGCCGGGAAACGACGTCGCCACGTTGGCGACGTCGTCGATCCGCACCTCGCCTTGCGCGCATTGCGCCGCGACCGCGAAGGCCATCGCGATGCGATGATCGCCGCGGGAATCGACACCGCCGCCATGCAGCGCGCCGCCATGGATGGTCGCGCCATCCGGCGTTTCGTCGACACGGATGCCTAGCGCGCGCAATCCCGTCGCCATCACCGCGATGCGGTCGGATTCCTTGACCCGCAGTTCCGCCGCGCCGCGCACGACAGTCGAACCTTGCGCGCAGGCCGCGGCGGCGAACAGCGCCGGGAACTCGTCGATCATGTCCGGCACGTGTTCCACCGGAACCTCGACCCCGCGCAACGGGGCGTGGCGAACGCGCAGGTCGGAGACGGGTTCCCCGCCCTCTTCGCCCGCGTTCGATTCGACGATGTCCGCGCCCATCGCGCGCAATACGTGCAGCAGGCCGGTGCGACGCGGGTTCATCCCGATCCTGCGCAGCAGCAGTTCCGAACCGGGCACCAGCGTCGCCGCGACGAGGAAGAACGCCGCCGAGGAGAAATCTGCCGGCACCCGGATATCGCTCGCCTGCAACGTGAAACCGCCGAGCACGGCCGCCTCGCCCGGCACGAAGGCGCAGGGCGCGCCGAACGCCGCCAGCATGCGCTCGGTGTAATCGCGGGTCGGCCGAGGCTCGCGCACATGGGTTTCCCCCTCCGCGTACAACCCGGCCAGCAGCAACGCCGACTTCAATTGCGCGCTGGCGACCGGCAACGCGCAATCGATACCGCGAAGCGACTGACCACCGCGGATCCGCAGCAGGGCGCAGCCCTCGTTCGAATCGATGACGGCTCCCATCGTCGCCAGCGGATCGATCACGCGCCGCATCGGCCGCTTCGACAGCGACTCGTCGCCGACCAGCGTGCTGTCGAAGCGTTGTCCGGCCAGCAATCCGGCGAGCAGGCGCATCGCAGTGCCGGCGTTGCCGCAGTCGAGCGGAGCGGACGGCGCGCGCAGGCCATGCAGGCCGACGCCATGCACGATGCGCACACCATCGGATGGCGCTTCGATGCGCACGCCGAGTTGCGCGAAGATCGCGGCGGTGGCACGGGTGTCCTCGCCTTCGAGGAAGCCCTCGACGCGGGTGACGCCTTCGGCGATCGCGCCGAGCATGATCGCGCGGTGCGAAATGGATTTGTCGCCGGGCACGACAATTTCGCCGTGCAGCGGAATGCCGCGCGATGCGATGCAGGAGCGCACCTGGGCGCGACCATCGATACTCATGCCAGCACCTCATCGAGCGCGGAAAGCAGGCGACGATTCTCGCTGGCGTCGCCGACGGTAATGCGTAGGCATTCCGGCAAACCGTAACCCGCCATCGGCCGCAGCACCACGCCGCGTTCGAGCAGGCCTGCCTCGATGCGCGGCGTTTCCGAGCCGAATTCCACCAGCAGGAAATTCGTCAGCGACGGATGCACGAAATGCCCGCGCTCGCGCAGCGCTTTCGCCAGCGACTCGCGCTGTTCCGCATTGCGCGCCAGCGACCAGCGCAAATGCGCCTCGTCGCCGAGCGAGGCTTCCGCCGCGGCCAGCCCGGCCATGTTGACGTTGAAGCTTTCGCGCACGCGTTCCAGCACCGCGATGCAGTCGGGATGCGCCACCGCATGGCCCACGCGCAGCCCGGCCAGCGCATGCGCCTTGCTGAAGGTTCGGGTCACGACCAGGTTCGGATGACGCGGCAGCAATGCCAGTGCGGATGCGTAATCCGGCGCATCGGCGAATTCGGCGTAGGCCTCGTCGACCACCACGATCACCGATTCCGGTACCCGCGCCATGAACGCGGCGAACGCATCGGCGCCGAACCAGGTCCCGGTGGGATTGTTCGGGTTGGCGAGAAACACGACCGCCGTCTTCGGCGAAATCGCCGCGGCGATGGCGTCGAGGTCGTGGCCTCGCGGCATCGCGGCATCGCGCGCGAATGCCGGCGCGACCATGAGCGATGCGCCCGCGGCCTGCGCGGCCAGCGCGTATACGGCGAAGCCGAACTGCGAAGCGACGACTTCGCGCCCCGGTCCGGCGAAGACCTGCGCGAACTGCATCAGCAATTCGTGCGAGCCGTTGCCGAGGATGAGTTGCGAAGTCCCAACGCCGAGCTTCGCCGCCAGCGCGCGCTTGAGGTCGCCTCCGAGCGGATCGGGATAGCGATGCAACTGGTTCAGCGTTTCCAGCACCGCCTGTTTCGCCGCCGGCGACGGGCCATGGGGATTCTCGTTCGAACCGAGTTCGACCAAGGCGCCACCGGCATGCGTGCGCCGCAGCGCGACCAGGTCGTGGCCCGGGTCGTAGGCGCGCAGGCCGCGGACGCCGGGGTTCGCGAGCGATTCGAAGTCGATCATGGCCGGGTTCCGGCTAGCCGTTGCGCGCCTGGAAATCGCGCATGAAGGCGGCCAGCGCGTCCACCGCTTCCACCGGCACCGCGTTGTACAACGAGGCGCGGATGCCCCCGACGGCCTTGTGGCCCTTGAGCCCGATCATGCCCGCCGCGCGCGATTCGGCGACGAAGCGGGCATCGAGTCCTGCGTCGAGCAGGAAGAACGGCACGTTCATGCGCGAACGCGCGCTCACCGCGACCTCGTTGCGATAGAAACCGCCGGAAGCGTCGATGGCCGCGTACAGCGTGCGCGACTTGCGTTCGCTGCGGCGCGCGAATTCGGCGACGCCGCCCTCGTCCAGCATCCATTTGACGTTGAGGCCGAGCAGGTACCAGTTCCAGGTCGGCGGCGTGTTGAGCATGGAATCGCGCGCGGCGTGCGAGGCGTAGTTGAAGATGTCCGCGCGCGGCTGGCCGGTGCGTTCGAGCAGGTCGCGGCGCACGATCACCACGCCAATGCCGACCGGGCCCAGGTTCTTCTGCGCACCGGCATAGATCAGCCCGAACTTCGACAGGTCCAGCGGTTCGGACGCGATGGAGCTGCTGAAATCGGCGAACAACGGCGCGTTGTCGACCGCGGGGATGTCGCGGAATTCGATGCCGTGGATGGTTTCGTTGGCGGTGACGTGCACGTAGGCCGCGTCCGGCGAAAGTCTCCATTCGCCGCGCGGCGGCAGGTCGCGGAAGCCGCCGGCCTCGCTGCTGGCGGCGATGCGCACGTCCACGTACGGCGCGGCCTGCTTCATCGCCACCTTGCTCCAGTGGCCGCTGACCACGAAATCGACCGCCTGCCCCGGCGCCGCGAAGTTCAGCGCCATCAGCGCCTGCTGCGTGGTCGCGCCGCCGGCGGTGAACAGCACCGCATGGCTGTCGGGAATCGACAGCAGCGCGCGCAGGTTCGCTTCGGTTTCGGCCGCGACCTGCATGAACTCCGGGCCGCGGTGGCTGAGCTCGACGATGGACGCGCCGGTCCCGTGCCAGTCCAGCAGTTCGTCGCGGGCGCGGAGCAGCACCGGCTCCGGCAGGGCCGCGGGCCCGGCGCTGAAGTTGAAGGCTCGCGGCATCGCCGGCTCTCGCTTGGGGAAGGCGCAGTATGCCGCAGCGCAGCACGCCGGCGCAGGGGCCACGGCAATGTTTTCCGAACGTCCTGCACGGGTCGTATTGCAACTTTCGCAACGCGGCCGGTTCTATCCTTGGTGTCGTCCCCGCACGCCGGAGGAATCCCCATGAAGCTGCGCGACGCCCTGCGCATTCCAGGCACCGATATCACCGACGAAGCGGTTTACCGCGACCGTCGCCGCCTGCTCGCTGCGCTGGCCTCGACGCCAGCGCTGGCTGTCGCCGGTTGCAGCCGCGCGGAACCGCCTCCGCCGCCGCGCGTGACGATCACGCCCGAGCAGGCGAAATCCGGGTTCCACACCAATGAAGAGCTCACGGCTTACGCGGACATCAGCAGTTACAACAACTTCTACGAATTCGGCACTGGCAAGGCCGATCCCTCGCGAGCGGCCAAGACCCTGCGCACCTCGCCGTGGACGGTCGCGGTCGGCGGCCAGTGCGCGAAGCCGGGCAAGCTCTCGCTCGACGACCTGCTCAAGGGCCTTACGCCGGAGGAACGCGTCTACCGCATGCGTTGCGTGGAAGGCTGGTCGATGGTGATCCCATGGCTGGGCGTGCCGCTGGCGGACGTGCTCAAGCGCTTCGAACCGACGTCGAAGGCGAAGTACGTCGCCTTCACCAGCCTCGCCGACCCGCGGCAGATGCCGGGCGTGCGCGCCGCGGTGCTGCGCTGGCCCTACCGCGAGGGCCTGCGCATCGACGAGGCGGTGCACCCGCTGACCATCCTCGCCACCGGCCTGTACGGCAAGCCGCTGCCGCAGCAGGACGGCGCGCCGCTGCGGCTGGTGGTGCCGTGGAAGTATGGTTTCAAGGGCATCAAGTCGATCGTCGCGATCACTTTCGTCGAACGCATGCCGTTCACCAGCTGGAACGACGAAGCCTCGAACGAATACGGCTTCTTCTCCAACGTGAACCCGGCCGTGGACCACCCGCGCTGGAGCCAGAAGACCGAACGCCGCATCGCCGGCACCGCGAGCAAGCTGTTCGCCGAACGCATCCCGACGCGCCCGTTCAACGGCTATGGCGAACAGGTCGCGGCGATGTACGCCGGCATGGACCTGAAGAAGTGGTTCTGAATTCCGCGGCGAAACCGCGACGGCGCATCGAACCGCGCATCTTCGTCGCCAAGACGTTCGTCCACCTGCTCGCGCTGGCGCCGCTGGCGATCCTGCTGGCGCAGGTCTGGGACGTGGCGCGCACCGGCGGCGATGCACTCGGCGCCGATCCGGTCGCGGAGATCGAACACCGCCTGGGCCTGTGGGCGCTGCGTTTCCTGATGTGCGCGCTCGCGGTGACGCCGCTGCGGCAACTGACGGGAAAACCGGTACTGGTGCGCTTCCGGCGCATGCTCGGCCTGTATGCGTTCTTCTATGTCTGCCTGCACTTCGCGGCATATCTCGGGCTCGATCTGCGCGGTTACTGGACGCAGGTGTTCGAGGACATCGCCAAGCGCCCGTACATCACCGTCGGCTTCGCCGCGTGGCTGCTGCTGCTGCCGCTGGCGATCACCTCGACCACCGGCTGGATCCGCCGCCTCGGCCGCAACTGGACGCGCCTGCACAAGCTGGTGTATGCCATCGGCGTGCTCGCCGTGCTGCATTTCTGGTGGCTGGTGAAATCCGACATCCGCGAACCGGCGCTGTACGCCGGCATCCTCGCGGTGCTGCTCGGCTGGCGCGCGTGGAAAGCGTGGGCGATGCGAAGGAAGGCGGCGCTCAACCGACCCCGAACAGCAGCAGCAGGCTGAGCGCGCCGGCGATCAGCAGCGCCGCCAGCAGCAGCCATGGCAGGCGTCGCGCCGAGCGCTGGCCGCGTCCGGCGCCGAGGCGGGTCGAGGCCAGGTCGATTTCCGGCGCTTGTTCGGTTTGCAGCTGCCGCGCCGGCGCCTCGACCACGAAGCGATGCTGGGCGTCGAACACCACCTGGTCGCCGGGCAGCAGCACCGCGTCGCGCACCGCCCGGCCATTGACCGCGCTGCCCTCGCCGGAATCGAGGTCGCGCAGCAGCACGCGCCCGGCGTCGTGCTCGAGGCGTGCGTGGTGCTCGGGGAACGACGGACTGTCGATGCGGATGTCCGCCTCGGCCGCACGCCCGACCAGACGCGGTCGTTCGAGGGTGATGCTGCGCCCGTGGTAGTGCCCGCCGACCCCGCGCAGCACCAGCCGCAGGTCGCCGGGCACATCCGCCACCGTCGGCAGGGCCGCGTTCGCGGCCGGGTGGCCGGCGCGCATCAGGGTCAGTTCGCTGCCATCGACATGGATCGCGTCGCCCGGCCGCAGCATGGCCATGCGCCGCACCGGGCGGCCGTTGACGTGGATGCCGCGCACGCCGTCGGCGACCGCGAGCCAGACCCCGCGCCGGTCCACGCAGAACCTCAGCAACGGCGACTGCGGGTCGATCACCAGGCCGATGGCGTCGTCGCCGCCGCGGCCGATGCCGTGCATCCCGGGACCGAGGGCCAGTTCCGTGCCGTTGTCGTCGAATCGAAGCTTGAGGGCGTCCACGCGCGGCGAATCTAGCACGCTTCCCGCCGCGTTCGAACGCGGATGCTAGTCTGCGCACCCGCCCCCATTCATCGCCGGCCATGAGCGACATCGACATCCGCCACCAGCATTCGCTGCCGCCGGCCAAGGCGCGCAAGGCGGTCGAGGACATCGCGAAGAAACTCGCCGCGAAGTTCGACATGGACTACGGCTGGGACGGCGACACCCTGAACTTCAACCGCAGCGGCGTGGACGGCCACATCCACGTCGGCGACAAGCAGATCCGGGTCACCGCCAGGCTCGGCTTCCTGCTCTCGGCACTGAAGGGCACGGTGGAACAGGAAATCCGCCGGGTGCTGGCGGAACGCTTCGACTAGGCGCCACGTTCGGGGCGAAACAGCGCAAGGGGAATCCGATGCTGTCCCATAACCGGATCGCAAGACGCTTCGCCGAACACGACTGGTTTTCCGTGCTGGTGGAGTTCGTCATCGTCCTCGCCGGCATCCTCGCCGCCCTGGCGTTCGACGACTGGCGGCAGGACCGCGAGGATGCGCACAGGGTCCACGAGCATCTCGCGCAGACCGCCAACGAAATCCGCAGCAACATCTGGTCCATCGACCGGGTTCGAAGTCGCATTCTTCTCCGCAAGCGGAATTCGCTGGAACTGGTGATCCGGTATCTGGACGACCCGGCCCGGGTGAGCGCAACGCCGGACCAGATACTCGCCGCTTTCGCGGGAAGCACCACCGATGCGGCCCTGTGGCTGAGCGACAACCAATTGCAGGCGCTGCAGAACTCCGGCGACCTGCGGCTGTTGAAGGATCCCCAACTCGCGGGGCAATTGGTGGGTACCTATTCTGCCGAACGTGCCTTGCTTCCCCAGATCGACGCTCTTCGCGGCGCATATCCCAGCCGGGTACAGGAGTTGTTGCCGGCCAGCCTGCAAGCCTCCACCAACCCGCTCCGAACCTATGCCCACGGCAAAACTGCTCCCGTCATCGCCGATCCACAGGACACGACGGAAGCGCTCGAACAAATCCGCCTGCACCGGGCCGAACTGCTGCCGCTGGCGAGAAACGAAGCCGCCGTGACCACCGCCACCTGGTATGCGCTCGAACGCATGAAGTCCGATTTCAATGATGTCCTGCTGCGGCTGGCGCCCTGGGACACTTCGCCCGTTTACCTCTCCGATCCCCCGCCGCAGGCGCAGCAGCCCGCATCGAATCGCGCGACGCCATAAGCAGCTTTCGCCTAGCAAGGCGGTCGCGGCCCGCCGGCAAACAACTCGCGCATGAACCGCGTTTCCTCGCGCCGGATTTCCTCGAGGAAGCGCGGCGCATCGCCGAGCGCGGCGAAGGCCTCGAAGCCGCGTTCGAGGAAGCCCTGCAATTCCGACAGCCCGGCCGCGCGCGCCGGCATCCGCGACAGGCGCAACAGTGTCGCCACGCCGGGCATGTGCAGCGCCCGCGCCAATCCGTTGCCGACTTCGGCGATCAGCGCGATCTGCCGCGCGCGCAGGCGCGGCAATCCGCATTCGCGATAGGCCCGCGCGTACAGCGCCATGTCCAGCCTGCGCCGGCGCGGCGCGAGCCGCTGCAAGGCCTCGGCCATGCGCAGGTCCAGCGCCTGGGTCAGCGCGCCGAGTTCGATCGCATCGGCGACGGTAACCAGCAAAGCACCCGGCAACAACCGCTGCATCGCCGGCAGCACCCGCGCGATGTCGGCATCGCGGCGGCTGAAATCGTGGTCGCCGTAGACATCGGCCAGGAAGAATTCCGCGGCCGGCCGCCGCGACGGATCCTCGAGGAAGCGCGCGAAGCCCTCGCGCAGGCGCTGCGCCTGCCAGCGCCGCAATTCCGGCAGCCAGCGCAGGCGGTTGCGCGGTTCGACCCGGGGATCGAACAGGGCCTGGTGGCAGGCCAGGCGCCGCACCAGTCGGCGCGAAACCGTGTTCATGGTCATGCCTGCATGATCCGGGCTGCGGGCCGGGCGGGCAAACCGCTACACTCGCCGCACCCCGGCCGACCCCCGCCGCATGCTTTCACTCCACGCCGCGCCACGCCCCGCCAAACCCGAGCACGAACGCCGCGCCGCCGCGAAGGACGCCACCACCGGCCCGCGCATCGGCCTTGCCATCGCCGGTGGCGGTCCCATCGGCGGCATGTACGAGCTGGGCGCGCTGCGCGCGCTCGAGGACGCGATCGACGGCCTCGACCTGACCCGCATGGATTGCTATGTCGGCGTCAGCAGCGGCGCGTTCCTCGCCGCCGGCCTCGCCAATCGCATGACCGCCGGCGAGATGTGCCGCATCTTCATCACCGGCGACAGCGACGACGTGCGCTTCCGCCCGGAAACCTTCCTGCGCCCGGCGCTGTTCGAATACGCGCGACGCGCCGCGAGCCTGCCGCGGCTCACCTTCGAATGGTGGCGGGGCCTGCTGTGGGGCCCGCGCGACGCGCGCTGGTCGGATCTGTTGAATCGTTTCGGCGGACTTGTTCCGACCGGGCTGTTCGACAACGCGCGCATCGAGTCGTTCCTGCGCGAAATCTTCACCCGGCGCGGTCGCAGCAACGATTTCCGCGAACTCGGGCGACCGCTGTACGTGGTCGCGGTCGACCTCGACAACGGCGAGGCGGTGCGTTTCGGTGGCGAAGGCTGGGACGACGTGCCGATCTCGCGGGCGGTGCAGGCCAGCGCCGCGCTGCCGGGCCTGTATCCGCCGGTCGACGTGCGCGGACGCCAGTTCGTCGACGGCGCGCTGCGCCGGACCATGCACGCCTCGGTGCTGCTCGAACGCGGCATCGACCTGCTGCTCGGCATCAACCCGCTGGTGCCGTTCAAGAACAGCGATGGCAAATCGCGCCCCGAACACGCCCTCGCCGAAGGCGGGCTGCCGGCGGTGCTGTCGCAGACCTTCCGCACCCTGCTGCAATCGCGCATGCAGGTCGGCCTCGCGCGCTACGTGCAGCAGTACCCGCACGTCGACCAACTGGTGTTCGAACCGAACGAAACCGACGGCGACCTGTTCTTCACCAACGCCTTCAGCTTCGCCTCGCGCCGCCGCGTCTGCCAACTCGGCTACCGCAACGTGCTCGACGACCTGCGCAAGCGCCGCGCGGAACTCGCGCCGATGCTGGCCGCGCACGGGCTTTCGCTGCGCGACGAAGTGCTCGACGACGAACGCCGCACCGTGCTCAGCGGGCTGCCGCCTGCACCGCCGCGCAGCACCGAGACCACCGCGCGCCTGCGCCGCGCGCTGGACGACGCCGAACACCTCGTCGCCCGACGCGGGCGCGTTCGCCGCGTGGTGTGAATGCTCTAGTCGGGGCGGCCAAGCTGCACGCATTCCCGTCGCAGCGAAAGGCAAATCCATGGCCAAGTTCAAGAAGACCGCCACCGGCAAGACCGCCAACCGCGGCGGCGGAAAGGCGCAGGCGCAGGCCGAGCGCCTGTCCAACACCCTGAGCGAATCCGCGCAGCAGATCTGGCTCGCCGGCGTCGGCGCCTTCGGGCGCGCGCAGGCCGAGGGCGCCAAGCTGTTCGAGGCGCTGGTGAAGGAAGGCCTGAGCCTGGAGAAGACCGCGCGCGGTTTCGCCGGCGGTCGCGCCGATTTCGTCCGCGATGCGGTCGAGAACCACGTCGGCCAGGCTCGCGAACGCGCCACCGATACCTGGGACAAGCTCGAGAAGGTGTTCGAGGCCCGCGTGCAGAAGGCGCTGGTCAAGCTGGGCGTGCCGGGCCGCGAGGACCTCGCCGACCTCGCCCGCCGCGTCGAGGGCCTCACCGCCGAACTGCGTCGCCAGCAGGCGCCGAAGGCCGCCGCGAAGCGCGCGCCTGCCAAGAAGGCGAAGAAGGCGCCCGCTCCGCGCAAGGCCGCCAAGCGCGCGAAGCCCGCCGCCTGATCGTGCGCGCCCGAAACCAGCGCGTTCCGGCGACGGAACGCGCGCGTTTCCCCTAAAACCCGCCAGCCCCCATTCGACCGCGCGTCTCCCTCCCCTGCGGTTCGGGCTGGCGGGTTTTCCTTTGTTCTATCCTTGTGCCTCCCCGTATGGATGCGAAGGCATGGGCACCCTGGCCAGTCTCCTGTTTGCGATCGTGGTCGCCGTGGCCATCGGCGTGGGCGCGACCATGTACCTGCAACGCGTGCGCCTGCCGCGCGAGGAAACCGCCGAAGGCATCGCCGCGCTGTCCGACATGCGCTGGCGCGATTTCATCAAGCTCGTCCTGGACGTGCTGGCCGGGCGCGGCTTCACCCGCGTCAACGACCCGGAGGCGACTTCGGACGAAGCCGACATCCCGCTCCAGCGCGACGGCGAGCCGTGGCTGCTCTCGTCCAAGCACGGCGCGAGCTACGTCCTGGGTTCCAGCGACATCACCGAATTCGCGAACGCGATGCGCATGCGCGGCGCCCAGGGTGGCCTGTTGGTCACGCCCGGCACCTTCGCTCCCGAGGCGCGCAGGTTGGCGGATGCGGAACACATCGAACTGCTCGACGGACCCAGCCTGTGGCCGGAACTGCGCGAACGCATGCCGGTGGCGCAACGCGAAGCCATCGGCGCGCAGGCACGCATCCTGGCGCGGCAGCACGCCTGGTTCGGCTGGTTGCTGGGCGTGATCGCCGGGGCCGCGGTGTTCCTGCTGGTGCACGGCAACGACAATGGCAGCGATGCGACCGCGCCGACACCGACCGTGGCACCCGCGCATGCGCCCACGGCTCAGGCCAAGACCGCCGCGACGCAGATACCCGCGAACGACGGCGTCTGGCCCGCACCGGGCGACGTGGATACCGCCACGACGGAAAAGGATCGCAGCGAAGCCGCACGCGCGATCGGTTCGCTGCCGATGGTGAGCCGTGCCTTGTGGTCGAGCCAGTCGACGTTACTGGTCTATCTCAACAACACCGGCGCCGATGCGAAATCCGCGATCTGTCCGTTGCTGGAACGCTACCCGGAACTCGGCGCCTCGCGCATCCAGTTGCAGCCGCCGGACGGCAGCGGCGAGCAGGTGCGGTTCTTCCAGTGCCGGGCGTATTGAGTCCGTAGCTCCTGTAGGAGCGCGCTCGAGCGCGACCGGTCGTTGCGGAAACGCCAACCGGAAACGATTTCACGGGATCGACCTGCGTGATCGCGCCCTGAAGGGCGCTCCTACGCGAGCGCCCTCATCACCAATGCACCCCGCGCATCAGCGCGGCGAAGGCGATCTGCTCGTTGCTCGGCTGCGTTTCCTTCAACGCCTTGCGGTCTCCCTTGGCCGCCGCCGAATCCGGGAACAGCTCGAACGCTGTGCTCATGATCACCTCGTAGGCCTTCGGCGCCAGCGCGTTGATCAGTGCGCTGAAGATGCCGAGCCGTGTGGCGATGCGGCTCGGCTTCTCGATGATGCCCTTCACCACCAGGTCCGCGGCTTCCTCCGGCGTCAGCGTCGGCACGCTGTCGTACATCTTGGTCGGCGCGATCATCGGCGTCTTCACCAGCGGCATGTTGATGGTGGTGAAGCTGATGCCCTTGCCCGACAGCTCGCCCTGGGCGCAGCGGCTGAACGCGTCCAGTGCCGCCTTCGATGCGACGTAGGCGGAGAAACGCGGCGAATTCGCAAGCACGCCGATCGAGCTGATGTTGATGATGTGGCCCTTGCGGCGATGGGTCATGGTCGGCATGAAGCCCAGGATCAGGCGGATGCTGCCGAAGTAATTGAGCTGCATCGTGCGCTCGAAATCGTGGAAGCGGTCGTAACTGGCCTCGATCGAACGGCGGATCGAACGGCCGGCGTTGTTGACCAGGATGTCGACGTGGCCGTGCTCCTTCAGCACGGTCGCGACCAGGCGGTCGCAATCGGCCATGTCGGCGAGGTCGGCGGTGTAGGCGAATACCTTGCCGCCGGCCTTCTTCATTTCGTCGCGGGCCTTGAACAGTTCTTCCTCGCCGCGCGCGACGATCACCGTGATCGCGCCGGCTTCGGCCACGCGTTGCGCGGTCGAAAGGCCGATGCCGGAGGAACCGCCGGTGATGACGACGACCTTGCCGCGCACCTTGCCCTTGAGCGTGTGGTCGACGAACAGGTCCGGGTCGAGGTGGCGTTCCCAGTAATCCCACAATCGCCATGCGTACTCGTCCAGCCGCGGTACGCCGATGCCGCTGCCCTTGAGCGCGCGTTCGGTCTCGCGGCTGTCGAAGCGCGTGGGATAGGTGATGAATTTCAGCACCGATTTCGGGATGCGGAAGTCGCGCAGCAGCATCGCGGTCATGCGCCGCACTGGTGGCAGGTTCGCGGCCGCCATGCGCACGCCGCTGGGCACGAACGCGAACATGCGCGCATCGATGCGCATGGTCATTTCCGGTGCATGGCCGGCGCGGGCGAAGGCGTTCAGCACCTCGCCCACGCGCATCGGCTCGGGGTCGGTGAGGTGGAAGGTGTGGCCGTCGAGTTTCGGCTTGTGCGCGATGTGGTCGAGCGCGTCGGCGACGAAATCGACCGGCACGATGTTGATGCGGCCGCCTTCGAGGCCGATCACCGGCATCCACGGCGGCAAGGCCTGCCGCAGTTTCTTGAGCAGGGTGAAGAAGTAGTACGGCCCGTCGATCTTGTCGATTTCGCCGGTCTGCGAGTGCCCGACCACCATCCCCGGCCGGTACACGCGCCACTTGACGCGCTTTTCCACGCGCACCAGGCCTTCGGATTCGTGCTTGGTCGCGAGGTAGGGATCGTCGAGGCCTTCGGCTTCCTCGAACATGTCCTCGCGGAAGATGCCCGGGTACAGGCCTGCGGCGGCGATGGAACTGACGTGGTGGAAACAACCCGCGTCGATCGCGGCGGCGAGATCCAGCGCGTGCTGCGTGCCATCGACGTTCGCCGCCCGCTGCGATTCGGCATCGGCGTCCATGTCGTAGATCGCGGCGAGGTGGAAGAAATGCCGCACCTTGCCCTTCCGCGCGCGCAGCTGCGCCGCCGACACGCCGCACTTCGCGGCGCCGAGGTCGCCCGTCACCGGGACGATCCGCCTCATGTCCCAGCCCATCTTCCTGCCGATGGCCTCGAGCTTCTTCTGCGAATCCTTGCGCACCAGCACGTGGATCGTGCCCTTGCGCTTCAACAGGTTCGAAACGAGGAAACGGCCGATGAACCCCGTGGCGCCGGTGACGAAATAGTCCATGGAAACGCATCCGGTTGGTCGGCGCCGCACGCCGCGGCTCCACGACGCTACGGTGCCAGAGCCCGCGGCCGACGACAATCCGGCGCCGTATTGACCCCCCGTCGGGGCCGTGCTGTCATGCCCGGGACACCCGGAGGCACCATGGCCAAGCCCAGCGACCTGAAGCAGCAGTTCGAACAGGCGGCGATCGACGTGAAGGACCTGTCGGAGCGCCCCGACAACGACACCCTCTTGCGCCTGTATGCGCTGTACAAGCAGGGTTCCGAGGGCGACGTCAGCGGCGAGAAGCCGGGATTCTTCGATTTCGTCGGAACCGCCAAGTACGAGGCCTGGGGCAAGCTCAAGGGCACGGTCCAGGACGACGCGATGAAGAAGTACGTCGACCTGGTGAAGAAGCTTCGCGCGTAAGGCCGCAGGCGTGGCCCGGCAGACCCGCAAGCGCATCCTCGATGCGTCCCTCGCGATGTTCAACGCGCAGGGCGAGCCGAACGTCACCACCAACCACATCGCCGACGAGCTGGAGATCAGCCCCGGCAACCTGTACTACCACTTCCGCAACAAGGACGACATCATCGAGCAGTTGTTCGGCGAGTACGAACAGCGCATCGACACCGCCCTCGCCGCGCCGGAAGGACGCCTGCCCGGGCTCGAGGACGTATGGCTGCAGTTGCACCTCGTGTTCGAGTGCATCTGGGATTACCGATTCCTGTACCGCGACCTGATCGACATCCTCAGCCGCAACCGCCGGCTGCGGATCCGCTTCGCGCGCATCCTCAAGCGCGCCGACGACCGCGCGCACCTGGTGATGCGCGGGCTGACGCAGGCGGGGGTGATGCGCGCCTCGGCGGCGGAACTGGACGCGGCCGCGACGAATATCCTGGTGATCGCGACGTTCTGGCTGAACTACGCGTCGGTGCGTGGCGAGAAGGACGAGCACGTCGCGATCCGCGACGGCATCGTGCAGGTGATGATGTCGCTCGCGCCGTTCCTGCGCGACGCGGAGCGGGTCCACCTCAACAACCTGACCCGCGCTTACCTGGATTGAATCCGCACCCGTAGGAGCGCTCTCGAGCGCGACCGACGATTGCCCCGATCGACAACCCGAACCCTGTAGGAGCGACGGAACTCACGACTATGGGAGGGGCTTCGGCCCCGACGGCACGCGGATCGATCCCGCGACAAAGGCTCTGATTGCCGTTCCCGCGACAACCGGTCGCGCTCGAGAGCGCTCCTACAACAGTAGGAATCAGCGGGCCCGACGACGCGTCGTCTTGCGCTGCGGCTTCTTCGCGAACTTCTCCTGCACGGTCAGCGCCAAGCCCAGGGCGATGTCCTGCGTATCTTCGACGCTGGCGCGGACGACCTTGCCGAACTGCCGCGCGCTAGCGCGGGCATTGCAGGCGCCATCGACCAGGCTGCGACGGGCGAGGTTCGCGCCGCCGAGCAGGGCCAGCCACAGGTGGCGCGGGTTGAATTCGAGGGTGGATTGCGCGGTGTTGGCCATTTCGGGCTCCGAACGAATGCGACGGATCCGTCGCGACGACGACAGCCTGCCCGGCACGGGTCGAGCAATCACACTAGCCCACCTGCCCGCTTGCCAGTCGCGCGAACCCGCGGGATGCTGGGCGCCTCTCGATGGAGCCGGCCATGGCAACGAAAAACACTTGGGCACCCTTCCCGCTCGACGCGAAACCCTACGCCTACGCCGGCGATGCGCTGAAGAAGGCGTGGCCGAAACTGCATGCCGGCGACTGCGAGCCGTTCCCGGATACGAAACACGCCGCGGCATTGCTCAAAGCCGCCGGCAAGGCCGCGCCCAAGCTCGATGCCGAATCGCTGGCCGACGCATTGCAGGATGCGTGGCGGAAATTCCACCACGGCGAATTCCAGGCCGCGTTCGAGGCCGGGGAAAAGCTCGGCCCGGTCGGTGCCTCGGTTGCGGTCAAGGCGCTGGGTATCCATGCCACGCACCTGGTCGACAGCGAAGCCGAGAAGCTCAAGCGTTTCGAACAAGCGGCCAAGCTCGCGGAAGCGGCGGTCAAGGCGCTGCCGGACGAAGCCAACAGCCATTACCGCCACGCCTTCGCGCTGGGCCGTTACAGCCAGGGACTGAGCATCGCCAAGGCGCTGAAGCAGGGTATCGCCGGCAAGGTGCGCGATTCGCTGGAAACGGCGCTGAACCTCGCGCCCAAGCACGCCGAGGCGCACACCGCGATGGCGCTCTACCACGGCGAGATCATCGGCAAGATCGGCGCGATGATCGGCGGCCTGACCTACGGCGCGAAGGCGGCGGATGCGGAAAAGCACATCAAGGCCGCGTTGAAGTTGACGCCTGATTCGCCGATCGCGCACATCGAACACGGCAACCTGTTGCTGCTCCTGCACGGCGACAAGCAGGAAGACGCCGCGGCCGCGGCTTACGAGAAAGCGGCGAAGCTCAAGCCCGCCGATGCGATGGAAGCGCTGGATGCGGCTTATGCGAAAGCGCAGTTGGAATAACGCAATCGGGACGACGAGAGGTCAGTGTCAAATGAAGCACGCGCTGTTTTTCGCTGTTATTTTTGCATCCGCCGGTTGCTCAACCCTCAGGGACAATCCAACTGCCGATAGCGCCTCAATATATGAATGTTCGCAACAGTACTTCGACAGTTTAAGCGCTGAAACTGATAGCGCCCAAGTGGCCGCCGAGTCTACCCGCGTTGCTGCCGAACGTGATCCTACAGACGAAAACTGGACCAAGGCTGCAAATGCCGCAGCCACCTCGTCAGCAGCGACGGCTAACCTTGCCGCAGCTCATGCCAATTGTTCCCCGCCCGCCCGCACTGGGCATTAACAGTTCATCCATGCCGACCCTGATTCGCCGCACGGAATGAAGAATCAGAGTCGCGCGTCCGCGACACCCGCCGGCAGCACGCCCTTCACGTCGAACACCACGCTCGGATCGCGCCCGAACGCCGCAACGCCACCCGGAAGATCGATGAATTGCTTGTGCGCGACCGCGAGCAAGACCGCGTCGTAAGCCCCCGCCTCCGGTTTCAACACCAGATCGATGCCGAGTTCACGCTTCGCTTCGCCGACATCCGCCCACGGGTCGTGCACATCCACCTGCGCGTTCGCCGCCTGCAGCTCGCGCACGATGTCGACCACGCGCGTGTTGCGCAGGTCCGGGCAGTCTTCCTTGAACGTCAGCCCGAGCACCAGGATGCGCGAGCCGACCACGTGGATGCGCTTCTGCGCCATCTGCCGCATCACCTGGTGCGCGACGTGCAGGCCCATGCGGCTATTGATGCGCCGCGCGGCGAGGATCAGCTCCGGGTGGTAGCCCAGCACCGTCGCCTTGTGCGTGAGGTAGTACGGATCCACGCCGATGCAGTGGCCGCCGACCAACCCGGGCTTGAACGGCAGGAAATTCCACTTCGTTCCCGCGGCCGCGAGCACTTCGTGGGTATCGATGCCCATGGCTTCGAACATCATCGCCAGTTCGTTCACCAGCGCGATGTTGACGTCGCGCTGGGTGTTCTCGATCACCTTGGCCGCCTCGGCGACCTTGATGCTCGGCGCCTTGTGGGTGCCGGCCTCGATGATGCGGCGGTACAGCGCATCGACGAAGTCCGCGACTTCCGGCGTGGAGCCGGAGGTGACCTTGCGGATGGTGGTCAAGCGGCGCTGTTTGTCGCCGGGATTGATCCGCTCCGGGCTGTAGCCGCAGGAGAAATCGACGTTGAACTTCAGTCCCGACGCGCGTTCCAGCACCGGCACGCAGATCTCCTCGGTGGTGCCGGGATACACCGTGCTTTCGTAGACCACGACATCGCCGCGCTTGAGCGCGCGGCCGATGCTCGCGCTCGCCGATTCGAGCGGGCCGAAGTCGGGCCGGTTCGCCTCGTCCACCGGCGTCGGCACGGTGACGATATAGACATTGCGATCACCGAGAACGGCCGCATCCGCGGTCAGGCGCAGCCGCGTCGCCGCGGCCAGTGCTTCCGGCCCGGTTTCCCCGGTGTGGTCGCGTCCCGCGCCGAGTTCGGAGATGCGCGCGGGATCGATGTCGAAGCCGAGCGTGTCGAACTGCTTGCCGAATTCCACCGCCAGCGGCAGGCCGACATAGCCGAGGCCGATGACGGCGATGCGGACGGAATCGATGTCGGGCGGCGTGGCGCTCATGCGTGCCTGGGAATCGTGGTGGCGTCGGGATAGTACTCGCGATGCCAGCGGGCGAAGGCGGCCACGCCCTCCTCGATCGACACCCGCGGCGCGTAGCCGGTGGCGGCGATCAGTCCGGAGGTGTCGGCTTCGGTGTCGGGAACGTCGCCGGGCTGCAGCGGCAGCAGTTCCATCACCGCCTTGCGTTCGAACGCCTGCTCCAGCAGTTCGATGAAATGCAGCAGTTGCACCGGGCGTTCGTGGCCGATGTTGTAGATGCGGTACGGCGCGGCACTGGTCGCCGGGTCGGGGTCCGCGCCGTTCCACTCCGGATTCGGCTGCGCCGGCCGATCGAGTGTGCGCACCACGCCTTCGACGATGTCGTCGATGTAGGTGAAGCTGCGGCTGTGGCGGCCGTGGTTGAAGACCTTGATCGTTTCGCCGTTGCGGATGGCGCGCGCGAACAGCATCGGCGCCATGTCCGGCCGGCCCCAAGGCCCGTACACGGTGAAGAAGCGCAGGCCGGTGCTCGGGATGCCGTAGAGGTGCGCGTAGCCATGCGCCATCATCTCGTTGGCCTTCTTGGTCGCGGCGTAGAAGGTCAGCGGATGCGCGGTGCCGGCGTGTTCGGAGAACGGTACCGCGGTGTTCGCGCCGTACACGGAACTGGTCGACGCGAACACGAGGTGTTCGACCCCGTGGTGCCGGCAGCCTTCGAGGATGTGCAGGAATCCGACCAGGTTGCTGGCGGCATAGGCGTGTGGGTTCTTCGCCGCATAGCGCACTCCGGCCTGTGCGGCGAGGTTCACCACGCGCCGTGGCTTGAACTCCGCGAACGCGCGTTCGATCGCGTCGCGGTCGCCGAGGTCGGCCTGCACGTGGGTGTAGCCCGGGTGCGCGAGCAAGGGGCGCAGCCGCGCCTGCTTCAGCGAGACGTCGTAGTAATCGTTGAGGTTGTCGATGCCGAGCACGCGGTCGCCGCGCTCGAGCAGGCGCGCGGCCACGGCCGAGCCGATGAATCCCGCGGTACCGGTGACGAGGACGTCCATGTCCGCAATTGTAGGCGGGCCGCAATTGTAGGCGGGAAGACGCTGGAATTTGCCGCCCCTCGGGCTTCGGCTATACTGCGCGGCCCCGGGCGGTTAGCTCAGCGGTAGAGCATTGCCTTCACACGGCAAGGGTCGCAGGTTCGAACCCTGCACCGCCCACCA